>Ga0182239_1000191_pt1 | contig 23088 bp, 26 predicted proteins | sample hydfrate6_PW_210_FD_132456 | JGI IMG/M metagenome (GOLD analysis project Ga0182239, IMG submission 132456) | Subsurface microbial communities from deep shales in Texas, USA - hydraulic fracturing test 6_PW_210 | ecosystem: Environmental > Aquatic > Deep subsurface > Shale gas/oil reservoir >... | reverse complement strand
TCCTTGAAGAGCTCGTCCTCTTGCAGGTAGCTTCGCCTTAGTTTGAGTGCAGTTTTTGCCTTCTCAAGCTCCCTCCCAAGGTAAAAAGCGTGTCTGGGTGAAATTTCGAAATGTTCTAAGATTGTGTCAATTATTGCGTTTGGTTCTTCTCCAACCACTGTTAGGAGCTGTTTAGTGCCCTTGTGTGCTATCGCCCATATCTTATCGTCCTTGAGGAAAATCCTGAAGTAGATATCCTCAAGCTCCACGCCTTTTTCCTTGGCATTCACAATGGGGGATTTTACTTCATAGGTAATACTTTCGCTTTTCTTTTCCTTTAAGAGCAGTAGGTCAAAGCCAAGATCCTTGGGAATCTCAAAGAACACCATGTCCAAAGCCCTTCTTAACTCTTTGATGCTTCCTCTGCACTTTGAACTGACTTCTGTAGTTAGGAGAAGTGAGATGTTTAGTTCCTTTGCAACTCCGGCTAGTAGGGCATTAATCCCTACACTGTCTGCATCTATCATCTCCACGACGTTCCCAACTCCAGCTAGGAGGACGTCCTCCTCATGTCGCTCCCTGTAGAGCTGAAAAGCCGAAATGGAGCGAGCCAAATTGGGTACGTGCTCAAGAATCAAATCTGGAATAATTCTCTTGTATCCTAAAGAGAACGCTTTTTCTTTAAGCTTCTCCAAGAATTTCACCCTCTCTTTGGGATTGAGGGGGAAATAGCCTTTTTCTTGGTTGGTTGGAATCAAAACGACGGGTTTTTCGGTTATTATAGCCTCTAGGTTGTTCTCATCAACGCTTAAAAACAGATCCGCAAAGTCGAGGGCCCTTTCAAGTTCTCTTGGGTTTAAGGAATCGAAGCTTATCGGAACATTATAGCCGGAGCTTTTTAGGGCTTCCCTAAGCTCTGGAATTATCTCAGCGAATTCGGGGTTTTCTTCTCCACTCACCATCCCCAGATCAATTATATCCGCTCCACTTTTGAGGTAATAGAGGGCTTTATTAAAAAGCTCCTCGAAGCTAAGCTTTGGGGCATCTACGATTTCGGCTATTATTCTCTGCGGAAAGTCAAGTCCGACGGGTAGATTTCCTATAAGGAAGTTATAGGACTTCTTGAGGGCTTTTTCAATGTACTTCTTGTTTTTTGCCTTGTTTTTAATGTCTTCAACTTTCTTGAGGGCATCTCTCTCGAACAGATCATCGGCGGGGATTTCTTTGCTCAGCTTGAATCTTTTTTTGAGTGCTTGGATTACTTGGGGAATATCGTAAGCGTTTCTTGGGCCTTTGAACGTAGGAATTCCAATGGCATCTTCTATCTCCTGTGCCGACCCTCTCACGAGTCCGGGGATTAGTATGAGATCGTAATCCCTTATACGGGCTTTTTTTAAACAGTTTGCAATCATTCTTGGAGTGAGAAAAGCTGCCACACTAACGGGACATACAAAGACATCACATCCTTCTCCGTACTTCCTAACCAGAGGCTCCGCAAGGATTCCCGTGACGAGTAAGATTTTCATGTTATCCTTTTCACATTTCATAGTTATAAATCTCTCTCAAAAGGTTTATTAGAGCAGTGGTTTTCAATTAATCGAGGCAAGCTTATGATCGTGGTGGAAAATCTCACTAAGAGGTTTGGCGAGAAAACAGTGCTCAACGGGATAAGCTTTAGGGTTAATGATGGCGAAATTTATGGGCTTTTAGGCCCCAACGGAAGTGGAAAATCGACCACAATGAAGATTCTGGTTGGTGTACTCAAACCTACTTCTGGAAGTGTAAGTATAGCAGGCATTGACCCTTTAAGAGACCCCGTAAAGGTGAAAGAGGTCGTGGGATTTGTGCCCGAAACCCCTGTTCTATATGAAAGCTTAACGCCAGAAGAGTTCTTTAATTTCGTTGGGAGTGTTAGAGGAATTGCTAAAGAAAAGCTGGAGGAGAGGGTTAACTATCTTGTCAAAGCCTTTGGGATTGAGGGGTACCTCGATCAGTTTATCGGAACCCTGAGCTTTGGCACACAGCAAAAAATTTCTCTCATCTCTGCCCTACTTCACGACCCACAGGTTCTTGTTCTTGATGAAGCCATGAACGGCCTTGATCCTAAAAGTGCCCGAATATTGAGAGAGCTTTTGCTCGAATTCAAAGAAGAGGGGAAGAGCATAGTGTTTTCCACTCATGTGTTGCCCTTGGCAGAGATGATATGCGACAGAATTGGGCTTATCTATAAGGGAGATCTTATTGTGGAAGGAACAATGGAGGAGTTAAAAGAGAAAGTTCATGAAGAAAACTTGGAAGATATTTTCCTCAAGCTGACGGAGAGCAAAGGAGAAGTGGAAAATATTTTGCAGGCTCTGAAAGAGGCTTTATAGGTGGTTTTATGCTGGAAATCCTTTATCGCGAGCTTCATTACCAGATAGCAAAGAGAAACCCTCTGGTAGCAAACGATGAGAGACAGTTCCAAAAGGCAATTAAAAATGCGATGAACATTAAAAGGGGCATTGGAGTTCAGATACTTGGTTTCCTTCCATTTGGCTTGTTGATGGCGTCTACCTTTGCTTTTACCAATGAGAAGCTGGTTCTTTCTTCTCTAATGGTATCCCTTGCGTTGATACCGTTTGTCTTCGCGATGTACGTTACCGCAGTGCAGAGCTCTTATATTCTTTCGGTGGGGTTGTTTGAACCTTTAAAGCTCCTACCAATAAAAATGGGCTCCAGATATCTCAGCGGTCTTTTGCTTCTTGAAATTTCTCCTTCCTTAGCTACAGTCCTCCCAAGTGCCCTCTTCCTTATGGTGAAATACCCTTTATCGGGGCTTCTTGCAGTCCTCTGGTTGCTGCTAGGGTTATTTTTAGGGCACACACTTGGATTGCTTTTGGTTAACTTTTTCTCTCTCAGGATACACCAAAGGGCAGGAAAGGGGCATTCTTTGAAGAGCTTTGCCAAGGTTGTGATGTTTCTGCTTTTCATAGGCATGTTTATGATGATGAACTACCTTCAGTACTACATAAGGGAGCACTCTGAACAGGTTGCTGGAATAGTGGAAAAGTACTTTATTGCGTATCCTTTTGTCGTCTCCTCTATCTTTGACCCTCTGCGAAGTATGGCACTTTTTCTTGTTTATTTGAGTATCTTTGGACTCGTGTATCATTTAACCCTCAAAGGAGTATGGAAAAAGATTCTCGAACCTCCTGTGGTTTCGGAAAAGCGCAGCATCTCAAAGTTCAGGGCATCGCCAAGGGGCAAAATCTTAGCTTTGGTTTTAAAAGATTTCAAGATATTCGTTAGAAAACCGGCGATGCTTGTAGCTTTTCTTTTCCCCATCTACGTAATTTTCCCAACACTTGTATCTGCACTTCAGAGGGGAGAATTGGGATTAGAAGATCTCTTGCCTGTGCTTTTTATGATCGGTCTGTTTTCCGTTCCGGGTGCTGATGCAGTTCTCAAAGTTGAGGGAAAGAATCTGGACTTTCTCAAGACACTCCCCATAAAAAAGAGAGACTTTGTCATTGCAAAAGTTATGTCAATGACTCTTATTCCGAATTTCTTGGGGCTTTCCCTAGTAACTCTCGGCGTCTTTTATGGCTCAGGGGCTTTTGTTTTATTGCCCTACGCTATTTTCCTTCCGTTTATAGCATCTTCCATAACGATGCTTTATTTTTTCAGGTATAGGGGAGAAGAGGTTGGTATTCCCGAGCTTAGATGGCCGCAGATAATCCTCATGTTCATAATCGTTGGTATAGTTTTCGGCATCATCGCCCTTCCGATTTTTGTAAGCTTTAATGTAATTGGGAGCGAGGTGATAGCCCTTGTGACGTCTTTAACTCTGGCATTCCTCCTTGGAAGGCTCAGCAGGTGATGTGGAATATCCCCAATGTTTTTCTCTTCTTCCTGATCTCGTTGAAGACTTTTGCCGCCTCAGGAGTGGGCTTTTCGATTACTTCTTTTCCCTCTATTAGCTTCTTGCTTTCTGGAAGGAGTGAAAGCATTCCATAGATACCCGTTCCAACGACGAGAACTTCGAAGTCTTCTTTTAAGTATTCCTTCAGCTCCCCCGGATCGAGCTTGTGGCTTGTTCCATGTTTTTCTTTTGAAATCCACTTTTTGCGCCTTTCAACTTTTCCCGAGGGGTAGATAACGATGTCGTGAGAGTATTCTTTTTCATTCACGCTTATTCTCCCAAACCCAACTTTGTCTATCATTCTAATCACCTAAAAACACGGAATGCATCTTCTATAATCCTCTCGTGGTCAAAGGCAAGCTTTAGTTTCAATACCTCATCAAGAGTGAAGGCTCTTGCCTCGCTCGCATCGTCTCCTCCTTTCAGCTTTCCCTTTCCTTTGGCTAAGAACGCTATTGTAACCGTATGCCCCCTCGGGTCTCTCTTCGGATCGCTGTAAACACCTATAAGGTCTAAAAGCTCGATATCCAGCCCGGTTTCCTCCTTTGCTTCCCTTATGGCAGCATCTTCTACTCTCTCCCCATACTCTACAAATCCTCCCGGCAGTGCCCAGTAGCCCTTATATGGCTCATTGCGCCTCTTTATGAGCACTATTCCATCTTTATGCAGTATTACGAGGTCTACGGTTAAGCCTATGCACCTATGAAGCTCGGCCTTGACCTCGGGATATTTGCTTTGTATGAGCTTTTCTATCTCTTCCTTGATTGGATTTATGTTGTATCCCTTGGGGGCTTTTAGGAGAAGGACGTATCGTTCCATACAATCACCTCGGTCAAGTCCCTTTTCATCATCCCTCAGCGTGCTGACGTTTCCTCATCGGTGTTTAATTTTTCTACCTTTACGAATTTAGCATTTTCCATGGCTTCAGCAATGGGGAAGTCAATTGTTCGTCTCTCTAGAAACGCTGCTGTAAAGGCACTCGCTCTCTTTAGGGCCTGAATGAAGGGGCATTCCCTATAGAAATATGCAAAGCTTGCCAGGAAAACGTCTCCAGCTCCTGTGGGCTCCTTTGCATCTATTTTGAGGGGGTAATAGATGTACTTCTCTCCCTTATGGTAAGCTACTCCACTTTCGGAACCGTTTGAGACCAAAAGAACCTCAAGCTCATCCGGGTTTAGGTTTTTTTACGTGTTGGAACTCATTGACGTCTGCATGAACAACATGTGCATTTTTTAAAAACTCTCCGTTTATCTCTTTTAACCCAACCCTGCCGTTTTTAAAATCTCTAATAAACCCTTGAATATCCACGGCAACTTCCTTGGCTTTTACAAGCTCCAAGGCCTTTGGAGGAATCTCATTTGCAACGGGATTTAGCAAGATGATGTCGAACTTTTCTTGGGGGATTTCATCAAGGATGAAGGGATCAGCCTTGGAGAGGAGCTTAAGCTGTCTGTTCTCTTCGTCTAGGTAGAGGAGTTCATAAGTTGTGCTTTTTTCAGAGGGAATTATTATCGTTGATATTCCGTAAGATTCGAGCTCTTCAAGCCACTCAATTGGAAAGTCCTTTCCGATTTTAGTCAAAACAACAACTTCGCAGAACTTTGAGAGTGCAAGAGATGAATAATATGCTCCGCCGCCGATTCTCTCGGTTTTTCTTCCATCTTTTACTATGATGTCGTGGGTTAAATGTCCAATCACCAAACATCTCATTCCTCTCACCGCAAGGTTTAATTAGGTAAAGCTCCTTTTTAAATTGATGCCTATGTTTGAGGGAGTTTTTGTCCCCCATATAACCCCATTTGATGATGAAGAAGAAATAAATGAAGAAATGCTGCGCGATCTCGTCCATTACTTTGCAGATGCTGGTTTAAACGGCTTAGTAACTTTGGGGAGCAATGGAGAGTTCCCTTATTTGAGCTTTGAGGAGAAGCTTAGGGTTCTTAAGATTGTGCGAGACGAGTCTCCAGTTCCAGTTATAGCCGGCGTTGCCGAGAACTCTACCAAGGAAACTATAAGGCTTGCGAAAGAAGCTTGGGATATAGGGGTGGATGCTCTCTTAATAGCCCCACCGTACTACTTCAAGCCTGACAAGAGGGAACTTTTCGCTCATTATTCCAGAATTGCCTATGAGGTAGAGGCTCCAATTTTGCTCTACAACGTTCCAAAGTTTACCACAATTAACATAGATCTGGATGTAGTCGAGAAGCTTGTGGAGGAGCACTCCAACATCGTTGGTATAAAGGATTCAAGCGGGTCAATAGGGAGAATAGCAGAGCTTGTAAGAAGGGTAGGAGATAAGATAAATATTCTAGCCGGAACTGCGGATGTTATGTATCCTTCGTGGATGTTGGGGACACATGGGGCTGTCGTGGCAGTTGCAAACGTTGCTCCGAGACTTTGTGTTGAACTTTACAATGCATTTCTTGAGAAAAGGTATGAAAGGGCAAGAAAGCTCCAGCTCATGATAAACTACCTCAATGAGGTTATCGTCAAGAAATACAACCAGATAAGTGCGATAAAAGAGGCTATGAGAATGCTCGGCTTTGAAGTGGGTTATCCAAGGATGCCGGCTTTGCCCCTTGATGAGAGAGCCCTCGAAGACATAGAAAGGGCTTTGATTGAGATAGGCCTCTTATGATACACAACTTTGTGAACAACCTATGGTTTAAAAAAGAATTAAAAACTCCCTTCTGTAGTTTTGATTAGGTGAGGAAAATGTGTTTAGCAATGCCCGCTAAGGTAGTTGAAATTAAGGATAACGTTGCAATAGTTGATTTTGGTGGAGTTAGGAGAGAAGCTCGCATAGACTTTGTGAAGGACGTTAAAGTTGGTGATTACGTTATAGTTCACACGGGATTTGCCATTGAAAAATTAGATGAAAAAGCCGCCCTTGAGAGTTTGAAAGCTTGGGAAGAGGTCATGAAACTCGTGGAGGAGTGAATATGGAACTTTCGATTTTTCAAGATAGAGAGTTAGCTCAGAAAATCCTCCAAGGGATAAAACGAGAGGCGGAGAGAATAGGTAGGGAAGTAAAGCTGATGCACGTTTGTGGTACTCATGAAGACACCGTGACGAGGAGCGGAATAAGGTCTCTCCTTCCCGAAAACGTTAAAGTTATGAGCGGTCCCGGGTGCCCCGTCTGCATAACCCCCGCAGAAGACATTGCGGCAATGATGGAGATAATGCGCAAAGCGAAAGAAGAGGGAGAGGAGATAATCCTCACGACCTTTGGGGACATGTATAAAATCCCCACAGCAGTGGGAAGCTTTGCCGACTTGAAGAGCGAGGGATTTGATGTTAGAGTTGTTTATTCGATTTACGACTCCTATAAGATAGCACTCAAAGAGAAGGACAAGCTAGTGGTTCATTTTTCTCCGGGGTTTGAAACTACAACTGCTCCCGCTGCGGGCATACTAAAGGAGGTTATAGAGAAGGGAATAGAAAACTTCAAAATATATTCAGTTCACCGCTTAACTCCTCCAGCGGTTGAGGCGTTGATTAAACAAGGGACGGTTTTTGATGGGCTTATAGACCCTGGACACGTTTCGACAATAATCGGGGTGAAAGGATGGGAGTACATAACAAAAGAATATGGAGTTCCCCAGGTAGTTGCGGGATTTGAGCCGGTTGATTTTCTCATGGGAATATTCATGCTCTTGAGAATGATAAGAAAGGGAGAGGCAAAAATAGAAAACCAGTACACGAGGGTTGTGAAATACGAGGGCAACGTTGAGGCTCAGAGAACGATAGAGGCTCTCTTTGATGTCGTTGATGCAAAGTGGAGAGCTTTGGGTGTAATACCAAAAAGTGGGTTAGAACTCAAAAAAGAGTATAAGGATTATGAAGTAAGAACATTTTACAGGGTAAAGCCTCCAGAGTTGCCCGATCTGGAGAAGGGATGCATATGTGGGGCTGTGCTTAGAGGACTGGCGTTGCCAACACAGTGCCCTCTCTTTGGAAAGAAGTGCACTCCAAGAAACCCTGTTGGGCCGTGCATGGTTTCCTATGAGGGAACGTGTCAGATATTCTACAAATATGGGGCGCTCTTTTGAGTTGTTGTTTTTTTCGCTTGTGAATGCTTTTCTTGTTTCTTTATGTTTACTATAGGGAATTCTTTTGTTAAGAGTGTCCACTCTTTTTTTGTTCCATGTATCAGGCATTGCGGTTATTAGAAGTATTGAACCAGTCAATATTGCATAGTCTCGAAGACTTGAAAGGAACTTAAAGACTCTGTCAAATCCATTTTCAAGGACAAGATATTCCAAGTTTTCTAGAAGGACTACCTTTGGAATATTGTCCTTCTTTAGAAAGTTAATTATTAGGTGTCCCAAATACTCAAGATTTGTTGGCCATATGCAGTTTTCACATTCTACTTTTGTAAGCCACAACACTGGTGTTTTTTCAAGTTTAAATTCGTTTTTAATTATTTCAGGAGGGCTCCTGGATATTATTAGCCCTGGATATTTTTGCAGTATACTTAGAAACGTCTCTTTCTCCCTTTCGGGTGGGATAATGTATGCTCCAGGTTGTAAGGAGACTCCTGCTGTACTCTCAAGAGGATGTTCCTTTATGATTTCCACCCTGTATTTTCTGATTAATGCGCCAAATAGGGATACAAAGGCGTAAAGAAACAGTAGCTGAAATGCTATCCAGAGATTGTCTGCTATCCACCCAGACTTCTCTATAAATTTTTCGTCAAAATACCCTGAAAAATAAGCTGGAGCATAAAAACATTCTGCAATAAACCAAACAATCGTAGATAACAGCAATGTATCATAAAATCTTCCTGCTCCGGAATATCTTTCTTTAAATGGTTTTCTAAATTTGAATGCTAGGTATAGAGTTATCACATTTATTAGAAGGGTTATACCCTCATTGAATTCCCCACTTAACAGTATTTCCATAATGCGCATTTTGAATACCTATTTCTAAACTAAAATACGTTATTTGATAAGCTTTTTGGTTAAAAGAGTAAAAATCGAACTAATTTTTAAAAAATAGTGCGAATTTACAACAATCTTTCTGAAGGTTAAAAGAAACACAAGGGCTCAGAGGGTGTTCACGTCATCACTCCTCAGCATGCTTGCTAATCGTCATCGCCTAGAATACCTAGTGCTGTTCCTTTTTAAAAGCTATCCATAAAATATGAAACCTAGTTCTACTTAGGAAAGATTTTTATGGTTCTAAAACAATTATCTTCGATATATCTAAGAAGGTGATTGGCATGATTCGTGCATCTAGAAGGGCAATGGGAATTGAATATGCCATTAGGGATGTTGTTCTGCCTGCAAGGGAGCTTGAAAAGCAGGGAATAAAAATCATCAAGCTCAACATCGGTGATCCCGTAAAGTTTGACTTTCAGCCCCCAGAGCACATGAAAAAAGCGTATTGTGAAGCAATAATGGAGGGACACAACTATTACGGAGACAGTGAGGGAGATAGAGAGCTCAGGGAAGCTATAGTGGAGAGAGAAAAGAAAAAGAACGGCGTGGACATTACTCCAGATGATGTTCAAGTTACAGCAGCCGTTACAGAGGCTTTGCAGTTCATTTTTGGCGCCCTCATAGACGGGGGAGAGGAAATATTAATCCCCGGACCGAGCTATTCACCGTACGTTGGCCTTGTAAAGTTCTACGGCGGAGTTCCTAAGGCCTACAAAACAATAGAGGAAGAGGGCTGGCAGCCCGATGTAGATGATATGAGGAAGAAGATAACCGAAAAAACAAAAGCGATAGCTGTTATAAACCCAAACAACCCAACAGGAGCCCTCTATGAAAAGAAGACCCTTCAGGAGATAATAGACCTTGCTGGAGAATATGATCTCCCAATAATAAGCGATGAGATTTATGACCTCATGACCTATGAAGGAAAGCACGTTTCTCCAGGTTCATTAACTAAGGACGTGCCCGTAATAGTCATGAACGGTCTCTCAAAGGTCTACTTTGCAACGGGGTGGAGATTGGGCTATATGTACTTCGTGGATCCAGAGAATAAGCTTTCAGAGGTTAGGGAAGCAATAGGGAAGCTTGCAAGAATAAGGTTATGTCCAAACACTCCTGCCCAAAAAGCCGCAATAGCCGGTCTTAGGGGCCCAATGGATTATCTCGAGGAATACATGGCAAAGCTGAAGGAGAGAAGGGACTACATCTACAAGCGCCTTAATGAGATGCCCGGAATAAGCACCCAGAAGCCTCAGGGGGCGTTCTACATATTCCCCAAGATTGAGGAAGGCCCATGGAAGGGCGACAAAGAGTTCGTCCTTGATGTCCTCCACAACGCCCATGTGCTCTTTGTCCACGGCTCCGGCTTCGGTGAAGGTGGAGAGATGCACTTCCGCTCAATATTCTTGGCTCCAGTTCCAGTGTTAGAAGAAGCTATGGACAACCTGGAGAAGTTTATGAAAGAAAGGCTTGGATGACCTTTCTTTTTTACCCTCCTGAGACAACTGGAATTACTTCGACGTAGTCTCCGTCTTTGATTGGATCATCTTCTAAGGCTACTTTTCCATTTACTTTGGCTATGGCACTTTCCGTGTTGAATCCAACAGCTTTGAGAACGTCTTTGACCTTCATGCCTTTTTGATACTCTATCTCCTTCTCTATTTTCCTTCCAATAACCTTTACCTTGATCATAATCACCACCGAAGAGCAGTTTTTATAAGAGGTTTTTAACTTTGTCGAAACGAGCAAACATAATTTTTATATATTTAAAATGCTGGTTAGTAATGAGGGGGAAGTACCTTGTATGTTACCGAGGCTTTTGTTTACGGCTTGAGTCTTATAAGGATTTTTGGAGGTTTACTATTCTTCTATGCCTACTTGAATAGTAAAAGAAAATCCGCCCTGCTGATTGCTCTCTCGTGGTTTCTTGCAATTCCAAGTACAACATTCACTGTTTTGGTTGACCTAAGGCTCGAAAACGTTTTCATAGGCTTGTCTTATGGATTTATAATTCTTGGTTTTTTTGAACTCATAAACGAGGAAACAGGGTTACTGCGTGCGAAAAGCTTTTACTTGGTTCCACTTGCGGTAATGGTTTTTGCCCTTGTTGAGAGCATTGTAGAAGTTGAACCTGAAGATAGTTTCGTCATTTCTGGAATTTTTGGTTTCATTACCGCCTTCATTCTTGCTGAATCTCTTAAAAGAATCTACGAGAGGGATGTGGTTATACTGGGCCTTTTAATTGCTCTTAGTAGTATTATAACTCCTTTTTATCCCGTTTATCATGAAAAATTTGGGAATAAAAGTCCCATTTTATTGGGAGTCTTATCGTTTGCATTTTTGACGTTTTTCTTCTATTATCGGATTATTTTCAGCGAGAAGTTTTTCAAAACAATTCCCAAAGTCGCCACCGAAACTCCAGAATTAAAAGGAGTTCATCTGGAATCCCCGGAGGAGTTTGGGAACTTGAAAGAGACCTTAAAAGGCTATCCAGTGCTCGCATTCATAAGGGGTTTGAATCCACCGGAAGGATGGAGCACCTACAAATTCAGTACGGTTTAGGGAGGAAAATCATTTATCCTACGGATTTATACAAAATAACCGACCTTGTTTTTAGATACCTCACGGAAGCCAAGAACAAAGGAGTTAAAGGTGTTGTTGTGCTTGAGGGTCTTGAATTTCTCAGGGTTTATAATGACTTTGAAGCAGTTGCAAAGATAATAGCGTCAGTCAGAGATTATGTTCTTTCTCATGATGGCGCTTTGATAGTTGTTCTTGATGAAAAAGCATGGGACGAAAAAGAATTAAACACCCTTAAGAGAATACTGCTATGAATTTCTGGTGAAGCAGGGAAAACTCAAAATCCGAAACCCTTTAAGTTCCTTGGAGGATATACACACGTCGATGATGGTCGAGGCCCGGCACTGAAGGGTGATGAGGGCCATCACACCTGAGACAAACTCTATATGCTCCTTATAACTTTTTCTCTTTTCTGAGAACAGCACTTTCAACAGTTTTTGTAATTTCAATAAGAGTCCTTGGATAATAGCATCAGAAAGTTCCAGAACAGAGCAAATTTATGGCGGACCGGCGGGGATTTGAACCCCGGACCCTCGGCTTAGGAGGCCGATGCCCTATCCTGGCTAGGCTACCGGTCCACTCCCGTTTCCTATCCTCTCTCACTGGCTTATAAATCTTTTGTTAAACAAAATAGTTTAACGGAAATCAAAGGGTATTTAAACTTCCATTCAAAACTTTCTCTGGTGTGGCTGATGGTGGATGAGTTGGACAGAAAAATAATCTCTATTCTTCAGGAAGATGCCCGATTGTCCTATAGGGAGATAGCGAAAAAAGTGGGAGTTGCTGTGGGAACGGTGTATAACAGAATAAAGAAGCTTGAAGAAGAGGGGATTATCCGAGGGTTTGCTCCAAAATTAGATTACGCTAAACTTGGCTATGACCTTACGGCTATAATTGGAGTTAAGGCTCAGGGAAAGAGGATAATTGAGATTGAGAGGGAAATAGCCAAAGATCCTCATGTTGCTTGTGTTTACGATGTTACGGGGGAATACGACATAATAGTCATCGCAAAATTCAAGGGAAGAGAGGATATGAACAAGTTTGTCAAGAAGCTTTTGAGGATAGATGGGGTGGAAAAGACTTACACTCATGTTGCAATGGACATAGTAAAGGAAGATTTAACGCTAGAGGTCTAGGAAGTTCCTCACAAATCTCCTCGCCAAGTTTTGCACAGTTTCAGCGGGCAACTTTACTTTTTCTCCGTTCACCGTGCCTTCAAATATTAGTGGAATTGGATTTAGAGTTTCTATAACCTGAAACTCCTCATTTTCGTTTAGCGTTGCCTTTAGAACTTTTCGATATTCTTGAGGGGGTACAACCTTTATAACGCCATGCAGCTCCAATCTCTCTCCACATTCCTTCTCATTGCAGATAAAGTCAAACTCCTCCCCGAGCTTTGCCTCCACCATTATGCTCTTTCCAGCCACATTGTATATCATAAACCTGTCTTCATTCTCCAAATTTTCCATATTAAGTCCTCCAAATAAATAATAAAAGTCAAAGCTTTACCATAACGTCCACGGGGATGTTGTATTCCTCTTTTATCCTGTCTATTGCATTGCCGGCACTTATAAGGAAGAACATTCCTGCAGGTGTTGCATTTGCCTGCTTGCACATCTCTATGAGAGCTCTTTGGGTTTCTCCACTCCTCACAACATCGTCAACTATTAAAACTCTCTCTCCCTTTTTAATTGCCCAAGAAGGGAGGTACAGCGTCATAACGCTTCCTGAAGAGCTTGAGACATAATTTACCTCGTAAAACTTTTCCACTCCAACTTCTTTCTTCTTCTTTGCGTAGACGACATCTACCCCAAGTTCGTTTCCAATGTGAATTGCCAGAGGGATTCCATCCGTAGCCGCCGTTAGTATTTTGTCTATGTCCATCTCCATGTACCTTGAGGCAACGCTCTCAGCAATAAGGCTCATTAGGTCTGTATCGCTGAGAATTTTCAAGTTATCAAACAATCCATGTTTATCAAAAACTATTCTCTTCTTAACTTCCTCTTCAAGGTTTACGTATGGGGAGAGAACCTTTATTAGCTCTTTGGCACGCTGCGTGCTTGGAAGGACTTTTCCCCTCACGTATCTGTTGAGCACCGTTATTGGAAGCCCAGTGATCCTTGAGAGTTCTTCATATGTATAGCTCTTTTTTAAGAGCCTTAAAATCCTGATGACACGGAGTTTCTCTTTAACTGCCTCTACCTGACTCAAGCTCCCACCTCCTGCTGGTGGAATAATATTGACAAGAAAATGTATAAATAGGTTTCGGTTTATGGTCAAATTATAAGATTTGCTGGTTTATTCTGGTGATTGGAGGTTCCCATTTTTTGCCGGTATTCTGAAATTACCTCGCCAAAATACCGCATGACAAAATCTAAATCTATATGTTCCCCATCTGGATGATTAACCCCCTTACAGAATAGATCTTCCTTTACGTACACCTCGATAACGAATCCGTGCTTGATTAGAATAAAGGGGTAAAGCTTACATGCCAATGGCCGTTTGGAGTAAATCTTGCACTTCCCATTTTCCCCAAGGAAAACACAGCCATCGTCAAATGGTCTCTTCTTAAGTCCGTATCCCAAAAACTTATCTCCCCTGTAGAACATCTTCTCATAATCCACGAACTCCCACGCGTTAAATCCCAAATCCTCTATTCTTGTTATATCCTCATCTCTGAGGGGTATCTCAAGGTTTATGCAGCAGTTGGCACACTGGAGGCATTTAAATTTAAAAGAGGGATCGCTTTTAATCTGCAGGGTTTCTAAATTTATTGTCGCTACCCACCTCTTCTCCACTTTTTTATCACCTCAGCTCCCGTAAGAGCTTGCTATTAGTGTTTCGGTCATCTCTATTTCTCTTATTTTCCTTAAAATCTCGTCATGGAAGCTGTCTAACTCTTTAATGTTCTCAATTTCAACTCGTATAATTATGTCATATTCTCCATAGACTTTGTATATCTCCTTCACTTGGGGGATGTCCTTCAGCTTTTCATATACCAGGTCTTCATTTCCGGGCTTTACAATAATTAAAACAAATGCCTCCATCATATGCCCAACCCTCCAAAGTTAAACTTCTTGGCCATCTTAGCCAATTTCCTTTTATCCATACCCTTAAAGAATTTTTTCATTTGTTTATACTGGTTGAGCAGTTCTTTTACATCTTTTGTGCTAGTGCCAGAACCCCTTGCTATTCTCTTGATCCTTGAGTAGTTTATTATCTCGGGATTTTCGAGCTCTTCTTCAGTCATGGAATCCATGATTACCTTGAATTTTTTCAATCGTTCTTCGCTTACCTTAATAACTTCATCTGGGATAGAATACCCCATTCCCGGGATCATCTTCAATATCTGTTGAAGAGGCCCCATCTTTCTCATAGCCTCTAACTGAGCATACATGTCTTTGAGGTTGAACTTCCCCCTCAAGAACTTTTCAACATCCTCCTCTGTGAATTCAGCCTCCTTGCTAAGTTCCTCGAACTTCTCCAGCAACCCTTGAATGTCCCCCAATCCTAAGAGCCTTGAAACAAAGCGCTTTGGATCAAAAGGTTCTAAGTCATCTATTTTCTCACCAACACCAATGAATTTTATTGGGGCTCCAGTTGCTACAACAGCGGAAAGAGCCCCTCCACCTTTGGCTGAACCGTCTAGCTTGGTTACAATTATCGACCCTATGGGAGTTGCCTCCTTAAAGGCCAATGCCTGATTATACGCCTGCTGTCCAATTGTTCCGTCGATTACGAGGATGACCTCATGGGGGTTTATAGTATTGCTTATTTGCTTCATCTCTTCTATGAGTCCTTTCTCTTCCTTGTGTCTTCCTGCGGAGTCCACTATTATCACATCTACGCCCTTCTTTTTGAAATACTCCACGCCCTCTTTGGCAAGCTTTACTGCGTCTTTTTCTTCGGGGTCTCCAAAAACCTCAATTCCATACGGCTCTACTAGCTGTTTTAACTGGAAATAAGCACCTGGACGCCAAGTGTCCGAACATACCAAGCCCACTTTATATCCATGCTTTTGGAAATATCTCGCGAGCTTTGCCACGCTTGTGGTTTTCCCCGATCCTTGGATACCAACCGTTAAGAGAATAGTAGGCTTTTCTTTTATCTCTATGGGCTTTGCCTCTTTTCCCAAAAAATTGGTCAGTTCTTCATAGACTATCTTGATTATATGTTCCTTTTTGGAAACTCCGGCAGGTGGCTTTTCTTCTAAAGCTCTCTTCTCAATTTTCTTGGTGAGATCAAGAACTAGACGAACGTTAACATCACTCGTAAGTAAAGCCCTCTGAATGTCCCTAACTACCTCTCTCACGAGAGCTTCATCAACGGTACTTGCACGCGCAAGTTTTCTTAGGGCGTTGTTGAGTGACTGACCGAGCTTATCTAATACCATTTTCCTCCACCATATGTAGAGCTGTCCCTAGGTTTATAATCCTTAGCTCTTTGTACTGATGTGTCCATTTAAGAAAAGAAACCCTTGGAAAGTTGCTTTGATTGCTCGCATATGTACATTAAACTTTGAACACGGCCATTCAGCCGTTTTTCTGAGAGTTTTGCATTTTTCTGCTCATCTATAGCTAAAAAAGGTCTGAAAATGTTTTTAAAGGAAATTAATTTATTTATATTCGAGAGAAAACCCAAAAAAGAAAGGAGGTGAGAGAAATGGAGATGATATCAAAGCTTTATGATTACCTTTACATGAGGGAGTTCGAAAAGAGAAAAAGAAAGCCCGTAGTTGAAGAGCTTGCATTCCTTGATTATCTATACTAATTCCACTCCTTTAGTTTCTTTCCCGAGAGTAAGGACGCCCAAGGCTCCTATAATTGAAATCACAGCAATTACAAGCACAGCCACTCCAACGGTTGAAGTCTCCATGATCTTTCCTGCTAATATTGGTGCCAATCCTCCTCCAATTCTTGCCATTGCCCCTGCCCATCCTGTTCCAGTTCCTCTAACTTCTGTTGGATAGAGTTCGGGGGTATAAGCGTATATAGCTCCCCATGCTCCGAGATTGAAGAAGCTGAAGAGGACCGCGCTTGTCAGTATCATGTAAACGTTTTCTGAACTTGCATAGTGATAAAACATGACTCCAGCCAAGCCAGAGAGCAGCAGATATGTAGAGAGCGTTTTCTTCCTCCCTATCCTCTCGAGAAGATAAGCTGCACTCCAGTATCCCGGTAGCTGGGCTACGGCGGTTATTATAAAGTATTGGAAGCTTTTGAAGACAGTTATTTTCAAAGTCGCTGCTAAGAACCTTGGGAGCCATATGAAAAAGCCATAGTAAGCAAAGGCTATGCTGAACCATGCAATTGAGAGCATTAAAGTTATTCTGCCGTACTTTTTCCAGAGCTCTATTATTGTTATCCTTGCTTGCTTGCCCTCTTGCACCTTGATCTCTGCTTTTCTCCCAAGTATTCTTTCTATAACCCTTTCAGCTTCTTTTGTTTTCCCTTTAAGGGCTAAAAACCTCGGAGACTCTGGAAGCCAAAGTATTATTGGGAGCAGTAACAACACACTTCCCCCAAACAGGAGAATGCTTCTCCAGCTGGCTTTTAGGAGGATTGCGACTATTCCGATTATTATAGTACCAATAGCCCAGAAGCTTTCTAGGATAGATATCATAGCTCCCCTAATTTTTGCGGGCATGAACTCGGCAAAATAGGAGCTTGCAACCGGCAGAGCTCCTCCTAAACCAAGCCCAACTATAAACCTAAGTGCTATAAGCTGATTCAAGCTATTAGCGAAGCTGCTTGCAATGCTTCCCAACCCAAAAAGCGAAACTGCCAATGTTAAGGCGTTTTTTCTTCCTATGTAGTCGGCAACTGTTCCGAAAAACCATGCACCGAAGAGCATCCCCCATAGTGCTGCGGATCCCATGGCTCCGAGCTTGCTCAGACTCCCCTGAAACGCCGGTTCCTTGCTTAACAAAGGAATCACAAAGCTCACGGAAAGGGTGTTTATTGCTATGAATGCCCACACCGTTCCGAGGATAGCTAGAAGGATGTAATGAAACCTTCCGAATTTTGCCTTGTCTATTACCTCCATCGTCCTCACCGAACAAATGTTCGGTTAATGCTTTTTAAATCTATTGCGAACCTTGAGGGGGGTAGGTATGAAGATCCACTATGAATGTTTCACATGTATCGCGAATCAGTGCCAGAGGATAATTGAAATGAGCATAGAAGACTTAGCAAAAAGAAAGAAAGCCGCTGTTTTCTGTGCAAAGCTTATGGGAAAGCTTGAAGAAGATTCGATACCTGCAATAGTGTCCAGCAAGATATTTTTTGATCTCTACGAATTCCTTGGAGTTCGTGATCCGTTTAAAGCCTACAAAGAGTCCTCCAACAAGTTGGCGGAGAGAGTCTCAAATGAGATTGAAGCTATCATGGAAGTTGACCTTAAAACAGCATTAAAGCTTGCAATAGTAGGTAACGTGATTGATTTTGCCGTTGGATACTCCCCGGAAAAGATTGAGGAAGATATAATTAAGCTGGTTAAAGAGGATCTTTATCTAGACCGCTCTGAAGAGCTCTTCAAAAGACTTGAAAATGCCAAAGTTTTACTGTACCTTACCGATAACTGTGGTGAGATATACTTTGACAAACTCTTCTTAAAAAAGATTCGGGAAAATTTCCCCCATTTGCAGATTTATGTTGCTGGAAAGGAAACTCCAATAATAAACGATGCCACTGTAGATGATTTAAAGATAGCCAAACTTGATGAAATTGGGACAATAATTTCAACGGGTTCTGGAATTGTAGGTGTTCCCTTTGGAGAAGTCTCAGAGGAATTCATGGATATTTTTAGAAGAGCGGATGTTATCATAGCAAAAGGGCAGGGAAATTTTGAAACCCTCAGTGAAGTTAACGATAAGCGTGTTTTTTATCTCCTAAAGGCTAAATGCCGTCCTGTTGCAAGGGAGTTAGGGGTGCCCCAAGGGAGCATGCTGTGTGTATAGACGTTTGACGATATTATTTTTGACAAGCATCGATTAGAAAGGCTTTTATACTTTGGAGTTGTATAATATAGTGGTGATATCTATGCCGACAATGATTAAGAAGGATTTAAAGAGGTTTATGAAAGAACTAAAGCTTCATTACGACGATGTTTGGCGTGTTCCCTCAAGTGAATATCTTAAGAAGCCTGATTTTGTTGTAGTAGACCCTAAGACTGGCAAAAAGATAAAAGTTAGCTTTGTCTCATTGGATGACGGTGAAGTTGTTAGTGTAGTTTATGATGAACTAAGTTAGTTCGTTATTTGACGAGTTCCTTTCCGACTTTTGTTTTATAGGTATAAAATGTCAAAATGGTTAAATATTTCTTTATCCAATTTTTTGTGATGATGAACAATGAAGGAGAGTACGATTAACGATATTTTTGATCTCGTCGATATAATAGCAGACCCGAAAATTAGGGCACTCACATATGCTAATATTGGGGTCGAGCTTTTCCGCATGGGCAACGAAAAGTACAAGGATGCTTTTAGAAAAGCATTGGAGACTGCAGAAGAAATTGAAGATGCAACAGAGTTCGCTTATTTACTTATTCAGATTGCCACTTACTTGGGAGAAACAAACAAAGTTGCTGCTGCGAGGGTTTTTAATAGGGTTCTTGAACTGGTTGAACGCATGCCTTCTAAAGTCCGGAATAGAGCTCTGGAAAAGATGATAGAAGCTGCGTTAAAGCTCAAGCTCTACGATTTAGCTGTTTCTTATGCAATAAAAATCAAAGACGGCAGAGTAAGGAACAGCATGCTTATTCCAATTATTAGAGGCTACCTATCTGAAGGTCAGCTTGCTAAAGCAATCAAAATTTCAAAAGAACTGCTCGAAGAACCTTGGAGCTCAATTGCAAAGTCAGGGATAATAAAGTACTACATCAAGGGCGGAGAAGTCATGAATGCCCTGGATATCTTTAACACTGTTGAGGGAAATAGGGAAAGGTTCATCAACGAGATCATAGAAGAGCTTGTTGATTCCCCAGAACACGTTTCAAAGTTCTTTGAACTTCTAAAAGAGGAAGAACTGGTAAGTGCTGCAAAGAAATTGCTCGACATTCTAATAAAGTCCCCGAGGAGAGAGTACATCGAGCTAGTGGAGAGAATTGCAGAAAAAGTACCTGATGAGAGTGTGCAGGTAAAGGTGGTGTCATTTCTAACAAGGGCTGGAGAAAAAGAGAAAGCATTAAAATACGCAAACAAAATACAAGATAGCTATCTGCGCTCCTTGGCATTCGGAGAAATTGCCTTGGGTTATCTAAAGGAAGATGACCTGGACAAGGCCATAGAAACCGTAAAAAACGTTAGAGACCTAAAATGGAATTCAAGACTTTTGGCAGAGATATTGATTAAGGTTCTAAGGCTTGCAGCCAAAGAGGAATCTGAAGGAGGACATTAGGTTTAAATTCTTTTCTTCCAACTTTTTCTGGTGATGCTTGTGGTCAGGATAGCGATAATAGGTGGATCTGGGGTTTACGATCCAAAGCTTCTGGAAAACATTAGGGAAGAGAGGGTTGAGACTCCTTATGGGGACATTAAGGTAAAAATTGGAACGTATAAGGGCGAAGAGATTGCTTTTTTAGCAAGACACGGGGAAAGGCACAGTGTCCCACCTCACAAGATAAATTACCGTGCCAACATATGGGGCTTGTACGAGCTGGGTGTTGAGAGAATACTCGCGACATCGGCAGTAGGATCTTTAAACGAGACTATGAAGCCAGGAGATTTTGTTATACTTGATCAGCTGATCGACTTTACAAAAAACAGGGTTTATACTTTTTATGATGGGGAAGATTCACCCCATGAAAGGAAGTTTGTTGTCCATATTGATTTTACTGACCCTTACTGCCCAGAGCTTAGAGAGGCTTTAATAAGAGCTGCTAGGGAGCTAGGTTTTAGCTATCACCCAAGAGGAACTTATGCCGCCATGGAGGGACCAAGATTTGAAACAAGGGCGGAGATTAGAGCGCTGAAAATCCTCGGTGCTGATGTTGTTGGGATGACTCAATCTCCTGAGGCAATCTTGGCTAGAGAACTTGAGATGTGCTATGCGAGTGTTGCCATTGTTACCAACTATGCCGCTGGCATAAGTAAGACCAAGCTCACCCATTCAGAAGTTGTGGAACTCATGCAACAAAAAAGTGAGGAGATTAAGCTCCTTTTGATGAAAGCCGTGGAGTATATTCCAAAGGTCAGGAGATGCGCATGTAAGGATGCTCTAAAAGGTGCTACTGGTTGAGTTTATTCTCCTTTTGCTCTCCAAAACTTCTTTGGAAGTTGGGCCAAGTATGCTCGTTGATGTTTAATTCTTGTGGTGAGAGCATTAGATTTAAATCTCCGATACAACTTCAGAACAAGAAGAGAAAATATAGGACTAGAAACCACTATTCACTACCCAATTTTGGTATTAGAGCTTTTGCTTTGTTCTTCCGAAAGCCTTGCCTTTTAGGGCGGGATGCAGTAATTGAAGATTAGCCTGAAAGCAGGAAAGCAAACTATTTAAAAGCCTAAAAATCATACCATACCTTGAAATGAAGCGGTCAGTAACCCCAAAACTCCAACCCTCAAAAGAGCAAGAAAAAAAACACTCAAAGAATTAGCCCTAATCACCTCAAAAATCTGGAACAGGACAAACTACCTCAGGAGACAGGAATTCTTTGAAGGGAAGCCGATAGACTTCAACAAAACAGAGAAAATAGTTTATGAAGAGTTTAAAGCCGAGATAGGCTCGGCAACAGTCCAGCAGATAGCGAGAAAGAACGCTGAAGCTTGGAAGTCATTCTTCAGCCTCTTAAGAACCAAAAGGAACGGAGAATTACCCAAGTGGTTCAAGCCAAGACCACCGGACTACATCAAGGAAGGAGGTTTAATTGTTCTAAGAAACGACCAGTACGAGATTAAGGGAAACAAGTTAGTCCTCAAAGGCCTTGACAAATTCAAACGGTTAGAACTTCAGTTTAGAGGCAGAATTCACCTCAAGGGCAAACAGGGTCGCTTGGAAATAACTTACGATCCGATAAGGCGGAAATGGTATGCTCACATCGGCATCACGGTAGAGAAGAAACTTCAAGGTGAAAAATGGGTTGAACTCCCAAGAGAACCGTTAGGTAATCTCTCAGCGGGCATAGACCTTGGAATAAACAATTTAATGGCCGTTTACGTTGAAAACGGGGAGAGCTTCTTAGTGAACGGTAGGCCGTTGAAGAGCATTGCCTTCTACTGGCGGAAGAGGATAGCCGAGTATCAGTCGAGGCTTAACAAAAGCGGGGTTAAAAAGAGCAGAAAGTTCGCAAGAATGCACTAGAAGGCCAAACTTCAGGCGAGGCACTACATCAACACGACAGTAAGCCAGACTGTCGAGAGGCCCTACCAGAGGGGCGTCTCCAGAATAATTGTTGGTTATCCAAAGGGCATCAGCAGGAATTCTGATAAGGGTAGAAGGCAGAATTACCTCCTCTCCCACGTCTGGCGGTTTAACTACGTTATTAAACGCCTGAAGGAAGTCTCGGAAGAGTATGGTATTTCCGTTATTGTCGTGAATGAGGCTTTTACTTCCAAGCTTTGCCCCGTTTGCGGGAAGCCTCATGATGGGGCTCGTTTTGTTCGGGGTTTATTTAAGTGTCCCATAGCGGGGCTTGTTTTTAACGCCGACCTTGTTGGTGCCTTCAACATTTTGAAGAAGGCCGTAAAAACCATAACCCCGAGCCTCTCGGGTCTTTCGGGAGGTAGGGGTAATTGGGGGAAGGCCCTCCTAGAGGGGTCGAAGACCCGCTTTTTAATGGGTCTAACTGAGACCCCTCAAACATTCCCGTCATTGGCGAGGGGTTGAAGCTGACCCCCTCGCCGTTCACGGCGGGGAGGAAGTCAGCACAATAAAATCCCCAGCAGAAAAGAAAGAGGTTTTGGTAGTCTGGATTACAAGTGCTGGGAACTAATGAATTGCAGAGATATCATTCTGATTGTTCTGAAATCCTATCTTAAAAAGCCTGCTGATTAACAAAAATAGGCGTTGTTGAATTATTTCCAGAGCAATAACTAGAAAGTTTGCAGGTTTGTCTAAGAGTTTACAGTTATCCTGACAGTAGCTATCTAATGGAAATGTTTTTAATTTATGACTTCATTAAACAATAACTGGGAGTGGGATGGGAACATCGGTTTTTTTAACAACGACCCAATTTTGGATGATATTCATGAGTCTATTTGGGTTCTTTTTATTGACCTATGTGTATATAAAATATAAACGGGATCCAGCTTTATGGTGGGGAGTGGCGTTGCTTTTATTATTTGTTTCTCTCGCTTCAGAAACTATAAACCTGGTGGATGTTCAGGTACTCTCAAGAGCACTATTTGGGATGTTGGTTCTTTATGGCACTATTGGATTATTGGAAGAGGAAAAGATAGTATTAAGTAAACACTTTAGGATACTATCTTTGGTTCCTCTCATTGTAACAGGCTATGTAGAACTTGGAAGGGTATTTGGGTATTCTCAAGACTGGTTTGTGAGTGTGGGGGTACCATATGCTATTTCAGGATTTGCTATTGTTTTATCCGGTTTCTTCATTTTTTCGCTATTGAGGGAGGAATATGACCAAAAAGCTAGGTTTTTGGGGTACTTCTTTTGTTCTATGGGTTTCATCAAATGCTTTATCCATTTACGAGAGTGGCTACTAAACTTCTCCCGTTCACTTTTG
>Ga0182239_1000188_pt1 | contig 23224 bp, 30 predicted proteins | sample hydfrate6_PW_210_FD_132456 | JGI IMG/M metagenome (GOLD analysis project Ga0182239, IMG submission 132456) | Subsurface microbial communities from deep shales in Texas, USA - hydraulic fracturing test 6_PW_210 | ecosystem: Environmental > Aquatic > Deep subsurface > Shale gas/oil reservoir >... | reverse complement strand
GTTGTACAATTCTTTTTCACGGCAGGGTTCTCCTTTGGGTTAGTGATTACGTTGGGTAACGCAATTCTACCTATTGGGACTCTGCCGTGTCTTTTTAAAAAAGCGAAAAATTCTTTACACTACCACCTTTTCCTTGAATATCTTTTCACACTGGCTTTGCTGCAGTTGCTCAATCTGAGTCTCAAGGTGCTGACCGGTGGTGGATACTCTTGCATAACCTACAATCATTTCAAAACCTCCTTAACCTTTTGATAAAAGCCTATCAAAATAACGGGGATAACCTTTTGATAGGAATATCACCCATACTTCCCAGCCTATCATTTGACCGTGGTTTTTGATAGACCGTGGAATCAGACCTAACCATTTTTGCTCAATCGTGGAATCAGACCTTAATACTCCTATCCTGGCAGTGGAGCTTGGTCAAGGTGCGCCAGAATGGGCGTTAAAAAGCTTCCCCGTCAAGGGTTTTACGTCAATCGTGGAATCAGACCTAACTAGTTCGTGGAACCAGACCTCGATAATTTTCACGAACAGCCACAACAGCAGGCGCTTCCACCCTGACCGGCAAAATAGTAACTGCGGTTTCCTTTATAGGCGGTACACTGATCCTCTTCGGGCTGTTCGCAGCCTTTTATCTGCCTGCCCTACCCTGGATTCTCTGGATGAGCGCGATGATCGGCTGGATTATCTTGATAGTCGAAACCCTCTTTGCCGCTCCACTATGGGCTGTGGGGCACCTGATCCCCGAAGGCGACGGCTTAGCCGGGCAGCACGGCAGGCAGGGCTACATGCTTATGCTGGGTGTTCTTGCAAGACCTCCCCTGATGGTCGCAGGTTTCTTCGCGAGTATCATTATCTTTACGGCTATCGGGAAAGTGGTAGGCGCAAGCCTTATGGTCTACCAGGCGTCTGTCTCGGCTGGCAATATTACCGGCCCCATTGCAGGCCTGGCGTTTATTATCCTGCTTATCTCGGTGATGATCGTGTTTGCCCATAAGATTTTCGGGCTTATCACGCACCTGCCCGAGAATGTCACTAAATGGATCGGCGGCCAGGCGACAAGCCTTGGCGAGCATCAGGACGAGTCCCGTATCCGTGGCATGGCTGTAGTTGCAGGCCGTGGCGGTACCAGTGCCGCTGGCGGGCTTCCAAGTGCAATGAAGAGGTGTGGTAGCCCTGAAGGCGGTGGCGGTGAAGACGGCTCCGGTGGGGGTGGAAAAGGTTCCGGCTCAGGTGCGAAAAAAAGAGATGAAGACCTGTATAGTGGTGCCTAGATAGATACCTTTACGCAAATACAAAGGTCGTGTCCTGCAATGTAGCAGAGCACGGCCTTTGTTCATTCGCAATAAATAGGTATTTGTTAAGGGGTTCCACTTTACAGCAAGCAATTTACCGCATTACAGGACTTGCGTTAGGGTCATAGGCATGTTGGCTCCTGATTTTTTTAACAACTGCCTCCAAACGCCTTTCCATATCAGCTCTGTCATATTTTTTATAGTGTTCTTCATATAAGTCTTTAGCTATTTGTTTCCATGCCCTGGCATAAATCCCCCTCTCATGCCAATCCCGATGCAGCACCTTGTAGTCGTTAGACATCAGTTGAGCCTTATTCTTCCAGCTGTTCAGCTCGCCCTTGATTCTGCCTTGCTCGAAACCATCTGCAATATAGTGCGCCGCTAAAGTATCCATAGTTCACCATCCTTTCATTTCGGGTAACGTCTATTGTTTTGTTGCTTCACCGAGGTGTCGGGTTGAAATCGTCTTCGGTTTCGCTGGCACTCTGATCAATGTCTTGCTCCTGAACCCTCGCAGATTCTATTGCATGTATAGAGTCAACAGTGCGTTTGTACTCGTTGACAAAGTAAGCGTCAACTCAGCCCATCTTGCCAGGCTGGCAGGATTGGGGCATTCTATTGACGAGCTTCCAGCCACTGATCCGGTAGGAGTTCATTGATTCGCCTGGCCGGGTGACTCATGATGCGGCGCAGGACATCCTCAAGGTACTCTTGGGGATTGATGTTAAGATGCCGACAGGTTTGAATCAGCGACATGAAGATAGCAGCGGTCTGCCCGCCATTCTCGCTGCCGACGAAGAGCCAGTTTTTGCGCCCTATGGTCAGGGGACGAATCGCTCGCTCAGCGACGTTGTTATCCAGGCGTGCGTCGGGATTAGTCAGATAGTTCTCCAGGTATGGCGCCAGCCCCTGATAATAATGCAGAGCCTGGGTGAGTTTGGCTTTTGGCAACAGTCCACCCTGGTAAATACGCTCTTTGATTAATTTGCTCAGGCTCTCAAGGATCGGCTTTTCTTTTTCCTGCCGAATCCGCAGACGCTCTTCAGGCGTACGTGCCCATGCAACGCGCTCAAGCATGAACAGATAGCGGATCTGCTGTAGAATCAGGCGGCGCAGTTCAGGCTCAGAGCCTTCAACTTCGACAAATTTACGCCGCACATGTGCCATACACGGGCACCACTGGATATCGTCACGTTTTGCCAGCTTTTCATAAGCGGCATACTTATCCGAGTGCAAGATCCCCTGATAGTCCTTTAAGGTCTTCTCTACATGTGCATGGCTGCGGCTGGTACAAAATTCAAAGAAGCGATACGGTGGATCGCCACCGCCACCTCCAACGTAAATCCACATGTATGCCTTTTTGCAGGGGCCTTTTTTCTGTCCCTGCAGGCGAATCGGACTTTCGTCCACGAAAACTACAGAGTTGTGTAAAACGCTGGCTTTCATGGCTTCGTACACAGGGGTAAGAGCGGCGCCAAGGCTCAAGACCCATTTCGACAGGGTCTGACGGCTGATGTGGATGTCACTGCGCTTAAAGATCTGAACCTGGCGGTACAGGGGCAGGTGATCACAAAACTTTGCTGTTATCACGCTGGCCAGAAGACTTTCATCTGCCGGGCAGCGCTCGATGATGGCATCGGGCAACGCCGCTGTCATAACACCCTGATCCGGGGTATTGCGCGCGGCGTATTTGGGGCGGACGTATTCGATGAGAAAAAACTCTTTTGTCTTACAGGCAAGCCTGTGAGTTATCTCTTCACCGATTTGCACTAAAGGTTCACCGGTAGACTGACAGATCTTCTGCTCTTCAGGCAGATCCAGCACTTTTCTTTCAACGGGGAGATCGTCGGGATAACTGATTGTATCGTTGCCCTTATTCCTTACCGGCTTGCGACGCTGTTAGCTGATCTGCTCGAGGGTTTCGGTCGGTGTGGTCACGACGTCAATCTCGTCAAAGGGCAAACTCTCTTGCCCTGGCTCCACGACACTGCGTTCGCTTTTAGAACCAAACAACTGCTTCTTCAGCCACGACAACTGCTCTTCAAGCACAGCAATCTGCGCACTTTGCTGCTCAATCAGTTGGGCCTGCTGCCGAACCAGATCCTGCGGATCTTCAGTTGTCGTCTGTTTAGTTAACATGCCGGAACTATAGCATATTCAAGCATTTCAAAGAAGAAAAAAAGAACTTGTTTTACAAGGAAAAACGCCGATTTAAACGCTTCGGTACAACCCCTTCGAGCAGCAGAATATATTCCTGCCGGGTCAGTTCCCGCCGTCCGGAAAAACAATCCGGAAAGGTTCCCTGCTCCAGGCGCTTATACCAGATGACAAAACCATCTCCATCCCAGAATAGAACCTTGATAAGGTTGCGGCGCCGATTCAAAAATACAAACAGTGATCCGGTAAGCAAGGTGCCGGGGAAGGCAGCCTGAACCAGAGCGCTTAACCCTTCGAAGCTCTTGCGCATGTCCACGGCTTCATCGTAGAGAAAAATGGATCTACAGCCAGCGTTTAGGTGCATCAGCTAAATCGCTTTAACCACAGCAAGGACATCACGCAGCAGGTCAGGATCAAACCCACGCTCAAGCTGCAGGGTAGTGCCATTGCAACAAAGAGATAACCCTGCAGGCTGTACCGCCAGCTCTACGAAGCACCCCTCATGTTGTGGCTCAAGCCGCTTGCGCCAATAGAGAAAGCGGCAATAAACTTCATCATGCTGCCGGCACCACTCGGCAATACTCAGACCACTCTCGCGCCAGGCAGTGATTTTATCAGTCCATTCCTGTTGTTGCTCAGTCATTGATCAGCCTCCTTTGAAAGTATATTTGGAGACAGATTATACAGTTGGCTGATTCTCAGCAAGATGGGCTGGGTTGACGGTTACTTGACAAAATGCTCCTTGAACAGCTCATAGCTTCCGGTTTCATAATAAGAAACTGTGCCGCGCACATAACCGGAAACGCTCTCCGGGCTGGGGATGTAGAGCATTTTCCCGTCATTTTTTAACGACAGGTTAAGCATCATCCGCGCGGTTCTTTTGTTGCAATCCTTGAAATATTGAAGATATGCAAGGTTGCAGTGAACATATAAAGCCCTGTCATATACACCCTCAATGCTCCTGTATTTTCTCATCATGTAAGTAAGTTCCGAATCGAGACGTTCTCTTGTGGCCAGGGGGATATAATCACAGCCGGCTATAGCCACAGCTTCGTTGCGAGGCACAGCCCTTTCATTGTCTGCCACCATCTCATCAGACAATACGTAGTGCATATCTTTAAGCGACGACTTGCTCACATCAAGCTCTTTGCTAAGAAGCAAGTTAAACGCAGTTCTCATGTTGAGTATCATCTTTGCGTCGGTATATTTCTTGCCACCCGCTGTTCTACCGTACTCAAGCAATGTAAGCGTATCGTTCCTGTCGTATGTGTTGCCCTCAATCATTGCTGAAGTGTGGATAAAGTCTATTCCGTACTTTTTGACATAGCTATCGTTTCCTAAAAACAATGACAAAGGGACCTTCGCGTTTAAGGAATCAAGCAGGGAGGTTTCTTCTTGAGAGAAGATGTTGGTTTTTTCCAGAAATTGCGGGTTGTAGTTTTGCATGACAGTATCCTGTTTTTTGCTGCTTCAGCGAGGTGCCGGGTTGAAATCATCTTCGTTCCCGCTGGCAAAAAGTTCAATCCCCTGCTCCTGGATAACCCACGCCTGGAAAAAGGGATCCAGGAATCGATAGTTGTCTACATCGTAGGGCTGATAGACAATTTCCTCTTTTTCAAGCTTTTTGACTGCCTTCTGTATGGTCCCCAGGGGTTGTCCTGTTGCCTTTTGAAAATCTATAGAGAATGGCTCCTTGCCATCCACCCGTGCCAACTCCTTGAGAACATCGGCCTGTTTAACGGTCAACCTGCGATATATGGCTGAATAGTGCTTGTCGTAGATTGCAAAGATATTTTGTATGCCCTCTTCGAGTGCCGCCATATCAACGGGCGCACCGTAAGGCAGAATATCCCATATTGTCGAGCAGACCTGTTGCATCTCACCGGTTGTGCCATGCACCAGATCGTAGGCAAATTCGAGAGTACCGCTACAAACCTCGGAATTGTTCTGCTGCTCAAAAATGCCTGCCAGGTGCCGACACAACTCTTCCTTTGGCAAAGGCCCCACCTCCATAGGAAGTGCCGACTTGAAAAAGGGGCTGGTCGGACTCATGAAAATATCATACATCTGATGCCTGATGCTTCCGGCAAAGATGTAAGGAATGTCAGGCTGATGCTGAATGTGCGATCTTAACAGGGCTATCAGGCGATCACTGTCCTCACAGTTAAGCACGCCTTGAAATTCATCAAGAAAAACGATTGCAGGTCTTTCTTTATGCGCCCTTGCGATGTGAGTAAACAGCTCTTCTATTGACTCTCTTTGCTCTTCAAATGTCAGAGATACACTTGGTGATCCATCCGTGGGAAGCCAGTTGTGCTTCGGCCTTGCCGCCCTGATTCCACGCATGACGTTATGTACTATTTCTTTGGGCCTGCCGCGCCCGGGAATGTGCCCGATGGCGCTGGACATGCTGAAAATCACATCCTTGGCTGACTTGACATTGTTCAGATCAACAAAAGCTGCATCGTGGCTGCCCGAAACAAGCCTGAAAGCTTCGGCTGCCAAAGAGGTTTTCCCCATGCGCCGTTCGCCATACAAGACTACATTCTGGCCGGACAGTATTTTATCCTGAAGGCTCTTGACCTGTTTTTGCCTGCCGATAAAAGCCTTTCCAGTAACCGCTGATCCGTAAAAAAACGGGTTCATCCCTTCCTCCTTTAGATTATGCTATATAGCATAATGCCATAAAGGATAAGACGTGTCCATACTTCAGCGAGGTGCCGGACCAAAATCGTCTTGCTGGTTCAGGCGCAAGTCACTTTAAGCTGTCCGTGATCCTGCTTGCGTGGTTTAGGCTTAACGACTATTTCAATATCTCTATCAAGAGCCATCATCAACCGGATGAGCTTTTCAAGAGAGAACCCTTTAAGCCGTCCGTTGAGTATAGCTGAAACCTTGGGCTGGGGAATCCCCAGCAGGTCAGCGGCCTGCTGTTGTGTCAAATGGCGCTTATTTATTATCTGAGCAATTCTCATAGCCAAATCTGCTTTCGCCAGGCGCTCATCAGGTTCTGGAAGTTCGAGATCGGCAAAAACATTGCCTGAACTTTTTTCCAGTTTAATTTCTTCCATTATAGCCTCCATGGTTTACTCGGATTCGGCATATTTTAGCCGGGTTTTGATCAACTCAATATCACTTTTGGGGGTTTGTATGCCCTTTTTGGATTTCTTTTGAAAAGCGTGAAGGACATATACCTTGTTCTTGATTCGTACCGTATAGATCGCTCTGTATGTATTGCCATCATGGTTTTCTGCAACCTCAAGAACGCCCGCCCCTTTGAAACCTTTTAGCGGCTTGGTTGCAGGATGTTTACCGCCCTGCTGGGCGATGTGCAGGGCATACCCCATGATGTCTTTCACGTCTTCGGGAAACTTCAGCAAATTGTCCTTGCTGTCTCCCGTCCAGATAATTTCTTTATTTTTCTTCGTCATACACCTTATACCAATTTAGGAATAAAAAGCAACGTAACAATATCCCCACCATGCAAAACATACACATATCTTAACGAATTTGTATAGATGCGCGTATGTCTTTGCGCAAACCTACTTTATGGCACGCCAGATGTCGTTGCTAAGCTCGCTGCTGCTGTCATGCACGCTTACCCCGCTGCCTCCGCCAGTAGCAGAAGCGGAACCGTCTGCGCTTATGCCGTAGCCTGCCATTAAATCCCGACATATCCTTCAGGGTCTTCAGGCAGGGTATCGTTCAGTATTGTTGCAGTACCCTTGCCAAACACAAGATCCAGAGCTTCCTCCATGCTTCGATCATCAGGGTTCGGGGCTATACGGACTTTATCTCCCGGATCGTTTGGCAGACGGTAGAGTGTGTTGTTTTCAGCAAGTTTCTTGTAGTAGTGGATATTCGCGATGTCCATAAGGTTGGTGATGAGTCCGTCTCGATAAAGGATTTCTGCGTATTCGCTGGAAATCTTAAGGCCCATGGCCAGGGCTTCATCCAGGACAGGAGATTCTAGCGAAGCTGCATATTCAGTAAATCTCTGCCTTGCCTGCTCGTCATGCCATTCAAGGGCATAGATGCCGTGATCAGGGTCAGGCTTCTCATCGGGTCGGTGTGTAGTTATTACGGCAACCGTGCCAACATTCTTTTCAATCAGATTTGCTTTTAAAAAGCCGTCCAGCTCAGTTCTCCTCTCTACTTCTATGCGGTATTGCATAATATCTCCGGGAAAAAGGTTTCGCTTTTCATGTTTTAATATCTCGGACAGGTGCAGGGTTATTCCACCCTGCGCACGGGCATGGGAGAAGGTTCTTCATCTTTTCTACACAGCCCCAGGCGAATATGCCAGTAGTGCCATTGGAAGTGCAGACTTGTGTCATACCTGCCAATACTGCATTGTGAGCACATCGCATGCGGTGAGTTTTCTGTCATACCCTGCTCCGGTGTCCCTTTGATTCATGGGCAAGGGGGAAAGAAGAACTCTTAACCCTTTTGTGAGCGCCACATCTGCCCTGAGAATATATCCATGGCGCTCAGGGGTCCGCCATAGGCAGCGCCGGTGTCGAGTCTTAAAACTCCCGAACCAATATCCGGGGTATAACCTTCTTCGGTTGGCGTGTGGCCGGCAATCAGGGTTTTCCCTTCCCGGTATTGAGTGGGCCGATCCCACAGAAAGGCAAAAGGGTCGTTCTCTTCCAGGGGGTTGAGGGGGTCTGTGTTGGCGTGGACAAAGAGAAAATCCCCGTATTCATAATAGAGTTTTGTGTCTGTCAAAAAATCTATGTGACTTTGGGGCAATGTGCCCATCAGGGTGTGTTTAAAGCCATCCCTGACAACCTCTGCATCGTAGTTTCCCAGGGTTTTGTCACCGCCATTTTTCAGAAACAGCATGGCATCGGTTTCATATTTTACGTCCTTTCTCCACTCTGGTGATATTTTGTGAAGTGGTGTTCCTTCAATGACCCGGCAGCTGATCAGGGTATCGATCAAGAGTTGTTCGTGGTTGCCACGTATGAATATTGTTTTGGGGTACAAAAGCCTGAAGTCTATCAGATCCTCTATCACACCCCTGCTATCCGGGCCTCTATCTATGTAGTCACCCAGGAAAACGAACCTGTCCCCTCCACGCGGCTGTATCTGGTGCAGGAGATTATCAAGTTTCTCCCGATGACCGTGGATGTCGCCTATGGCTATGAGTCGCATGTGTTTGTTCTTCTTGCGGGGCGCACGTTTGGCTTGATGCAGGGCATTGTCCTGGATACTCCTGCCCAGCTTATCCTCTTTGGCAATCAGGGACAGGTCGGATGCCAGACCTAAAACGCGCAGAACCTCAACCAGGTGCCCGAAACACACCGAGGCGTCCCCCTTCGGATTTTCAATCTTGCTCAGGGTGGGCCGGGTTATTCCCGCTCTTTCACACACTTGTTTCATGGAGAAACGCCGGCGTAAACGGGCCTCCTTGATTCTTTTCCCGAGCGCGTTTATCTCCCTTTCGTGGGGATCAAATAATACCCGTTTTATTTTCATGCTTTGAATACTCCGGAGCTTTTCAGGGTAGACGTTCTGCTTTTCAAATTCAGCATAACGTAAAATAAATTTTCCTAAAAGTCCAATTCCGTAAATCTTATTTTACGTTAACTGGTTCCGGCTCCAGGTCATATATACTCAACTTCGTTTAGAACCTGCTCCCCGATAACAGGTTTCAGTGCTGCAGGTGTAACCAGATCCACTTTGGTGCCGAGTAAATCTGATAGATAGTTTTTGAGGTGAACGAATCGGAACAGACCGATTGACCTGTTGCTGGCAAACTCCACCAGCAAATCAATGTCACTATCCGGGCGTTGTTCATTGCGGACGTAGGAGCCGAACAGCCCTATCCTCTCAACCCCGTATTCCCTGGACAGATGCGCCATATCCGCAGCGAGGATTTCCTTTATTTCCCCTTTGTCCATGGGATCTTTACTTTCTTTGCCGCTCATACCTCAATCAGCATATCGGTCCTGAATCCGGTGTTTTCAAACGGGTAGCCCCTGGAGTTACAAATTACCCGCGTATCACCTATGTGATAATCGAAAAATCCATGCGAGTGCCCGTGGATCCACAGTGCAGCGCCGGACTCTGCTACCAGATCGTCAAGATGTGAGGCATACGCCGCCGAATACACGCTTTGCTGGTAGGTGTCAGCAACGGAACGTATGGAGGGTGCATGGTGCGTGACTACAACGATTTTGCGCCCCTGGTATTTCTGGAACTGCTCGCGCAGCCACCTTACTGAGTCCAGATGAACCTTGATAAAATCCTGCGGCACCAGCTCTCTTTTGTCGAACCGGTCTTTATAGTGGATCTTGCGGTAGTCGTTCATGGCACTGTACACATCGGCAACGGTTTCCTTGAATCCGTACAACCCTTTATACGGGCCGTTTTCCCATAGCTTGCAGTCAGTCCATAGGGAACAGCCGAGGAACACCACACCGTCTATCTCAACGGCCTGATTTTCCAGAAAGTGGATGCCATGTTCCTCTGCTTTGCGTTTGAGCCTGGATGTATGTACCGGGAACCCCTGTCCGTAGTATTCGTGATTCCCGGCCACCATGACAACCTGCTTGTCGGGAATCATGCTTGCGGCAATTTCGGGGCTGCGGCCCTTCGTATATGTATCTCCGGCGAGCACTACCACATCGGCCTGCTTGCTGGCAGCACTCATGGCGTCCTGTTCTTCGAGGGTAGTTTGAGTGGCGGTGTCCAGTGAGGCACTGAACTCTATGTGCAGGTCTGCATAGGGTAAAATTTTCATGTTTTTATCCTTCTGCTGATAGAACGATGAGAAAAGCTTTACTAGTTTATCGTGTTTTAGATTACTAGTTTATTGTGTCAAGGTACTGTTATTACACTGATATTCAGTCACGTAATCGTAGGAGTGTAGTAACCTCGTATTGCCCCTGGTTGTTTCTTTCCATTACAATCACTTCAGCATTTTCAGGGTTCTTCACCCGCTCAAAATACTCAACAGTCCAGTGAAACCAGCGCATGAGGAAAATACGTAATGTCATGCCATGAGTGACAACCAGGGCATTATCGGGGAAATCATCTTTTTCAAAATCACGATGCAGGGTTTCCAGGAACGTGCTTACCCGATCATATACATCCGCGCCGGACTCACCATCCGGCAAACGATAGTAGAAGGGGCTGTAAGCAATCCGCTCTTTGGATAGCGCGTGTGTTTCATCGGCGCTACGCAGGTGTCCCCACTCCTGCTCGCGGATACGAGGGTCTTCCAGAGTTCTGACTACACGCTCACCCAGCACATCCTCTATTTCCTTGAATGTCTCACGAGTACGATACCAGGGTGATACATAGGCACGCACGCTTTCGTTGCCAATCAGATCAAGTATGGTTTTCCCGGCCATGTGTGCCTGCTGCCTGCCTGTATCGGTTAAGTGCATAGCATAGTCGGGGATAAACTCGTGATGGTCCGGATCAGCGTTAGCCTGTGACTCTCCGTGGCGTACAAGAATTATTCTTTTGGGTTTCATACATCTGCTCCGCGTTGTTCCATAAATTCTGCCACTTCCTCGATGCTCACGGGCCTGTAGTCGTTAGCATCAACGCCTACATCCATGCTCAGCCCTACTCCCTCCAGAGTGCCATGCACATGCCCGAAGAGATGCCAGCTGCCATAGTGGCTCTGCGGCCATACCAGGTGCGGGTAGTGGCTGAGCCACAGGACCTTGCCCTGCCATTTTAGGCGCATTACCTGGTGGACTTCCAGCCACCCTTCCCCGACCTTCTTGAGTCTGTCATGGTTCCCCAGGATGAGGATATGCTTGCCCTTGAGCCTGCTTAAGTATTTTCCGTGATCCCAAAACGAAAAGTCCCCCAAATGGTAAACAGTGTCCTTCGGGCGCACCACGGCGTTGTGGCGTTCGATGAATGTATCGTTCATCTCTTCGATAGAATCAAAGGGGCGCTTGCAGTATTCCATGATTCTGGTGTGACCGTAGTGTTCATCTGCTGTGAAAAAGATAGCCATAGCTCTAAAGTAATACTCCCCTGAATACCATTACAGCAACCCTGCTTTAACCCCTGTCCAGGCGATGGTGAAGAACAGCGTCCCGACTGCAATATAGAATACGCAGTTACGGCGATACTCTTTTCTCAACCTCAGGATCTCCTCCTGAACGGTTTTCCGAATCGATCTCTGGGCATTGATCTTCAATTTGTGATGATAATTATCCAGATCCGGATATATGTTGTGAGCCTGGACGGTTAGTGCATCAGCTTCCGATTCTGCAATTTTTTTTATTTTTTCAACTTTGGCTTCGGAAAAATCATTTATACCCTTAAGTGTCTCCTCGATATTTGCGGATATAAGAGCACTGATGCGTTCGGGAATCTCTTTGTATAAAGTCAAATAGTATTCCAGTCCAACCAATATCACCCACAGGGTATCATCATCTTCGAGCTCAAAATTGCGCTGTAGATCGTGGAAGATCTCCCGCTCCTGCGCAGTTGGTTCCCGCCCCATCCAGTCTTCAAATTTTTGCAGCGGGGTCCTGGTATTGCTATTGTACATGTAAGCATAGTTTTCTGTGTAAGCCGTTTCATCCACGTATTCTTCTTCAAAATCAATATTTTCAAGGCCATCAAAAAAGTCGATCTCTGCCTGCCTGCTTGATCTAACTTCATGGTTACTCATATATGCTCCTCTTTCGCAGCCACGCCCCATTCAATACACAATCTGATAAGCACGGCGCAGCCAGCGCTCCAGCTCGACACGTACTGAGTACTGCAGCCCCCTGCACATGGTAAAAGGCTCGCGGATCACATCTACAACGCGGTGATGCAATTCGGGGAGAAACACCTCCCTGCCGTTACATTGTTCCAGCAGTTGCTGGCGGGTATTGCTTTTGTTCCACAACTGGAACTGCTCCTGAGAACCAAAAAATCCATTCAGTACGACAGTAAGGTCTGCCCTCTGTCCCAGAGGCGATTCCATAAATTCTTTCAGGAGAATTATTGAATCCTTGTTACGGTTTATCGGCCAGAACACTTGCAATTCATGCCCCAGATCTGCGAGCAAAGCAGATAGATACTGTCCTTCGATTTCGATGTGATTGCCCACCCCTGCCGGCAGGGAAACAACCACGTTTTTGTCCCGGTTCTGCTCTAATAAATCCGCCAGTTCCATCCACCCGTCGTGCTCTTTAAGATTGATTTCTTCGACTTGGATATATTTGCTGAACAGCCTGGAAACGTCCGGATTTCTGGTATCAGATTCCACCAGAATTGTGCTTTGTTCCTGACTGCTTGCGATCCGATAATCCAGCAGTATCTGCGCCACCATGGACTTGCCGACTCCGCCCTTATCTCCGTGTATCATTGTGAGCATGCCATTTCTCCTTTCACTTTTTTTAAAGTTCTTCGTCCAGGATATCGCGTACAAAGTCATTTTCCTTTTTGGTGCTTGCGGGACTGTTTTTTTGCACCTTTTCAGTCCGATTTTCTTTCTTCGATATATCCACGTTTACTTTCCCCAAAACTGCGGACAGATCTGAAATCTTTTCTTTGAACTTTGGATAGTCATCGAATACCTGATGGTCTGGATCTTCTCTAAATATCGCCACCCCTATCTCACCTGCTGCGCGGGTGGCATCTGCGATCACTCCTTTTTCAAAAAATCTCAATTCGTTGCGGATATCTTTGAGTGTCTTGTTCTTGATTCTGCTCTCGATGCTCTTTTTTCTGCTCATCTTCAGTGTCCTTTCGATTCTCTCCTGGTCTATTCTCAAAACCGCCTTCCCTCCCGTCTATATTTGTTTTTGTGCGTTGATATTTAATATTGATTGTGTATATTCTTGATCAATGCATTGATAATGTCAACACGAAAAAACACTTTTTATTTAGCGCACAGAATTTAAAGAGAGCTGTCCAAGGAAATCATGACGCGAATGGCTCACAGAAGAGCATGGATATGGCGTTCGCCTGCGCTCACTTTTTTGAGCACGGCTGCGGTTTACTTTGTGAACCTTTGCCCTGCTCCACACATCTGAACCCGGCGGGCGCTCTTAAAGATGGCAAACATTTGAAATGCCTTGGCTTTCAGAAATGTCTGTGACTCAGGATTGCGATATTCACGCGCTTTAGAACGGGTACAGTTTTTCATCACATGAGGAGATAAGTATGGTCAGCGGGATCACGGTAAAAGCAGGCAAAATCGAAAGTTATTACGCCAGGGATGATTACTATTTTCCTGTGGAGCAGGACACTATTGAGGTACGGGGAAGCGGGAATAAACTCTTCGGGTTTGATCGGTTAAACGTATCCAAACGCGAAGCTTTTTCGTACCTGGTTAAGGAACGGGAAGTGAAAGCCTTTGACCTGACCTTCAGCGCACCCAAGAGTGTTTCAATTCTGTTTGCTGTGGGGGATAAACAGATCAGTGATGCTGCGGTAAGTGCTCACCGCAAAGCGTGCAATGCGGTACTCAAATACATTGAAGATAATGCCTTCTTTCGGGGGGTAAAAAAGGAACGCGGTATTACCCATTCTTACCGTGCTAAGGGGATGATTGCCCTCCCCATTATCCACTCACTGAGCCGCTCTAATGATCCTTTGTTGCACAGTCATTGTCTGATAGCCAATGCGTGCATTATTGACGGTGAAGAGCAGGTACGCGCAGTGGATTTTCGTTACTTCTACCGTAATCAAAAGCACTTTGATCTGGTCTACAAAGCTGCACTGAGATCCGAACTTGAACAATATGGAATAAGAACCCGGAATACGGAAGATGGCTTCGAGGTTGGATCCATAAACCGGAACCAGATTGAGGCTTTTTCCAAGAGGTCAAACGAGATTGCTCTCAATCTCTCTGACAGAGGTCTTAGCCGCAAGAATGCTTCAGCAAAACAGCGCCAGGATGCGTGTCTTAAAAACCGGAAACGCAAAGTGGGTATAGACCCGGATCTGTTGCGTAAAGGGTGGAGAGAAACTGCACAGGATCTGGGGGTGAAGATATGCATGAAAGAAGCGAGCAGCGGTACACGGACCATGGATAATATCAAGGTCAATGCGGACGTGGAGAATAAAGTAAAGGAGATTATCCGCGAAGCTCTGGAAGAATATCTGGACATAAGTGCGCTTACTACGCGCAAGGAGATGGTTGCGGCAGTCCTCAAATATGCCGGGACACTTAAATACAACAGTATCTCTGCCCCCTGCCCTGTTGTTACCCATGCAGATATCCTGAAACTCCTGCCCTGGTTTTTACAAAAATATGCACTGATCCGCCTTCCGGGTCAGGATAACGCCGAAGGTGACTATCAGCATGAGAAGCTTGTGCGGGTAAAGCAGCTGCGCGCTGAAGCACAGAATCGGGAGTTTCTGTGCCAGGGCAAGGAGCTGTTTCTGCCTGCAGATGACGATGATGTAGAAGCGCGTTTAATGCACGCAACCAGGAACCTGTTTCCGTTCTCTTTTGAAGGGGAACAGAGAGATGCCGCCCTGGGGATTCTTAAGGCAGGTGATTTTATCACCGGGGTGCAGGGAGATCCGGGGACGGGTAAGACCACCATGCTACTTGCTGTCGCGCAGACTCTGGGGCGTGAGCGCATTACAGGTCTTTGTGTAAGCGGGGATGCGGCAAAGAAGCTGGGTGATGAAACGGGACTCAAGTGCAATACCGTGGCTCAGTTTCTGATTGATGTGCGCAACTATGCGCGAGCCAGAGAAGAAGGTAATAGCAGAACCCTGGCGCGCCTTGCACATATTGGGCGCATCAAGGCCGGAGATCTTATTGTGGTGGATGAAGCATCCATGCTCGGTTCTGTTCAGGTCAACGAATTGTGCCGTGCGGCGAAGTTGTTCGGAGCGCGGATTGTACTGATTGGGGACAGGAATCAGTTGCCGGGGGTATCTGCGGGCAAGCCGTTTGAAACCTGGCAGGATGAAGGGATGCAGACCTGGAAACTGCAACAGATCCGCAGACAGAGAAATGCTGCTGAGCTGGAGGCAGTGGAAGCTATCACCCTCCATTATGATGTGCACAGGGCAGTAAAAATCCTTCAGGAGAGTGAGGCGGTCTCTACGACCCCCAATGCAGATGAACGCACCCGGAAAGTGGTGGCTGAGTATATGGAGTATTTCAGGGCTTCAAACTCCCCTGCTCTGCTGATAACAGGAACCAACAAGAGCAAGGACACGTTCAACGACCTGATTCGTGAGCGCCTGCTTGCTGCCGGAACATTATCACCCGAAGGGAAAACATTCACTGTCTCGAATGCGCGTAGGCATGAGAAGGAGAAGGAGTTTGCCTGCGGGGAGCGGATTGTGTTCCTGAAAAACGAATCTCGCGAGGTTCAGTTTACCGATAGGGACGGCATGCCTGTCGGAGAAAAAAGCCAGAAGGTATTTAACGGCTCACAGGCTGTGATTGATGAGATCAGTGCTGATGGAGATATCTTGGCGTGTCTGGTGGATGAGGAAGGGAGAAGAACCGAGCGCTATGTTAGTTGGAATGTAACAGACTATCCGTATTTTGATTACAGCTATGCCCTGTCAACCTACAAAAGCCAGGGGCAATCGGTTGAACGCCTGGTTATGTATCATGCCCCGTCTGATTCTCCCATCCTGAGCAAGAATGAGTTTCTGGTGGGAATCTCCCGGAATAAAAATAATGTCATGGTGCATACCGACAACCACGACAAGATGCTCACCAGGGCTTCGCAGTGGGCGCATAAGGATAGTCCCCTGAAGTTGTTTAATACCGGGGTACAAAAGGAATTTGGTGGCTCAGACTGGGTGAAAAATCTCGGCAGGATTGTAGAGCAACGCAACAGCGCCGAGGATGGGATAATGCAGAAGCGCGCGGCGCTGGTGCGTGACTACGGGATGTTTTCCAGGGCGCCTAAGACTGAGCGGAATAATGTCAACGCTTCATTAAGTGCAATCCGAGAGGAGTTTCATTCCAGTATAAAGCAGTGCAGACAGAACTGTCCCTGTATAAACGCCATGAGCGAACTTGAACAGCTGGCATTGGATATTCTTGATCGATGGATAGAGCAGACCGATCGGGAAGCGCAGAAGTTTGGGGCGGATAAGAGTCGGGCTCGGTTTACCAATCACTATCGACGTCAAAACAAGATCAATGAGGAATTTGCCTCTCAAATACTGGGACTGCAGGGAGAAAGGGAGTTAAGCCAACAGACCATTGAGGTGATTTCGCAGTTGGGGAAAGTCCGCCAGGCTCCGTTATTCGGCGCCTGGATAAGAAGTGCTCACATTCCAGACGACCCACCGGTGCGAATTTCTCAGCAAAAAGAAGATGTCACGCCTGAACCGTTACCTGAACCGTTACCTGAACCGTTACCTGAACCGTTACCTGAACCGTTACCTGAACCGTTGCCGAAACCGTTGCCGAAACCGTTGCCCAGCCCACAGGTTTTCAGTGAGGAGCTGATTGATACAAAAGATGATGATGATTATCCATCGCCGGGTATGTAACGGCAGAATTGCTATGGATATTTTTACCGGCAGACTTTAAATGAAACAAAATCAGGGCAGCTAGGGAAGAATGAACAAGAACCTTCAATCAATTCGCATTTTCGATGTTCGGAGCAGCGTATCAATAGAAAAATATTGATATTAACCGGACATGATACTAGCCTGCATATCCGCGCACACAATGTCATATAACACTATATGATATGATATGATATTATATGATCTCATGTTGGGACATATGTGAGTTTCGAAGACAAGGCTTGTTCGATTAACGATTGAGGTATGCATAAGGATGAGTAGCGAAAATATTATCCAGGAACCGGAGTTGAAGCTTCTGATCCGCGAAATACCAGATATAAAGCTGATCTTTGAAGAGATTCAGGCTCCACTGCCTGATTCACAAGAATACCAGGATATTATTGACACCCCCGAAAAATACCCTGGTGCACTACCTGAGGAGGTCCCTTCACCGGATAAAATCCGGGGCAAGATGGAACAGTTTTTTTGCATTGTAGAGCGGCCGGGGCAGTGGAAGCGCTATCTGGTCACTCAGAAGAAACTTCTCCGTGTCATGTCACCGTACGGCTGTACGCGGCTGTGTAAGGACCTGGGGTTAAATAGTGTCACTTTGCGGTTGAATAACCTCTCAACTTGCTGAATATCCTTTCCCTCACTACTGCAATCCCATAGCCTTGTGGATTGCATCGATTGGATCCGAGTAAAAACTTATTTGGAACTTGGCAAAAAGCTCCGGAGGGATGGTTGATATGTCAGAGGCCGATGCCATGGGCAAGAGCACTTTTTTTGCGCCACTGTCAAAGGCAATCTGTAAACTTCCTGCTAGGTTCTCTACGGGTTTAACTACACCGCCTAAGGTAATGGTTCCCAAGACAACCATCTGTTCCTGAATTGAACGATTCAGCTTATGCTATATTTCGTAGATCTTACTTACGAATTTATACGCTTGCTTCTCGCCTGTGCGAGGATTCGTCCAATCATCAATATCCTTTGGTATTGCGATCACGATATATGCCTTATCGATATCAGTCGGGCATTTACCAAAATAATCAGGGTCAGTCATGGATACGCCTTTGATTCTGTATCGTGCCTTGTGCCAGTCAAAATCGATTTTACACTTCCCTGATTGATTCTCACGTATGTGAACACCGCTGACTCTCATAATTGACTCTGATGGTGCTCTTACCGCATTGAATTCCTCTTCATTCAGAAATGGCCTGTAATTCCTCCAAAAACCATTATACGCATACTCCTTGTAGGCCCACTCTAAGACCTCATTTGTCTGATTCGGAGAGTAAGATTTTGTCTTCGTGCAAGAGCGACCATCAATAACCCAGTTCTCTATCTGCTTTCCTTGTGGCTTCGGCGTGCCTTCAAACTCAATAATGTCGAGCGGCTTGGCAAAATCAATGTCAACTCCGTGAACTGCGCTGGCTTGACCATCATCTCTAACAATCCTTATCCATCTGCTTGGGTCGTCTAGATCAAGGCCGCCAGGACATAGCCCCCCGGCTTTGCAGCTAACTGCCAGTAGTAACACTCGCTTAGTCATTACAGGTGACCTCCGAACTCGATATCCTTACCGAATCTGCAGAGCAACATATCGCAGACCAATCTTCTGTGGCATTTCTCAGTTGTAGGCTCTGAACAAAGCAAGACAACGTTCTGATACTTGCCGAAGCGCTCTACGAAATTCTCAATATCCGACTCCCGTATCAGATAGTGATTGAACTCTTTCTCAAACATTCTGTAGTCCTTGCTCATCGCAGAGCCCTTAGTTCTGACTTCTTTCATCAGTTCCTTTCGTGGTGCTAAGTCAACTCTATGTACGTACTCGCACCCATCAGCCAATCTGCTCAGAAAGAAAGGTAAGTCCTTTTCAAAAGCGAATCTTGATAATTGCCCATTCGGGTTTAGTCGGATGTCAACGACGCAATCTATTTCATTGTCCCTAAGTATCTCAAAGAACTCCTCTGCCGTCTTACGAGTGAAGCCAATGCTGAATATTCTCATAATGTCCGTCTTTCTTCCTCTGAGTTAGTAGTCGCCATCCAGCATCCATGATGCATTAGGTTCCAGTTTCCATCCGTGCATTAGGTTCCAGTACCTGTCACAGAAGTCATTTACCTTCTCTTGCAACGTATCCCCGCAGTAGCTATCGATCTTTGCTGGTTCGAGCAAACTGGGATTGCGAATATCCAATCTCCTGATCTCTTCTCTGTTCAGTACAATATCAGACAGCTGCTTAGTGACTTCATCATTAGAAATCGTGGACGCATCATCGCTTGAAGATTGAACAAGATGTTCTACTTTAACCCAGTCTCCGAGTGCTTGTTCGATCCTCCTGCTAACTAGAAAGTATCGATGACAGTCAACAGGTCTTTTTTCGCTACACATGATAGCAAGGGTGAAGTCCTTGCTATAAGCTGTCTTGATTCTACCTATTCCATCTGAAAAGATTTCGCTATTTCTGAACTTCTTGAAATCCACAATTCTGTCATCGGCAAGTAGCTCGACATTCTCCGGTCGATTGCTCTTCGAGATAGGAAATATGTCTTCAAAGAATATATCTGACGCCCTCGAGAAAACATTCTGGCTAGGGTCTGCTTTAGCCCCAAGCTCTGGGATGTAGATGTACGGAATAGAATAAAGTTTCCCAGTGCCCTTGAGGTTGTCAGCATTGCACTGTGGGTAGTTTCTTGAATAAGGAACTGAACGGACATCCACTAGGTGAGTAACATTTAGTTCCTGCAAGACTCGGAACATTGCTTCGATGTCAATCCCTGCTTCCTTCTGAAACAGCGTGTACCCTAATGTGAAAAGCTTTCTGTTCATCGGTTGATATCCCTCAGATTCGTTCCACTTCTTAGGTTTCTGATAGTATCCTCTGTAAACTCAATTGAAGCAGTGACTTGTTTCTCGTTCTTCTTGAACACACCGCCGTACCTCTCCAGGAACTCTTTCACCCTCAAGTTGTACTCTGACTCCTGATAGTTGATCAGCGCACTACCTCCCCTGGCTATCTCTTTCAAGCGTAGTAGAACGAACTCCTCAACACCTATCTGAAAGTACCGGCAGCTGATTGCCCAATTGATCACATTAACTTTGCCATCTAAAGTGATGTAGGTGATCGCAGAGCAGATCCCCAGGTTCTCACCATTCGCTCTGTATACCTCGAAGTAGAGTGATTCTGCATCTCCTTCAAAGTTGTCATCATTGGCCGCGATTTTGAATTGGTTTGATTTCGAATACAGTCTTCTCGCCTCTATGTGATCGCTATCTTTGACTGCTTTAATCGACAATTCGGGTAAAGAGCTCTGCGACCTTGCTGTTCGTATGATCCTATAGTGTCTTCTCCTGTTCTGAGAATTCAGTGATAGTTCACCTCTCTCAAATATACACCCGGCTATTAATTGCGTTGATAGTTCATCGTGGCTCGACCATTCAGGAACGAATACGCCTGGTAGAGCGGTCTTCACTTCATCTCTGGCAATATGGTTGTCATCTATGAAGACAATCGCGTCGGGCAAAATGCAAAGTTCGTCTGCAATCCTCGCTATGTTCTCACTTTTATCATTGTCGTTGGCGACCAGGCAGTCTACTTGGTTCCTCAAAGGAAAGGCACTTTCCGGCAGCTGGCTCCCTATTGCGTCGTTGACTTCGTCAGAGTCATTTCGTGAGCATATCGCAATGAATACGCCAAGTTCTGTCGCCAGTGCTCTACAGAACTTCATAAAGGCAATGAACGGAATTCCCTGCTCACTGCTTAGGTTCTCCTGAATACCACCTAACCCTATTTCAGAGAGAGTTCCCGGCCACAAGGTATCATCCAAATCAAGCACAATTGCTTTGTATAGTGTCTTTGACCTGACAACTATCTGCGCGACAATTCGCATAATTAATATTCCGATGACCGGAATACCAGTTGTACCGGATAGGGCAGCTGTGCTCACCAAATCCTGGATGCGATAGCTAAGATGGTAGAACTGTTTGCTTGTCGCATTTGCGTAATCTACATCTATGCGGTCTATGTGATCCTTCTTACCTCTGAACATTATCGAGAATTTGGTCTGCCTAAGTTGTTCGAGCAGGTAGGACAGGACCGTGTCATCTTCGCGAACAAACCCATCCGCTCCTGAAATACAAACAGTGAACTCATCACTATTGTAGCTGCGAAACTTCTTAACTAGGTGATTCACATAGACACGTATATATGAATTCGCAGTTTCATTCTCACTGGGGTGTGATTCGCGTGCATGACGAATCGTGGTGTTTTCTACCTCATCTGAGTTTGGCATTTATTCTTCTTATCTTAAGTAGATTTTCTGATTGGCTTCTTCTACAAGAGATCAGAACGCCCTTGTTAAGCCATTTCCACACCGGACTGACCTACGGCCTCTCTTGCAAAACCCCGAGTCGGCTTCTTTCATGCTTATTGGTTCCAAGCCAGTTGGGTATAAGCGCGCCTTGAGATGCAAAATGCTCAACATGTACAACGGTGATTTTTGAATCAGAGTACGCGACTTCGTTGATCCAATGCCATTCGCAGGGCCTCGCTGCACAAAACAATTTGAATGCCTCACGAACATAGTTTTGTTTCGTACCCAGGCCAAACATTACAACCAACTTCGTATTATCCGGCAACTGACCAAGGAAACGTGAGGTGCAGTTTCCTGCCACCTTCTGCCAAAATCAGTTGCCACGAATTTGTCGAGCATGCCTCCGCCTGACCCTTTCCATTTTCCGCTCTTCGGATCAAGGCGTTCGACAGTGCACTTGATGAATGAGCCAAAATGGAAACGGCCGTTTTTGCTGGAGATTTCTCGATCAACAGTGCTCCTTAATTGTGCATAGTCTGTTTTCGGAAGCAAGCTAACGTGAGCCAGTATTCTTCCAACATTGAGCCTACTCCCCTTGTATGCGATTTCGTTGTGAAGAGTCGAAGCCAATGCGCCAGCTTGAGTTGGCCCTTTTGAGAACCCCAGGACAATAACCTCAGCAGTGAGATTACCCCATGCAAGCGGATTTGCTGTAATACGCCAACCGCCATCTGATTCTTTCGTGTGATCAAAAGTCACATCTTTTTGGCTAAAGCAATCAGTGCAATCGATTCTCCCGTGTTCTGGAAGATTGCTCATGTACTCTCCTTTTTGGGCTTAACGCCTGGGCTCAGCCGCAGATTTGGAGCGGAATCGGAAAACCGGTCGGCTGTAGCACTTGGTTAGCAGTCTTATAGGCCATTAACAAAACTGGCAATACCTTCCCAAGTCCACTTAATCTTCTTAACACCATCAAGCTCATCCGGGGCGTCATTAACTGAAGCATCACCAATGTAAACACCCAGAACCGGTATGCCTTCCTCCTTAGCACAACAGATTTCCCAAAGAGCACCGCCACCTTGTTTAAGATGCTTGGTAATTAAAACAACAACGCCGTCGCACCCTTTGATTTTCGTTCGGCATCTCGTTTTCCAAGAGGTGCTCCACGGTTCCTTGACTGACATATCGACCAAATCATAGGGCACCCAATCCGCCCTTGCTTGACCAATGAAAAGGTCACGCCTGCGTTCATCTTCAATAGCAAAACTCGTAAATATACGCTTGGCCATATAACTAATCTCCTTGTCATTGGGTTATGCGCAACGCCCAGTCGATCAGGGCGCTTAAGAAACTCCACTCAACTTGGGATAATGTGTAAATTAGTTCGATAGCAACAACCGCTAGCACGAACCAACGGAACCTTCTAACTACCTTAGCTTCCGTCTCAGTATTTGACTCGTAGCCAACGTCCTGTTTCAGGACCTGCCACTCGTGCTCAAACATATTAGTCCTGAGTTGCTTTTCGATCTGATCGATTACGGTGAACTTTCCGGTATTCAGCTTCCCGTATGAGCGCACCAATTTCTCCCACAAAAATGTGACCAAGTAGGCCATTAGAGAGAAAAGCAGCATCCCGATTGCCCCCACTACGGAGAACTCGAACGCTTTCCCAACAACTAACGATATTGAAAGTATTGAAGAGGTCACCGTAAAAAAAAGGTTGTTGACCCGCATCCTCTGGTCGGTGACTTTTTCCGTTGACCCGACCATTATCTTGTATTGTTCAAGTAACAGCTGACGATCCTCTTCGTAGGTCTTTTCCAAATATCCCCAGCAGTTTCCTAAGTCTTCGAATACCGGGCGTTGTCAAGAAAGTTGTCGCTTTTTTAGTTCGCTATAACCTCTGTTTTTTCGTCGTTTTGTCTGGGCTTTTGCGGATTCAGAATAACGCCTTCCGGTCTATCCCAGTTACGGCTTTCG
>Ga0182239_1000187_pt1 | contig 23308 bp, 15 predicted proteins | sample hydfrate6_PW_210_FD_132456 | JGI IMG/M metagenome (GOLD analysis project Ga0182239, IMG submission 132456) | Subsurface microbial communities from deep shales in Texas, USA - hydraulic fracturing test 6_PW_210 | ecosystem: Environmental > Aquatic > Deep subsurface > Shale gas/oil reservoir >... | reverse complement strand
GCCCAAGACCTCCAAATTCCTTTTGATGGTCTCTTCGAGCCGGTCCGCCTCGGCGAACTGCTCGTAGAGCGTGGCTGAAAGTTCGGTCATTTTTTCCTCAAAAGGCACTCCGTCATCCTCTATCTCGGCTGCTCCCACGTACCGACCCGGGGTCAACACATAGCCGTGTTCCCTGATCTCATCGGTTGTAGCGCTCTTGCAGAAGCCGGGCACATCCCTGTATTCTCCGGCCTCTTTTTCTCCACGCCAGGCATGGTAGGTAGCGGCGACCTTGTCGATCTCTTCGTCGGAAAAATCTTTGTGGGTCCGGTCGATGAGGCTTCCCAATTTGCGAGCGTCGATAAAGAGCGTGCGCCCGCGCCGGTCGCGAAACTTGCCGTTTTTCTTGTTGCGGGCCAGAAACCACAGACACACCGGAATCTGCGTCGTATAAAAAAGCTGCCCGGGCAGGGCGATCATGCAGTCCACCAGGTCCGCCTCGATGATGTTCCTGCGGATTTCGCCTTCGCTGGTGGTGTTGGTGGACATGGACCCGTTGGCCATGACGAAACCGGCCACCCCCGCGGGCGAAAGGTGATGGATGAAGTGCTGAATCCAGGCGTAGTTGGCGTTGTTTACCGGCGGGATGCCGTATTTCCAGCGGGCGTCCTCACGCAGGCGTTCGCCGCCCCAGTCGCTCATGTTGAAGGGCGGATTGGCGAGGATGAAATCAGCCCGCAGGTCCTTGTGCAGGTCGTTGTGGAAGCTGTCCGCGTGTTGACCGCCAAGGTTGACGTCCAGTCCTCGAATGGCCAGGTTCATCATTGCCAAGCGCCAGGTGTGGGAGTTGGACTCCTGGCCATAGATGTCGATGTCGCCCAGGCGGCCGCCGCGTTCCTCAACAAAGCGTTCGCTTTGGACGAACATCCCGCCCGAGCCGCAACACGGGTCATAGACGCGGCCCTTGTACGGTTCGATCATTCTGACGAGCAGATTGACCACGCACCGGGGTGTGTAGAACTCACCGCCGCCTTTGCCCTCAGCGGCGGCGAACCGACCGAGGAAATACTCGTATACCCGGCCGAGAATATCTTTTGACCGGGATTCATCGTCTCCAAGTCCGATCTTGCTGATGATATCGATGAGTTCACCCAGGCGGTAGTTTATCCAGGGACGGGCGCGAATAGTCTTTGGGCAGAACACCCTTGTCAAGATAAATTTTGCCTTTCGAACAGTCTACCTCTGGCTTAGTACACTGTCTCATTTTCGGGGTCCACTATATTCTGCTTCCATGTGGGGCCCTCTTACGATGCTTAACGTCTGCAATCAGGCTAAGAATGCGCTAGCATTTTTAGCCTGCATTGCCTTGTTAGCTGATCCGTTTGATGATGTTGTCACATCGGACGCACACGGCTTCGTCTTCTGCACATGAGTCGTTCCGATACGAACAGATTGAACAGTACATATAATCACATGTCTTGCAGTAGTACACTGCTTCCGCACGGTTGACGCCGGGATTCTCACCAGCGTCACTCACCTCTCCTCTGTGCGCGCCGCAAAACATGCACCAAGGTTCTTTGTCTTTGTCCAGCCAGCCGGGTGTTGTCATATCAATCTCATTTCTCAGCCAACGTATGCCTCTGAGGCTCTTTGGAGCGCAGCGGAAAAAAGTCCCTAGCCCTGCCCTTTACCCACAACTCGTTGCACAACCAATCATATATAATGCAGATATTGTTGGAGGAGCATGTAAACGCTGTGGAGTAAGCGTTCGGGTATATGCCTTGCCTGGAAACATATTCGATATGCTCGGGCTGGGCCAAAGTCCGTTTAGTTTGATTTTGTGTCTGCATGCCTTAGGCATACATGAACTCTTTGAAAAAGTCCTCCACTTTTTTCGGGGTCACGGGGAGCACTAGTCAACAAATACAAATAAAGTGCTGGTCCACCCGGGGGTCCGCCACCGGCCAGGAAGGGAAATGGTTGGTAACGGCCCTGACCGGTTCCCCTCCGCCTGACTGAACCAGATCAACAAAAGTCCAGTAGTCGGGCCCAGGACAGCGTCCAGCTCCGCTCCAGTCCAGGCAGGCCATGTGGCCGGCAAAGAAAAGGGGTTCATCATGTTCACAGTCTCTCATCTGTCCCGGGTGGCCTGCAGGTGGTCCGCATTTGTTTTCACGGTGCCCTTCTCTCATGTCTCCATAACCGACTATGTGGCCTGTATCGGCTTTCGATCCATCAGCCAACAAGGCGGCTGGCCGTATTTATTTACTTTTGAAATTTTTTCAAGCTGGGAGCCTAATATCTGTGTTCCTGACAGATTCAATGGGATTGAGTACCGACTTGAGGGAGGCAGTTTGGAAGTAGACAAGACTACCTTAAGCATTTTTCAGTTATGGACACGAAGGAGTTTACCAAGCCTATGGCACGAAGACTTCATTTGTTTGGACAAGCGATTTTAGCATGCTTTTTGCTTTTTATGAATAACACTCATTTTTCGGTATTGACGGAACAATTCCATCTCGTCAATACCTTGCCTTTGAACTGCACTTTGAAAAAATTCCTGCCGCAATTTGGCCGGTAAACGCCGGCCCAGGATCTGTTCCAGCTCGTGTGTACACCAGGCTTTTTTTGTCAACATCTCTGTGCGTTATTTTGCTTTACAACAAATCTTTGTCATATCCTGCCAAGTGTCGTATACTTGGAGTCAACACCGAGACTCAGGGGAGAAAAACGAATGCCCGAGCAGATACTCCACGTCGACCCGGAACAGATCACTGATCCGGACCAAGCCAGGGAAATGGTGGCCAAACTGCGGGATACCCTGCGCTATCATGCCTATCGGTATTATGTCCTGGACGACCCGCTTATTGCAGATTCTGAGTATGATCGTCTCATGCAGGACCTGGAAAAGTTGGAAACAAAGTTTCCAGAGCTCCAATCCCCCACCTCCCCCACCCAGCAGGTAGGCGGTGCCCCCAGACAGGCCATGGGCCTCATCCAGCATCCGGTCCCTATGCTCAGCTTGCGGGCGGTCTATTCACCTCAGGAGGTCAAGGATTTTGACGCCACCTGCCGCAAGGAACTTGGTAGCAACCAAATAACCTATGTGGCTGAACCAAAATACGACGGTTTAGCTGTGGAACTGATCTACACCCAGGGAGAATTGATCTCTGCATCCACCCGGGGAGACGGCTACACAGGGGAAGATATTTTGGCCAATATCAAAACCATTCGGGAAATTCCACTGCAGCTCTTAGCCTTAAATGGAGAATCCGTTCCTGAACGGATTGTCTTGCGCGGTGAAATCTATATGCGCAAAGATGAATTCAATGCCTTGAATGAAATGCGTCAACAAGCCGGGGAAAGCCTTTTTGCCAATCCAAGAAATGCCGCTGCCGGCTCTGTGCGCCAGCTGGATCCAAAGATTACAGCCAAGCGTCCGCTGCACTTTTTTGCGTACGAAGTTGTCGATTCTCAGGGTCGGGACTTTGACGAGCAGTGGGAAATGTTGAATGTGTTACCCAATTGGGGGCTTCGGACCAATACCGCCTGGCAGGAAAAATGTACAGGTATTGATTCAGCCATCATTTTTTTTGACCGGTTGGCCAAAATCCGGGACGATCTCCCTTTTGAAATCGATGGGGTGGTGATTAAAATAAACGACCGAAAAGCCCAGCAGGCCCTTGGCTTCCGGCAACGGGATCCCCGGTGGGCCTTGGCCTTGAAATTTCCGGCCCGACAAGCCACCACCAGGATCAAAAACATTTTGGTCCAGGTCGGCCGAACCGGGGCCCTTACGCCGGTGGCCGAATTGGAACCTGTGACCATCGGCGGCGTGGAAGTCCAGCGGGCTTCACTCCACAATCTGCATCAAATCGAATCCAAGGACATCCGCATCCACGATTTTGTCCTGGTGGAACGGGCCGGAGATGTCATCCCCCAAGTGGTCAAGCCTTTTCCGGAAAAACGAAACGGCCACGAACAACGTTTTGTCATGCCAGATTCCTGTCCGGTATGCAAAGGACCGGTCATTATCAGCCAGGACCGGAAGCAAAGCCGGTGCACAAATATCGACTGTCCGGCCCAAATCCGGGAACGCATCGTGCATTTCGCTTCCCGAAGGGCCATGGACATTGAAGGGCTGGCCGGCCGGCGAATTGATCAGCTCTTAAATACCGGCTTGGTCAGGCACATTCCCGATCTGTACCGCCTCCAAAAATCAGACCTGCTCCAACTGGAAGGGTATGCCCAGAAATCGGCGGACAATCTGCTTCGGGAGATCGAACATAGCAAAAAAACGACCCTGGAGCACTTTGTCTATGCCCTGGGTATTCCCCATGTGGGCGAACATCTGGCCCAGGTCCTGGCATCGCAGTTTCCGGACCTAAACAGTTTGCGTCAGGCCTCTGAACAAACCCTGCAGGCCATCTATGAAATAGGGCCTGAAGTGGCCAAAAGCCTCTGCTCCTTTTTTGCCAACCCCCAAAACCAGAGAGTTTTGGACCAATTGCTGCTGGCCGGCATTTCCCTGGAAAATCCTCTTTATACGGATAGCAAACAGGAAAAGCCCTTTCAGGATCAGACCTTTGTCTTTACCGGAAGGCTGCAAAAATGGACCCGGGATGAAGCCAAAGAAATAGTAGAACGCCTTGGCGGGAGGGCCACAAATACGGTTACCGACAAGACCAACTACGTCGTCGCCGGTCCAGGGGCCGGATCCAAACTGGACAAGGCCAAAAACAAAGGGATCCAAATTCTCAATGAGGAGGATTTTGCCCAGCTGGTCGGACGGGAGGGGACTCAGGATTGAAGGCTCAGCTTTGCCTTCGGCAGCTGGTCATCTGTTATCAGTTATTTGTTCTCAGCAAGAAACCGCCGGGTTGATCCAGCAAAGAACTAGCGGGTGAGTAGTTGGGGCGAATAATTATTCGCCCTCTTATATAGGGGCGGACACATGGTCCGCCCCAGATTTCAGCCCGGCCCCATGCGGTTGAAAATACCGGCATTATCATATGGGATAAAGCCCGGGCCACATATCGCCTGCACTCGGTCCACAAAGTACAGACATTTAGTAAACGACTGAGCCAATGGCTTGAAACCAGGACCATCTTCAGCTGATTTCCCGGCCTCACTCACACACATCATCGTCATCGCCAAAGACAATCTCGTCCTGAACCCGTACCCTGTCTATCACATGTTCCAGCTGCAGCTCATCCCGCAAAAGGCCGATCAAATCTTGGTACTGCTCAGCTGAGGGCAGAACTCCCTCCACGGAAACGACCCCGTTTTGACACTGAATATGCAGGTTCCCGGTATCAATCTCTCCCACATCCAGTATCCTGTCCAGTACAGCCTCTTCCAAATCTTCGTCTGCAAGATGTTCCAGGTCCTCAGGAAACGAAGCTTCTTCCCGGTTCACGTGATCCGACATAATTGCTCCTTCAAAATATATTGCTCTTATCCATACGCTGAAAATATGGAATTCTGAGCCAGAGGTCAATGCTCAAGACTGGACAGAGTCTTGAACATAAATATATGATAAGTATCAATCAAGATCATCGACCCTAGAGGGAGATTTGCATATGACGTATCCGCCTGCCTCCTGGATGACCAGACGCACGTTTCTTTCCCTGACCCTGGGCGCAACTGCCGGGGCCCTGACTGGGTGTGCGGTAAACCCGGTAACCGGCCAATCCCAATTCATGCTCATGTCCAGAGAACAGGAAATCCAGATCGACCGGGAACGTTCTCCGCACCAGTTTTCCGCCGACTACGGCCTTGTCCAGGACTCCAGGCTGAACACCTATCTCCAGCAGACCGGACAAAAACTGGCCTCCCGCACCCATCGCCCGGACATGCCCTATTCCTTTCATGCCGTAAACGCTGCCTATGTCAATGCCTACGCATTTCCCGGCGGGAGCATCGCCTGCACCAGGGGGATTTTGGTGGAATTGGAAAACGAAGCGGAACTGGCCGCCCTCCTCGGCCATGAGCTCGCCCATGTCAACGCCAGGCACACTGCCGAACAGATGACCAAAGGTGTCTTTATTTCCACTTTGTTAACTGGCGCGAGCATAGCTTTGGGGGGCAATGAAGCATACAGCTCATTAATCTCCGATCTGGGTGGAATGGGCGCGAGCATGCTTCTGGCCAAATATAGCCGGGACAACGAACGGCAAGCAGATGATTTGGGCATGGAATACATGGTCAAAGTCGGATATTCTCCTCAAGGCATGGTCCAGCTGCAGAACATGCTGGTCAGCCTCTCCTCCCGGCAACCCTCAGCCCTGGAAGCCATGTTCTCCACTCATCCCATGTCGCAGGAGCGGCTACAGACAGCCAGGCGAACCGCCAACACCTCCTATGCTCACGCATTGAACCAGCCTGTATACAAAGAGCAATACATGGATAACACGGCCGGGCTACGGGCAATCAGACCGGCCATCAAGGCCATGCAACTCGGTCAGGAGCGCATGGCCCAGGAGGACTATCAAGCGGCCTTGTCCTCTTTTGAACAGGCCCTGCAGTCGGCTCCCAATGACTATGCCGCCCTGGTCATGATGTCCGAATGCCTGGTAGCCTTGGATCGCCCCCGGGAAGCAAAACGCTATGCCCAAAAGGCCAAAGACATCAACCCCAAGGAAGCCAAAGCCAGATACGTTCAGGGAGTAGCCAGTCTGGAACAAAAAGATTATTCCAGCGCTGTGCAGGCCTTTACCACCTATGAACAGCTCCTGCCCGGCAACCCAACGGCCATTTTTCTGCAGGGGATATCTTTTGAGGGTATGGGCCGGCGGGAAGCAGCTGCTTCCAGGTACGCACAGTTTCTGCGTCAGGTAAACCAGGGAGAGCAGGCAAAATATGCGTATTCCCGGCTCAAAGAGTGGGGATATATTCGATGAATTTCTACCCCGTAACGTGCAGTTCCAAAGAAAATTGCTGTCAGGCTTGCCGGTACCAGCCTTGATTCTGGGATCTCAAAGGGCTACAAGGCCGATGTCGGCATGACCCATTTTTTCTTTATCCTTAACAAGCCATGTTCTCTGGCTCAAAACCCAGCGGTCGGACAATCTTGTATGAAACAAAAAATCAGCTTTTGCGGTATTGGCCTGAACCATCGGGATGGCCGGCATCCATCCTGGCTGAAGAGGGCGAAGGCATATTCGCCCCTCCTGCCCGCTCAACAGTTTCTTCCTGGAGCAAGCCTGACTTCTGCGGCCAGTGGCGGGGGTGAACAATGAACCAGATCACAGGATATACACATATTCAGCCAACCCTGCCTTCCAGCGTGACCACGGTCCAAACCCAGTCCAAAACAGTGCACATTGTGGGTACAGCCCATGTCTCTCATGCCAGTGTCCAGGACGTACAGACCACCATTTCTCTGACCCAGCCGGATACGGTGTGTGTAGAACTCTGTCCCTCCCGTTTTCAGGCCATGACCCAGCCTGAGGACTGGAAAAAAATGGACATCTTCAAGATTGTCAAAGAAAAGAAAGCCCTTTTTCTCCTCCTTCAGCTTATTCTTTCTGGTTTTTACCGTTCCATTGCCAAACAGCTGGGCATTCAGCCCGGGGCGGAAATGCTGGCTGCCGTGAACAAGGCCGAGGGACAAGGGGCTGAGCTGGTCTTGGCTGATCGGGATGTCAATATCACCTTAAAAAGGGTCTGGGGATACCTTCCCTGGTGGCAGCAGATGAAAATGCTCTTTCATCTGCTGACTACCATTATCCTGCCGGACAAGGTGGATGCATCCAGCATTGAAGATCTTAAAGACAAAGATCAGCTGGAAGTGGTCATGGATCAGGTAGCCAAGGCCTATCCCCAAGTCAAAAAACGGCTCATTGACGAACGGGACCTGTATTTGGCCCATTCCATCCAACATGCCCCTGGCCGGGTGGTTGTAGCCGTTGTCGGGGCTGGCCATGTTCCTGGAATTGTTACATCCATGTCCACAGAGATAGATGTCGCCCCTTTAAAGGAGCTTCCTCCTCCGTCCAAATGGCCGGCTGTTTTTAAGTGGACCATTCCCCTGCTGATCATCGCCCTGCTTGTGTATGGATTTGTCCAGGGCCCGGAACAGTCTATTCAGTCCATCTCCATCTGGATTCTGGTCAACGGGGTCTTTTCAGCTCTGGCCGTCTCCCTGGCCCTGGCCCATCCGGTCACCATTGCCTCAACTTTCTTTGCCGCTCCGCTGACCAGCCTCAACCCGACCATTGCTGCCGGATGGGTGGCCGGTCTGGTCCAGGCCTGGGTCAAAAAGCCTACTGTGGCCGACCTGGAGGCCCTGCCCGGGGCTTTAAGCTCCGTTCGCGGATTCTGGCTCAATCCGGTCTGCCGCATCCTCCTGGTGGTTGTCCTGGCCAACCTCGGCAGCTCCCTGGGGACCTTTGTCGCCGGTGGCTGGATCGCCAGCCGGCTTTTCTAGCCCTCCAGGCCATTTTCCGGCTGCAGAGCACTCTTTGCTCGGCTTTCCTTGACAACCGGCTCATCGTGCCTATGTTTTGCTATTGGGATGCACTGGGTTTTATCTACAGTCCTAAGACAAAAGCCAGTTTTGTCCGTGGTTTTACAAATTTCACCAATGCAACTCGCTGATGAGGAGGTTGTGAATCTATGTCCACAGTCCAGAGCTACGAATTTCAAGCTGAAACCCAAAAACTCTTAAACATTATTATCCATTCCATATATACGAACAAGGAAATCTTCCTCCGGGAACTCATTTCCAATGCCTCCGATGCCCTGGACAAAGTCCGCTTTGCTCAAAGCAAGGGCACCCAGGTGGCCGATCCAGAACAACCATTGGAGATCAGGATCACTACGGATAAGGATGCAGGGCGGCTGACTATAGCTGACACTGGAACCGGAATGAGCGAAGAGGAGTTGGTCAGCAATCTGGGGACTATAGCCAAGTCCGGAACTGAAGAATTTTTGAAAAAAGTAACCGAGGAACAGGAAAGCCCGGAAAACATCATCGGCCGTTTTGGCGTCGGTTTTTATTCTGTATTCATGGTCGCCAACCAGGTTCAGGTGACCACGAAATCGGCGGACCCGGAAAGCCCGACCATGGTCTGGACCTCTGACGGGATGGGCAGCTACACGGTGGCCCGGGCCGAAGGAGATATGAAACGGGGTACCCGGATCAATGTTAGCTTAACAGAGGAAGAAAAAGAATACGCAGACCCCGACCGCATCAAGCAGATTATCAAGAGGCATTCCAATTTCATATCCTTCCCCATCTATGTAGACGATGAAAAAGTGAACACTATCCCTGCCTTGTGGAAGGAATCCAAATTCAACATCACCCAGGATCAGTATACCGAATTCTACAAATTTTTGACCTACGATAGTCAGCCGCCTCTGGAAACCATCCATATCTCGGTTGATGCCCCGGTCCAATTCAACAGCATTCTCTTCGTTCCCCAAAAATCGACCCTGATTTTCGAGAACATGCCCACGGACTATGGACTTGATCTGTATGTCAATCGAGTGCTCATCCAGCATAAAAACCAAGACCTCATTCCCCAGTATTTGAGTTTTGTCAGCGGAGTGGTGGACACGGAAGACCTGCCCCTCAATCTTTCCCGGCAGGCCATTCAGGAGAGCGCCCTGATCAACAAAATCAGGACCACGATCACCAAGCAAATCTTAAGCAAACTCAAAGAGATGGCCAGCAAAGATCAAGATCGCTACCTCGACTTCTGGAAGGAACACGGCAAAGTCTTTAAGCTGGGCTACACAGATGTGGCCAACCAGGAGTCCTTTGCCCAGCTCTTGCGCTTTAATGCCTCCTGGCACAATGACGATACTGAACTGGCATCTTTGGATGACTATGTAAAACGGATGAAGGAAGGACAAAAAGAGATCTATTTCATTTCCGGGCCCAACCGGGAGAACATTGCCTCAAATCCCCACTTGGAACTTTTTCGGAGCAAGGGACTGGATGTTTTCTACCTCTTTGAACCCATCGACGAGTTTGTGCTCCAGAGCCTAGGGACATTCAAGGACTACACCTTAAGGGCTGCTGAGCATGTGGATCCCGGCGATTTGGAACAATTTGCGTCCACAGAGAAAGAAGAAAAAGAAAAACTGAGCTCAGAAGAAGAAAGATCCTTTGATCAACTTTTAAAGGCCATGCAGGACATCCTGGGCGACAGGGTCACCGAGGTCAGGACCTCCAAGCGTCTGTCTTCCAGTCCAGCCTGCCTGGTGAATCCGGAAAGCGGCATCAGCTCACAGATGCAGAAGATCATGCACATCATGAACAAGGATAGCTCCATTCCCAAGCAGATCCTGGAGATCAATCCCAATCATCCCCTGAGCCGGAACCTGCTCAAGGTTTACTCCCATAATCCGGAGGACACGTTTGTCCGCCAGACGACCGAGCATCTGTTCGAAGCCGCCTTGCTCCAGGCCGGCTACCTGGCCGATCCGCACACCCTGGTCAACCGGACCTTTGACATCCTGTCCCAGGCCAGCTCCTGGTATACCAAGACCCAGGACATTGGAGAAGAGCCCAAATAGCTTTGTACAAGTATTCAGATGTGAGCGCCGCTGTGGGCGGCGCTCACATCTGAATTAATCTGCCTGCTTCCGGATAAAGGACGGAATCTCGAATTCATCCTCAAACACAAACTCTTCTTCAGTTCCTGAATCATTTGCATTCTGCCCTGAACCCTGCTCCGTGTGTCCTCCCCGCCCCTTTCGCAGATAGGCCGGAATCTGACGGTCTTCCGAATTCTGAGCCGGAGCGGCTTGCCGCTGCTGTCCCCCCCGGGTCTTGTCCAGATTAGCCACTTTGCCCTGAGCCCCAAAGGGCTGATTCTGCTTGCTGTCCCTTGGCTGTTCAATTCCGGTGGCTATGACAGTTATCCGCAATTCATCCCCGGCATCGTTGTCAAAAACAGTTCCAAAATAGATCTGGGCATCTTCCTGGGCTGATTCCGATATGGTGCTCGCCGCTTCACTGACCTCATCAATGGTTAAATCCGGTCCGGACGTGATATTCATCAGCACGCCCTGTGCCCCGTCAATAGAGACATCTTCCAATAAGGGGCTGGTGATTGCTTTGGTTGCGGCCTCCCTGGCCCGGCCTTCTCCCGAAGCAATACCAGTGCCCATAAGGGCCAGGCCCATACCGGACATAACCGCCTTGACATCGGCAAAGTCCAGGTTGATCAGCCCAGGGACCATGATCAGGTCGGATATGCCCTTGACTGCATAGTACAAGATTTCGTCCGCTTTCTTGAGCATCTCCAAAAAGGAGGCCTTTTTGGAGGCCAAAGACAGGAGCCGATCATTCGGGATTGTGATGATGCTGTCCACCACCTCCTTTAAATTGGCAATCCCCTTTTCCGCTTGCTGAAGCCTCTTTTTGCCCTCAAAGAAAAAGGGCTTGGTTACCACCCCAACAGTCAAGGCCCCTGCCTCCCGGGCTACTTCAGCGATCACCGGTGCAGCTCCGGTTCCCGTTCCACCGCCCATTCCGGCGGTTACAAAAACCATGTCCGCCTCTCCGATCATCTCCCGGATAATATCCACGCTTTCCAGGGCCGCCTCCCGTCCTGTGCCTGGATTGGCTCCGGCTCCCAGTCCTTTTGTCAGCTGCTCTCCCAATTGCAGCTTGTATTCGGCATGGGAGTGTTTCAGGGCCTGAACATCAGTATTGGCCACAATAAAAGATACACCCTGCAAAGCAGAGTTGATCATATTGTTGACGGCGTTACCGCCGCCGCCACCGACTCCGATGACCTTAATCTGGGCATTGCCTTCTGGTTCTATCTCCATGTAATCCATCGCTGCCTCCTTATGCCTTTCCAAGCCAAGCGCCTGGTTATACCCGTATCACCCGAACTCGCTTCGCCCCAGCCATCCCTGTGTTATCCAGCTGCTCAGCTGATTTCTGAAAACCATTTCCGCATGATGGCCAATATGCGATTAAAAATCCCCTTTTCTCGAATACCGAAACGGAGATCTTCCTTGTTTTTCTCCGCTCCCCACTGCAAAAGGCCCACAGCCGTAGAATAAGCCGGATTGTTCACAATGTCGGTCAACCCACCGAATCCCCTCGGAGTCCCGATCCTGGTGGGCAAATCGAAAATCTGCTCCCCCAATTCTTCAATTCCTCCGATCTGTGAACTCCCACCGGTGAGTACTACCCCGGCACCGACCTTGTTCTTGTACCCTGAACGAACCAGTTCCTGGTCCACAAGACCTAAAATTTCCTCTACTCTGGGTTCACAAATTTCAGCCAAAACCCGTTTGGAGATAGTCCTGGCCTCCCGGCCCCCCACGCTGGCCACCTCAATGACCTCATTGTTCTGGACCAGGCCGGCCAGTGCACAGCTGTGCGCGATCTTTAGCTGTTCTGCACTCTTCATCGGCGTACGCAAACCAAAGGCAATATCATTGGTCAGGTTCATTCCCCCCAGGGGAAGGACAGAGATGTGCTTGATGGCATCATTGCCAAACACGGACAGATCGGTGGTCCCTCCGCCGATATCCACCAATGCCACTCCTATCTCCTTTTCCTCCTCCGAAAGGACCGCCTTGGCCGAGGCCAAAGATTCCAGTACGATTCCGGAAACGTCCAACCCCGCCCGGTGACAGGAACGGACAATATTCTGGGCACTGGAGACCGCACCAGTGACCATATGTACTCTGGCCTCCAGCCGCACCCCGGCCATGCCTAAAGGATCTTCTATACCCCGCTGGTTATCGACAATATATTCCTGGGGCAGGATATGAATCAGCTCCCGGTCCAGGGGAATGGCCACCGCCTTGGCCGCATCAATGACCCGTTCAATATCCCGGGAGGTGACCTCGCCGCCCTTGACTGCAATCACCCCGTGACTGTTAAAGCCCATAATATGACTCCCGGCAATTCCGGCGAACACATTGCGGATTTCGCATCCAGCCAGCAGCTCTGCCTCCTCCAGGGCTTTCTTGATCGATTGCACTGTCTGTTCGATATTGACCACCACACCCTTGCGCAACCCGGTGGAGGGACTCATCCCGATACCGACAATATCAACCCCTTGTTTGGATGCCTCGCCGACCACAACACAGATCTTTGTGGTTCCAATATCCAGGCCCACCACCAGTTCCGCCTTGGCGCTCATACGACCTTGCTCCTGTAGCCTACCCAGCCAATACCTTTGAATATATATATATACACTATCTGTTCCATCTCTTCCCGTTGCAGGAGATCCTGCCATACCCTGCACAGTGTCCCCATATTCCTCTGCAAATTTGACCGGCCCAGGACCACCTCCAACCCTTGATTGGAGAGCATCATCTGCACCCTGTTGTTGTCCGCAAAACGTATCCAGGCAACTTCGGACAGACCAAAGGGGAAGGTGTTTTGGCTCCAGCCATTGGTCACAATGGCCAAATCCCTTTGATCCCGGCGCTGATCCGGGTTGCAGACCAAGAGGGGCAAAGAGGTAAACGAGGCAAGCCCCACCGGGGCGATAGTCTCTCCATGAACATCTGCATAGTACACGCGCTCCCCTTGCTGACGCCAAAAAAACGGCACCTCTTCTTCAACCTCAATCCGCAGGCCGTTGGGAAAATGACGGTACACGGCCACAGATTTGATCCATGGATGGTCAACCAAGTCTTGGCACACTCTCCATAAGGACAGATCCAAAAGATTATGAAATCGGTCCAGGCCGGCCTGGGCCAGCACTTCTTGCTGGGTCAGACGATGCAGTCCATGGACCTGCACCTGCTGCAAAACCAAAAGTTCTGTCGTTGTCACCCAGCGGTACCCGGCCACCAGGATCAGGCTGATGCCCAAGAGCAGGATGATTATACCCAGCCCCCAAACCAGGGCAGCCAGGACTCTGGCTATCAGGCCGACGGAGGACGGCCCAGTCGATGTTTTCTTCCGGTATGCATTGCCCTTGGCCATAAATCAAAGTGTGTCTCCAACGAGGCCCAGGTCCGGATCGACGACCTGAACCTCCAGTTCAAGATCCACCCCAAACCGATCTTTCACCCGGCTTTTGGCTTCACCAATCAATTCCATGGCCTGAGCAAAGCATCCGCTACCCTGATTGAGTAAAAAGTTTGCGTGCTGCAAAGAAAAGCTCACTTCCCCTTTCCTTTTCCCCCGCATGCCGCAGCGATCCAGGAGGAGACCCGCCGGGGCCTGGTCAGGATTCTTAAACGTACACCCGCAGGTTTTGGCCCCTACCGGCTGGGTTTGTCCTTTTCGCCTCAGCACCTCGTCCATCCTGCCTTGGGTCCAGGCCTTTGCAGCCAAAGAAAAGTAGAGTTCCACCTCATGGATAATCCAGGGACCCTTCAGGCCTTTGGGCCGAAAACTGCGGTAATTGCACTCCACATCCTCGCGCTGAAGCCATATCAGCCCACCCTGAGGGCTCCAGCAGCGCACCCGGTGCAGACAATCCCCTATGCACTGGCCAAATGATCCGGCATTCATGGCCACAGCTCCGCCAACGTTGGCCGGAATACCGGCCAGGCCCTCCAGCCCGGCCAGCCCTCTGTCCTGCATCCAGTGCAAAAGGCGGGACAATGAAAACCCGGCTGCCACACGGACCACACAATCTCGTGCCCTATGCGCCCGCACCTCTGGCTCAGGCCCTGAGGGGGGGCAGACCAATTGCAGCGGCAGATCGCCGTCCCGGACCAAGAGATTACTCCCTCGCCCCAGGACCAGAAAACTTCCTCCCTCCCGCTCCCAAAACCGGGCCCAATGATCCCAATCCCCCGGATGCTCGATCCTGATTTCGGCCAGGGCATTTCCTCCCATGCCCAGCCGGGTTCGGGTTTGAAGACTCGGACGGGATATAATCTTCACTGGTTTTCACCTTGGAGAAATTGTTCACCCAGCTGCCAGATACTGCCGGCACCAAGGGTGAGCAGGATATCTCCCTCTTTCAGGACATCGGTCAATGCTTCCAGGCAATGGGGCATATCCGGGCAGAACATGACTTCCGTATCGCTGACCTGACGTACGCCCTGAGACAGGCTGGCCCCGTTCACTCCGGGAATGGGGTCTTCAGATGCGGCATAAATTTCAGTCAAAACCAGAAGATCGGCCTGGGGAAAGGCCCGGCAAAAGTCGCCGAACAAGGCCCTGGTCCGGGAAAATCTGTGGGGCTGAAAGGCAACAACCAGCCTGGAATGGGGATACATTTGTTTGATGGTCTCCAATGTTGCCCGGATCTCCGTAGGATGGTGGCCGTAATCGTCAATCACCTGCACTCCTTCCCTTTGGCCTTTGTATTCCAGACGTCTGCCCACACCGTCAAAGGCCTCCAGCCCTTTGACGATGACTTCCCGGGACAGACCAGCCTCCAGGGCTACGCCAATCACGCCCAGGGCGTTTTGCACATTGTGTTTTCCAGGCTGAGCAAGGGTAACGTGTCCCCAGGTTTCACCCTGAACAATGACCTCAAACCTGCTGTACAAGCCAGATTCCAGAATTTGTGCCTGGATGTCGTTCTCCGGGCCCAGCCCATAGGTCACTACCCGGCGTTTGACCCGGGGCAACAGCCGGCGCACGTTCGGATCGTCCCCACAGACCACGTTCAGTCCATAAAAGGGGATATAATTAAAGAAACGGACAAAAGCATCTTCTATAGCTGGCAGATCCGGATAGAAGTTCAAATGATCGGCGTCAATATTGGTCACAATGCTCATAATGGGCATGAGGCAAAGAAAAGACCCGTCTGATTCGTCGGCCTCAGCTACCAGATACTCGCCCTGGCCCATGAGGGCATGGGTCCCATAGCGATTCAGCCGGCCCCCGATAATCACTGTCGGATCCAGGCCGGCCTCTTTGAATACCGTCCCTAAGAGAGAGGTTGTTGTGGTTTTTCCATGGGTCCCCGCAACGGCAATGCCGGTCTTTAAGCGCATAAGTTCCGCCAGCATCTCGGCCCGGGGAATGACCGGGATCCCCTTGGCCTTGGCTGCAGCAACCTCTGGGTTGTCTTCGCCAACGGCAGTAGATTTGACCACAACATCCGCATTGCTCAGATTGCTCTCTGCGTGGCCCCGGGCCACCCAGGCCCCCATGGCCTGCAGCCGGCGTACCGGTTCATTGGCCGTGATATCGGAACCGCTGACCGTATAGCCCAAATTGAGCAAAACCTCGGCGATGCCGCTCATTCCGGCCCCGCCGATACCTATCATATGAATATGGTGAACACGTGTTTTCATGATTGAAGGTTTCCTTTTTCAGCACTCATATCCGCCAACTCCTGGACAATGGTCCGGGTGGCAGCCGGCTGTCCAAGCTGTCGTGCCGCCCGGCCCATGGACACAAGCTTGTCCGGCAAGGCCAAAAGATCCAAGATCATTTCTGCCAAGTCGACCTCCGGCAGATAACTCTGTTCCACAACCAAAGCTGCTCCCGCTTTCTCCAGCAGTTTGGCGTTGTACAGCTGATGCTGGTGCACAGCATAGGGAAAGGGGATCAGCACGCTGGGCCGGCCTATAACCGTCAATTCGGCTACAGTTGAAGCCCCGGCCCGGCTGACCACCAGATCGGCCCAGGAATAGGCCGCAGCCATATCCTGGATAAAGGGAACCACCTTGGCCTGGTCATTGTCGAACATCTGGTACTCCGGATAGAGCGCTTCATAGTGCTTCTCTCCTGCCTGGTGCAGAATGTGTACCCCCCGGGGCAACAGGTGCGGCAGGGCCTGCAGCAGGGCCTGATTAATGGCCTGAGCCCCTTGACTGCCGCCTAAAACCAGCATCCGCTGCCCGCTTTGATGGGTATACGCCTTTTCCGTATCCCGAAGGGTGATCAAGCTGGTCCGAACTGGATTTCCGGTCAATCTGGCCTTTTGGGGATCGAACCATCCCTGATCGTCCGGAAAGGACAAAAAGACCCGGTGTACCCGCTTGCCCAAAACCCTATTGGTTACCCCTGGATAGGCATTCTGCTCGTGCACCGCGCTGGGAATACCTTTAAATGCCGCCAAAAAAACCGGAACAAAAGAGGCGTAGCCCCCAAAGCCCACAACAGCATGGGGCTTAAATTGGGCATAGATCCGCCAGCAGCGGAGCAGGCTGCGAAACATCCACCAGGCTGACCCCAAAGAACGAACTCCCCGGCCGAGGACACCGCTGGCCGGCAAAGCCACAAAAGGGATCCCGGCTTCCCCGGCCAACCGGCCTTCTGGCCCATGATCCCCCCCCACAAACAAGAGTTCAGCGTGAGGAAAAGATTCCCGTATGCTTTCGGCTACGGCCAGAGCAGGAAAAATATGGCCTCCTGTTCCTCCGGTACAAAGGACGATTCGCTCCACGTTATCTCCTGCTCCGGCGTTCTATGTTGACCAAAAGGCCGGTACACAGACAGGCCACCATCAGGTTGGATCCGCCATAGCTCACAAAGGGCATGGGCAGACCCTTGGGCGGAACTGCACCCATAACAACTGCCAGATTGAGCAGGCCGCCGATGACCACGATCAGACATAAACCAAGGGCTGTAAAACGATCCTGCAGGCTATCCTGACCCAACGCTATAGTCAGGCCCCGGACCATGTACACCCCCAGGCAGATGAACACGATGGACAGGCCGGCAAACCCCAATTCCTCGCCCAAAACCGAAACAATAAAATCCGTATGGCCTTCGGGGAGAAAAAAAAGCTTTTGTTTGCCGGCCCCCAAGCCCTGCCCAAGCAAGCCCCCAAGGCCTAAGCCGTACAGGGATTGAACGACTTGATATCCGGCATCAGCAGCACTTTGAAAGGGATGCAAAAAGACCAGCCAGCGCTTGAGTCTGTATGGAGAACTGGCGATCATATATGCCCCGAATCCCAGGCATAAAAGACCTGAACTGAGCAGATAGAGCAACCTGGTTCCGCCCACCATGCTCATGGTGAAAAAGAGCATGGCCATGAAGACCGCCCCGCCAAAGTCTGGCTGCAATAGGAGCATGCCGGCGATAATACCGGTGATGACTACCGGGGGCACAAAGCCGACGCTGAAGGTTCTGAGCTTGTCCTGCTTGCGGCTCAGGAAATAGCCCAGGTACATGACCAGGGCCACTTTGGCCAGCTCCAGAGGCTGGAGGGAAAAACTCCCCAGATCAAGCCACCTGCTGGCCCCTCCGGCCCGGACCCCAAGAGGGGTCAGGGTCAGCCCCAAAAGGATGAGGGCCGCCAAGAGCCAGAGATAGACATATCTGTAGACAAAACCCATGGGGATCCAGGCCGCAACTCCCATGACCGCCAGCCCCAACACTGCAAATAGGGATTGGCGGAGAAAAAAATGGTCGCTGTCGGCAAACAAGCGCTCAGCCATGACCCCACTGGCGCTGTAGACCATAATCAGTCCCAAACCCATGAGGACCAGGGCGGAGCCAAGCAGCCACCAATCGGCCATTTCCCGTATATGTTCCTGTTTCTTTTCTCCGCTCATAGTTTGTAAGATCCGCTCAATACTTCACCACAACAGGAAAAAGATCCTCGCCCATCATGGCCAATACGCCGGCCAGCTCCTGATAGCGAATGCCGGCATGCTCATTGCTGCATTTACAAGTCATGTACCGCCTGGACAAAGGCCTCCCCGCGAGCAGCGTAGTTGACAAAAAGATCAAAACTGGAAGTCGCCGGAGAGAGGAGGACGACATCTCCGGAACAGGCCAATCCGGCTGCATGGACTACGGCCTCCTCCAGGGTTGGTTTCCAGTCTATGGGCACAATCTCCCCCCAGGCCCGGGAAAAAATCTCCCGGCTCTGACCAAATAGTGTGACGCTGCGAACTTTTCGGCCTACAAGTCCGGTCAAAGCCGAAAGATCCCCTCCCTTGTATCGTCCGCCGGCCAAAAGGTGGATCGGCCGGTCAAAACTCTGCAAGGCAGCCTGCAGGGCATGCACTGTGGTTGCTTTGGAATCGTTGACATACAGGACCCCATCTTTTTCAGTCACCGGCTGCAGGCGATGGGCATGGGGCACATAGCTGGAAACCGCCTTCTGCGCGGCAACGAGAGATACCCCAAACGGCGCACACGCCCTGTAGGCCGCTTCCATATTAATCCAGTTGTGCACTCCCGGCAGACGGGGGGCACGCAATGAGTGTTCGTGATCGAAAAATTCAATATTGGCCATGGGTTTACCTGATTTCTGTATCTCAGAGCGCAAGCCGGCATGAATCAGGGCTATATCCTTTGGCCCCTGATTTGCGAACAAAGACATCTTGGCCTGCCGGTATTCCTCCAAATCTTGGTGATGATCCAGGTGATTGGGGGAAAAATTCAGCCACACCGCTACGTTGGGCTGCAAGGACCTGGTCAGTTGGAGCTGAAAGCTGCTTACCTCCAGGACGACCACCTCTTTGCCCTGTCCGGACAGTACATACTCGGACAAGGGCGTACCGATATTGCCTCCGGTAAAGCAGTTCACCCCGCAAGAGGTCAAGATATGGTCGATCAAACTGACCGTGGTCGTTTTGCCGTTTGTTCCGGTCACCGCAATGATTGGTTCCCGGATCCAGCCCAGGGCCAGTTCCAGTTCGGATATGACTGGAAGATCCAGACCATAAGGCAAAAAGGAGGCAATAGTATGCTTGCCAACCCCTGGACTGAGAATCACCACATCGGCCCAGGCAAAATCATCCGCCCTATGGGGACCAATACGCAGTTGAATGCCCTGGGCTTGAAGTTTTTGGACCTGGGGTTGAGTCAGGGCATCGGGGCATACCTCTAAAAGGTGCACGACCCCCCCTGCCCGGGAAGCCAAGGCCGCAGCGGCCTTTCCGGACCGACCTGCTCCAACCACAGTCACCCGTCGGCCCTTAATTGTATCAGGACCATAAGGAATCAGCCCCGCATGTCTTATCCCCATGCCGTTTCCTCACCGCACTGCTGTCATGTTCTTCAATCCCGGCATCTCTTTAAAACTACAGTAAAAGTTCGCCTCTTTTCCGTCATTCCCGCGGAGTCGGGAATCCAGCTTTATCTGTATGTTCATGACGAGTTAGCCTTTCCTCTAGATTGCCCGGCGAGCCAGTTTGCGATGTTTTCAAACATTGTGGCCGGGCAATGACAGGAGGGGAATGCTGCTCTTATCTTTCGCTATAATGTTCATCCCACCATCCCGGCATCCCAGCATTTCACTTTTCATCTTAACTTCAATGTACTCAAGGCCAACATGGCCAGCAGAATGGACAAGATCCAAAAACGGACTATAATCTTGGATTCCGGGACTCCTGAGAGCTCAAAGTGGTGGTGAATAGGGGCCATGCGAAAGAATCGTTTCCCCCCGGAAAGCTTGAAATATCCGACCTGAACGATCACTGAAAGGGTTTCAATCACAAAAAGGCCCCCAACCAGAAGCAAGACCAGCTCCTGTTTGCACAATATGGCGATAAACCCAATAGCTGCACCCAGGCTCAAGCTGCCCACGTCTCCCATAAACACCTGAGCCGGATAGGCGTTGAACCACAAAAAACCCAGCCCCGCCCCGACCAAAGCCCCGCAAAAAACACTCACTTCGCCTACTCCAGGCACATAGGCCACCTGCAGATAGGTAGCGATTTCTACATGTCCGGCCACATAGACAAAAATGAGCAGACAACCGCCGACCACAACCGTCGGACCAATGGCCAGCCCGTCCAAGCCATCGGTCAGATTGACTCCATTGGACGATCCGACAATGACAACCAGAGCAAAGAGCAAATAAAACCAGCCCAGGTTAGGCTGCAGCCATTTGATAAACGGGACATACAAGGTGCTTGAATAACCGGGCAAGAGGATCAAGACGGCAATACTGATGGCGGCCACCACGAACTGGGCCACAAACTTCTGTTTCGCGCTCAATCCTTTGTTCTGCTTATGGACCACCTTCAGGTAATCGTCCCCAAACCCAATGCATCCAAACCCGGTAAAGACAAAGATTGTCAACCACAAATATACATTGGTCAGATTGCCCCAAAGCAAAACACTGCTCAGCAGGGAAAAGGCGATGAGCAGCCCGCCCATGGTTGGCGTTCCGGCCTTGGTCAAATGGCTTTGGGGACCGTCTTTCTGAATGTACTGGCCGTATTTGAGCCGTCTGAGCCAGGCGATAAAGCGGGGTCCGACGATAATGGTCAAAATAAGGGCAGTGAGCAGGGCATAAATGGACCTGAAGGTAATATACCGAAAAACATTGAACAGCCCGAATTGCTCGCTTAAAGGGTAGAGAAGATGATAAATCATGACGCCCTGAGTTCACGTTGCAGAATGCGTACAAACCGTTCCAGGGCACATCCTCGTGATCCCTTGATCAGAACCACTCCGCCCTGCAGACCCAGAGTTCGCCACAGGTTCAAAAACTCCTTTTCCGTTCCCACCGTATGCAGGCTAATACCCTTGCCACGTTCAACCCCCCGCCGCACAGCCTGCTCATACTTCCCAGTGTAGAACACCGCCGCAGGCTCCAGTTCAGCAGCCCAGCTTCCCAACTCTTCATGCCAGGCCTCGGCCTGTTCGCCGAGCTCTTTCATTTCCCCGAGAACCAAGGCCAATGGATTAGATCCGGCCCTTTGTTTGGCCCATTTCAGGGCCTGACGCATAGACAGGGGATTGGCGTTGTAGCAGTCATCCAATATGGTCATCTGACCACATTCAATGCACTCCCCCCGATGTTCCGGCAGACAAAGCCGATCTATACCGGTTTGAATGTCCTGCGGTGCACAATGCAGATACCTGGCTGCACAGGATGCAGCCAGAATATTTTCCCCTATCCAATAACGGCCGGCAGGCAAATGCAGCTTAAAATCCTGGTCCTGAACCACAATACGCACACCTTCGTCTTCACGGCCCTCACTTTCTGTCCGGATTAAAAAACAATCTGCCTCTGAATCGCTGTGAACAGAAAAGGTGTGCTTTGCAATTTCCTGTTCAGAAACAGCCTGCACCAATTCCGGGTAATCCAGGCTGACAATCGCCGCTCCTGCCGTGGGGACGGTGTCCAGCAATTTTGCTTTTTCCCTGGCCACACCCTGCACTGTATGCAGTCCGTGCAAATGGGCAGGTCCTACGTTGACCATCAGCGCAAGATTCGGCCTCAAGACAGCAGACAGCTCTTCCATCTCCCCGATCTCGCTCACACCGGCTTCCAAAACCCAATAGTCTTCCCGTCCGGACATGGCCAAAATGGATAAGGATACGCCCAGTTTATTGTTCCAGTTTTTATAGTTTTTGCCCACCACGCCCTTTTGGGCCAAAATCGATGCCAGAAGTTCTTTGACCGAGGTCTTGCCGGCTGTCCCGGTCACGGCCACAACCAGACCCTGAAACTGCCTGCGCCAATATCCAGCCAGATCGGCCAGGGCCTGGATGGAATCGTGGACCAGAAGCACAGGGACCTCTGAGGTCAACTCTAAGAGGGGCCGCTCCACGACCACGGCCAGAGCACCCTTGTGAACCGCTTCCCGTGCAAAGTTGTGCCCGTCAAAACGGTCTCCCTGGATACAGACAAAGAGATCCCCGGGCTGGACCAGCCGGCTATCCGTCTGCACCCGGGTGGCCATCAGTTCCTGAGAGTTTTCGTAATCTCCCACCGCCTGCATGGCCTGGCCAATATGGGCTAGGCTGAGCTTCATTCCCAATACTCCAATACCACCTGCTGGTCGCAAAACGGCAGCTTGCGCTCACCTATCTGTTGCGTATTTTCATGGCCCTTGCCGGCTATGAGCAGGACATCCCTGGGTTTCAAGACTTGCAATCCACAGTGGATGGCCTTTCGCCGGTCCGGTTCGGTGATCACCTGCGGACAAGGTGCCAATCCCGGTAGGATCGCCTGCATAATTGCTTCCGGATCCTCGTGCCGGGGATTGTCTGAGGTCAAAACAGCCACATCTGCATACGTGGCCACCGCTTGGCCCATCAAAGGGCGCTTTCCAGGATCCCTGTCTCCCCCGCACCCAAAGACAACAACCAAACGTTCAAAATCCAGTTCTCTCAGGGCGGAGAGGACATTGTCCAGCGCATCCGGGGTATGTGCATAATCGACAAATACATGCAGCCCCTCAGGGTTCTGTATCCTTTGCATCCGCCCCGGGGGACCAGTGAAGCTCTCCAGCCCGGTCATGTCCTGGGGCAAAAGCCCCAGTTCCAGGCCAATGGCCTGGGCCGCCAGGAGATTGGCCGCATTGTGCCTGCCCACCAGCCCGGAACGGATTGTCCATGATCCGGCTGTGCTGTCCTTCATGCGCAGGATCTGGCCATTGCGGTCCATACGTTCTATGTGGCCCTGCAGGCAGGGCCAACCAGGAATTTCCTTCCCAGCCAAAGAGAAGCAACGCCCGGGTTTGGACAGTGTGGCCAATCTTCGCCCGTACAGATCGTCACCAT
>Ga0182239_1000185_pt1 | contig 23353 bp, 19 predicted proteins | sample hydfrate6_PW_210_FD_132456 | JGI IMG/M metagenome (GOLD analysis project Ga0182239, IMG submission 132456) | Subsurface microbial communities from deep shales in Texas, USA - hydraulic fracturing test 6_PW_210 | ecosystem: Environmental > Aquatic > Deep subsurface > Shale gas/oil reservoir >... | reverse complement strand
GGACAAAGTACAATATTTTGCTCTGTAAAATTTTTTGTACTTTTGGCCGTTTTTTGCTTGCAATTTTTTAGGGCTTGGCATAAAAATTTTGACGAGGCGTCAGATCAACATGCAACAGGTCTTGCACAAGGAGGTAGGTTATGAAAAAATTGGTCTTGGGACTGCTCAGCGCAGCCATGGTCCTGGGAACTGCCGGGATTTCCTTTGCCCGGCAGGATCTCCCCCAGTTCAGCTCATACGGTTACTACCGGGCGGCAGTTTCCTTTGTGAACAATTTTGGTTTTGATGAAGACAGAAAATCAGACGACCACATGATTTATCAACGTGTGCGTCAGTATTTTGAGTACAGCGCCAACGAGAACCTCACTGCCCAGGTAGCTTATGAAATTGACAACGGCTGGGGTTGGGATGGCGGTCATTTTGGTAACGATGCCGCTGCCGGCAAAGATGACGGCTTTGACGGCATTGAAATCAAACGAGCCCAGCTGAACTTCAACTGGCCGAACACTGAAGTGTATATCCAAGCCGGTCTTGCAGGTTACACCACTCCTGGCAGCCCTATGGGCACCCCGGTATTGGGCGGCGACATGCCTGGCGTATTCATCAATGCCCCAATCAACGATATGGTCAGTGTTACCTTTGGCTACGTGCGCTCCGATGACGAATACCGCATTAATGATGGAGACAGTGACGATTCTCCCACTTCCGGCGACTCACTCGATGCCTTTGTAGCCTCTGTGCCCCTCACCTATGAAGGCTTCAACCTGACTCCTTTTGGTGTGTATGCCAGTATCGGCGAAAGTGTTATGAACAACAATGAATACGGCGAATATTTCGACAATTGGTGTTCTCAAATGGGAACCATGGCCGGAGAAGCAGCAGGCAGCAGTGTATATGAAGACGATGTAGACGCTTACTGGATCGGCATGCCTTTTGGCATCAATCTTTTGGATCCCTTGTCCATCAATGGTCAGTTCATTTACGGTGCCGTGGATGCAGGCCAAAGCATGCTGGATAGAGAAGGATACTTCTTTGACCTGAGCGTAGATTATGCCATGGATCTGTTCACCCCATCCCTGTATTTCTATTATTCCTCAGGTGAAGATCACGACACTGATGACGGCAGTGAAACCTTCCCTATCTTGTGGAACGATGGATACTACTATCCGCCGGCTGGTGCATCCCTGGGTTTTAACACCATGTATGGATTCCACGACGGCGACTATTCCTATGCCCAGTACGTACCGCACGGTGTGTGGAGCCTGGGGTTTGCCCTGAAGGACATACAGTTTATCGACAAGCTGAGCCATTCCTTTGCCATCGCCTACTCTCAGGGCACAAATGATGAGGATGCTTTTACAAAAGACCTGTCAAATGATAAAACAGCTGCCGAAATGGACTATGGCGATTACCGGTTCACCAAATTGACAACAGAGGACGAGTCAATAGAAATGACCTTTTACAACTACTATCAGATCTATGAGAATCTGAAGGCAGTTTTAGAACTTGACTATGCTACTCTGGACATGGACGAAGATGTCTGGCGCGACGACTATAAGGACGACGACGTCTATCGTTGCACCTTCGGTCTGTCCTACGACTTCTAAATATTGCATTCACAGTAGCTGACGCCTCGCTGAGCATAAAGCCAGGGCCAAAAGGCCCTGGCTTTTTTTATTTTTCTTTCGCCCATTGAGAGTGAGAAGGGTTTTCCCAATACTATGGGTTTTAACTCTCACTTTGGCTTTAGAACGGTGATGATTCCTTGGCCCAATACATCCCCCATGGGATTTGGACCCTGGGGTTTGCTTTAAAGGACTTCGGTTTTGTGGACAAACTGAGCCATACTCTGGCCTTTGCTTACTCCCAGGGAACAGACGACAGTGAAGTCTTTGAAAAAATGATCAATGGCGAACTCGATCTCTTTAAGGGGCAACGATTTCAAGAGATGACCGATGAAGACAGTTCGATTGCAAAAAAGGCAAACATATGGTTTTATTTCGCCGGGTCGTGGATTTTGTATCTGCTTTTCCCCATATAGTTCGAGACCTCCTTGGTAAAAATCCAACCCCCCTAAATCCGTTATAGTCAGGATTTTTAAAATCCGAGATACCAGTGCAAGATCTGGGGGCCGCAGAGGATGTAGAGCATGCCCCCTAAGCTAAGGAAGGGGCCAAAGGGAATTGCAGTCTGCAGACCTTTTGCGCTGGTTTGACGCAGATAGACCAGGCTGACGGTTAAAGCGCTGACCGCAGCCATGAAGACAACCAGGGGCAGGGCCTGCCACCCGAGGAGGGCACCCAGAAGAAACATGAGTTTGATGTCTCCAGTGCCCAGGCCGTCCCGTCCCTTAAGCCACTTGTATCCCTGCTGCAAAGCAAGAAAGGTGCCGCCACCGGTCAAGGCCCCAATGAGGGAAGTGCTCCAGGGCAGGTCCAAAAAAAGAACGGCTGCGGCCAAAGCGGCCACAGAACCGGGCAGGGTATAGCTATCCGGAAGAATGAAGATTTCCAGATCGATAAAGCTGATGATGATCAGGATCTGACCAAAGAAAAGATAAACGGCAAAGGCTGTTTCAGGTCCAAGCTTCAGGGCCAAAAGCAGGGACCAGAGGCCGGAAATGCCCTCGACAACCGGATATCGCCAATGAATCGTTTCCCGGCAGATCCGGCATCTGCCCCGGAGTAGCAGATAGCTGAGTAAAGGGATATTTTCCCACCAGGCGAGTGTGTGTTTGCAGAGAGGACAATGGGATGCGGGGAGGACAATGGATTCTCCTTGTATATACCGATGAATGCAGACATTGGAGAAGCTGCCCAGAATGAGGCCAAGGATACAGGCCGCAAAGGGAAAAAGATCCAGGAGATAGGAAGTACTGATCATGGTTTTGGGATAAGGTGAGAAGTGTATGAACAAAAGTGCTCAAAAAAATTACCGTTTTTTCCCCCACTATACGCAAGACAGCCTGGCAGAGCAACAACTGCGCGGGTTGCAGTGGACATTGCAGCACGCCTACGCCGGAAGTCCGTATTACCGGCAGCGGCTGGAAGCAGCCGGAGTTGATCCCCTGGGAGTACACAGTCTGGACCATCTTGTCCATCTGCCTCTGACCACAGTGGACGATCTGTGCAGCGATTATCCTCTGCCCCTGCTCAGTGTTCCAGAGGAAGAAGTGGTCCGCATCCATGCATCATCCGGGACGACGGGCAAACGAAAGATTTTGGCCTATACCCAAAAAGACGTAGAAACCTGGAAGCTGATGATGGCCAGGTGTTTCGAACTGGCCGGCCTGGGGCCGACGGATCGGGTCCAGATTGCCGTGGGGTACGGGTTGTGGACAGCCGGGGTGGGCTTTCAGCTGGGATGTGAGCATTTCGGGGCCATGGCCTTGCCTCTGGGACCGGGAAATCTGGAAATCCAGCTTCAGTTTTTGACTGATGTAAAGTCCACCTGTCTGTGTTCAACCGCTTCCATGGCCCTGCTCCTGGCAGAAGAAGTGGAAAAATATGGTCTACAGGATCAGGTCAAACTGCGAAAAGCCATTTTCGGGGCCGAGCCGCACACGCCAAAGATGCGTCAGCGGGTGGAGGAGGTTTTTGGGTTAAGGGACTGTTTTGACATCCCGGGTCTGACCGAGCTGTACGGCCCGGGAACCGGCCTGGAGTGCAGAGAACATCAGGGACTGCATTACTGGGCGGATATCTTCATCCTTGAGATCATCGATCCCCAGACCTTGCAACCGGTGGCTCCAGGTGAAGTTGGGGAGATGGTGGTCACCACCTTGTGCAAGCAGGGGGTTCCCTTGATCCGCTACCGGACCCGGGATCTGACCCGGCTTGTCCCCGGTGAATGTCCCTGCGGACTGGGATTACCCCGGCATGACAGGATATTGGGGAGATCAGACGATATGTTCATCTTCCGGGGGGTGAATATCTACCCCGGCCAGATTGCCGATGTCCTGCACGACTTTGCCGAGCTGAGTTCGGAGTACCAGGTTGTATTAGACCGCAAAGGCGGGGTGGACAACATGTTGCTCAAGGTGGAGCGGCACATAGATGCCACAGCCGACCTGGACAGCGGCCTGTCCAGAACTATTGCCGCCTCAATGCGCAAGCACCTTTTGGTCCGCAGCGAGGTATCCATCGTGGATCCAGGCATGCTCCCCCGAACCTTTGCCAAAAGCAAGCGGGTTCTGGATCAGCGCAACGGGGACGAATAGGGGGAGGGAACCCCTTTCTTATTCAAAGATTCCCTACCGGCTTGGTTTCAAGCCATTCTTGATCTTCCTCGGTCATGTTTGCCGATCCATCGCATTGGGCGAGGAGTTCATCCAACGAATAGCGTGGGCTTGGATGAGGCTCAATGACGAGCATGTTGCCGTCAACCCTCACACCCACTGGAGAACCCGCCTGCAGATTCAATAGGTCAAGTATAGACGGGGGAACAGCCAACATAATCGATCCGCCAACTTTGCGAAGAGTTATTGTATGCATAATGCAACTTCTCTTTGAATATTTTATAAAAATATAACAAAGAGGTTGCTGGGTGACAAGCCCTATCGACAGACTTGGAGTTACGGCACCAGGGCAGGCAGATCCATGCCGGTGGTCAATGGCAGTCCGCACATGAGGTTGGCATTGGCCAGGGCCTGTCCCGAGGCCCCGCGGCAGAGATTGTCGATGGCTGAGACAAAGATCGCCCGCCCGGTACGTTCATCCAGGACCAGGCCGATATCGCAATACATTGTTCCGCGCACGTTCTTCAGCTCCGGCAGGTTGCCCTGGGGCTGGAGGCGGATCCAGGGATGCTCGCAATCAAAGGCTTCGTAGGCCTGGCGCAGGTTTTCCACGGTGGTATGTGTGCCGGCTACGGTGTACAAAGTGGTCAGGATACCCCGATTGATTGGAAGCAAATGGGGATTAAATGATACCTGGACCGCCTGCCCGGCCATACGGCTGACCTCCTGATCGATTTCCGGGGTATGCCGGTGGGTGCCCAGGCCGTAAGCTTTGAAGGTATCGGATACTTCGCAGAACAGGGTTCCGACCTTGGCCCCGCGTCCGGCGCCACTGGCCCCGGATTTGCTGTCAGCCACAATACCCTGGCTGTGAATCAGGCCGGCCTGAAGGGCTGGGTAGAGACCCAAAAGGACTGAGGTCGGATAGCAACCCGGATTGGCCACCAGCTGGGCCTGGGCGATATCTGCCTGGTAAAGCTCCGGAAGGCCGTATACTGCCTGGTCCAAAAGCTCTGGGGCCTGGTGGGAACAGCTGTACCAGGCCTCAAAGACTTCTCTTGATTTGAGGCGGAAATCCGCACTTAAGTCGACCACCTTGACCCCCTGCTGGACCAGGGCCGAGGCCATGTGCATGGCTGTACCGTGGGGAACGGCCAAAAAGACCAGATCACAGTCTCGGACCAGCTGGTCCACATCCGGTTCGCTGATAACCAGTTTGCCCAATGCGGTGCCTTGCAATTGGGGAAAGAGCTGGGCAACGCTTTTTCCGGCTTCCTGTCTGGAGGTCACTGTGCTCAGCTCGAAGGCTGTATGGTGCTGAAGACAGCGGAGCATTTCCATCCCGGTGTATCCGGTGACACCGACCAGCCCCACTGTGTATTTTTGATTGGACATATACTTCATCCCGCTTTTTGGACGAATTTCATGCGCAGCTCAAAAAGGACGTTTTTGAGCAGGCCTTCTTCATCTGCAGTCAAGTTTCCTTTGGTCTTTTCCTCCAGCATAGCCAGCATGTCGATGGTGTGTCGGGCCAAATCGATATCCATCTGAGATTGTCCGGATTGCGGGTCATTGACTTCTCCCAGGTGAACCATGGCTGAAGAGCTCAAGGACAAAATAAAGGTGTTCATGTCCACTTTGGGCAAAGGGTCTTGCCGGGCCTGTTCCTTGGCCTTGTCTTCGTAGGCCTGGGCTGCTTCTTTTCGCTCTTTAGGTGTTTGCTGGGGTTCTGTTTCCGGCCGGGTGGGATCGTGGTTGGTCATAAAGAGTGCTCCTATAGTTTTGTTCAAAGAGATAAATGGGTTATGCCAAATCGCAAGACGAGTCTTTCGATTTGGCATATGTGAACGCCTTCAAGGTCACATGGCTGACAAGAGCTTATCCACAGGGGAACGGGTATCAGCTAAAGCCTCAGTGTAGGCGGCCATGGCCTGCTCCAGGGCATCTTTGTGGGCTGTCCCTGGTAAGCTTGATCCCAGGCAATGGGCCAGGGCGGCCAGACCGGCTAAGATGTCACCCCAGTCCACATGGCCCATATGCCCCAGGCGAAAGATTTTACCTTTCAGCTCATCCTGTCCGCCGGCCAAGACAAGATTGAATTCTTCGGCCATTTGCTGCAATACAGCCTGAGCATCTGTACCTTCCGGGACCCAAAAACTGGTCAGTCCCCAGGTGTAATGGGTTGGAGCCAGGGGCTTGAGGCCCATGGCCTGGATTCCGAACCTGGTCATTTGGGCCAGGGCCCATTGTTTGCTGAAAACCTGATGCAGATCGGGGGTGAGCAGGATATCCAGACTGGCCTCCAGGCCCACAATCAGGTTAACAGGTGAAGTATACGCAGTCTGTCCCTGCTCCCATTTCCTGCACTCCTTGCCCAGATGGAAGTAAAAACTGGCTTCGGCCAGTCTGTCTACCTGGTCCCAGGCCTTGGTGCTTAAGCTGATTAATGCCAGGCCCGGGGGGAGCATAAGCCCCTTCTGCGATCCAGTCAGCAGGCAATCGATGTGCCAGTCGTCCATCGGGCAGGGGGAGATGCCCACCCCGGAGATGCCATCCACAACCAGCAGGGTTGGGGTATCGGCGGTGATCCGGCCCACTTCGCGTATGGGATGGAGCACGCCGGTAGAGGTCTCGGAGTACTGGATGAGCACCCCGCGCAGATCCGGTTCTCTCTCCAGGGCCGAACGGATCTTTTCTGGGTCTACCGCCTGTCCGCGAGGAATTTCCAGGCGCTGAACCTGGAGCTTATTTGTTTCAGCAATCTGAGCCCAGCGTTGTCCGAATTTTCCTCCGTCTACCACCAGGACCTTGTCTCCAGGGGCAAACAGGTTGTCCACTGCCGCCTGCATGGCTCCGGTTCCGCTGCAGGATAAAGGCAAGACAGGCTGCCGGGTGGCGAACAAAGTCTGCATTTGGGTTTGTACCCGGCGCATGAGCTGAACAAAGCCGTCTTTTCGATGATGGATCATATCCCGGCTAAGGGCCAGTCTGACCTCTTCCGGGAGGTGAGTTGGACCGGGGGTGAGCATGCGTGGTTTGTTGAGCATAGATTAAACCTTGGTTTGAAAAACTGTCATGTGTTATTGATCCTCTTCCCCTCCCTGCTGGAGCTTTGTGCAGCTTTCTAGGGATGGGGGAGGGTACCCTAATTCCAATTCCTTTGCTGGCTGTGGTTTCAACCGATACAGTGGAGCCATACCGTCATTGCGAGCGACGCCAGGAGCGTGGCAATATCCTGCTATAACCCGGGAACATATAAGGAAAATATCATCATGACCACCCGCCCCTGTCCCCGCCCTGACCAGGGCGGGGAACCGAAATACCTCGTACGTGCTGAAAATTCAGGGATCCCGGTCTTCAAAAGATCTTGATACCCTTAATGCGCATCCGCCCAGCTGCGGCCGGTGCCCCATTCCACCACTAAGGGCACATCCAGATCCATAACCGAGGACATAAGTGCTTCGGCCCGCTCCCCGCTCTCTTTGGCCTTGTCCTTGGGGACTTCCAGGAGGAGTTCGTCGTGGACCTGCAGTATAAGCTCAGCACCGAGTTCCTTGAGGTCGGGATCCGTTTCCACCTGAAGCATGGCCAGCTTGATGATATCAGCAGCGCTGCCCTGGACCTTGGTGTTGATGGCCATGCGTCGGGCCTGGCCGGCCAGATTGTCGTTTCTGGAATTGATGTCCGGCAAAAGGCGTCTACGGCCGGCAATGGTGGTCACCGAACCATTGGTCTTGGCCGTTTCTTCTATTTGAGAGAAGAATTCCCGGACATTTTGCAGTCTGCTGAAATATTTTTCAATAAATTCTTTGGCTTGGTTCAAGGATATGCCCAACTCCCGGGACAGCTTTTGCGGACCCATGCCGTAGATAAGACCGAAATTGATGGTCTTGGCTTTGCGCCGCTCATCGGGCGTGACCTGGTCCTGGGATTTGTCCAGCAGTAAACCCGCAGTACGGGTATGGATGTCCTCGTTGGCGGCAAAGGCCTGAATTAAATGTGGTTCCTGGGACAGATGGGCCAGCACCCGGAGTTCGATCTGGGAGTAGTCGGCAGCTACTAGGGCATTTCCCGCATTGGCCACAAAGCAGGAACGCATCCGGGGACCGAAACGACCCCGAATGGGGATATTCTGGAGGTTGGGGTTGCTGCTGGACAGTCGGCCGGTGGCTGTGGCCAAATTATTCATTGTTGTGTGCACCCGACCGTCGGCGTGTACTTGTTGAGGCAAGGGGGCCAGGTAGGTGGAGCGCAGTTTTTCCAGGCTTCGATATTCTACAATATCTTTGATGATCGGATGCTGGTGCTGGAGGCCTTCCAGCACAGTGATGGAAGTGGACGGTTGTCCGCCGGGGGTCTTGCGTCCGGGTTTGAGACCCAGGTGGCCGAACAAGATATTTCCCAGCTGCTGGGATGAGCGCAGATTAAATTCCTGACCGGCCTGGGCATACACAGACCGGGTCAAACGCAACAGATCGGCCTCCACTTCTGTGAGGAATTGTTCAAAGGCCTGTAAATCAATACCAACGCCCCGGCGCTGCATGTGGACCAGAACCGGTATCAAGGGGATCTCTATCTGATGCATAAGATCCAGGAGTCCGGCCTGATCCAGGCGTTGATACAGTATCTGGCCGATCTGCAGGGCAGCCAGGGCCTGATTTTTGCCATGTACTTTGATTTCAGGCAAGAAGCCCTGCAGAATCCGTTTCCAGCTGTAGTCGCGCTCTTCCGGATTGAGCAGATAGGCGGCCAAACTGAGATCAAAAACCTGATCCAAGGGAAGTTTTTCCCATTGGGGATCATGCTCGCACAATTCTTTGAAAGAGGGGACAAAGATCTGTGAACACTTTGCCAAGGCCTGAATTATGGTCTTTGCTGGAGGATCAAGTGCTGCCTCCTGCTCTCTCCAGCCCAGGAGTATGCTGTCTGAAGACCAGACCAGGCCAGCCTGAAGTCCACTGATATCAGGGAGTTGATCAAGCTTGACCCTGCGAATATGCTTCTGGTTATTTTTCGTGGCCTTGGAAGAAGCTTGCCCTGGGGAGGTCTTGTTTTCTTTTTCCAGCTCATTGAGCAATGTCGCAAATTCATAGGTCTGCAAAAAGGCTTTCAGTTTGCTGTGATGAAGGTCCTGGTATTGGAGATCCTCGTCCTGCATGTTGAGTTCAAGGTCAGTCTTGAGCCGGGTCAGCTCTCGGTACATAAAGACCTTGTCCATGTGCGGCGCAAGTTTTTTCTGCTCGGCTGCACTTAAATGATCGAAGTTCGCCTGCAGGGCTTCCAGAGATGGATAGCGGGCAAGGAGTTTTTTGGCTGTCTTGGGACCGACGCCGGGCACTCCAGGGATGTTGTCGCTGGAATCTCCGATCAAAGCCTGATAGTCGGGCCACTGCTCCGGCGAGAGGCCTTCGCCTTGTGTAAAGTCTTGCAGGGTGGTTAATTTTTCTGTGCGTTGTCCCGGATCCCAGAGGACCACTGTGGTGTCCAGGCACTGCCGAAGGTCCTTGTCCGAACCTACAATGACCACTGGATAATTTTGCTTATAGCGGACGGTCAAAGTGGCGATCACATCGTCGGCCTCGGCCCCGTCAGGTACGTAGACCGGGAGTCCCAAAAGCTTGACTCCCTCCAGTATGGGGTCGAGCTGCTGGCTCAAGGGTTCGGGCATCTTTTGCCGTTGGGCCTTGTAAGAGGGCATGATTTCCTGTCGGAAGCTGGGGCCTTTGCCGTCCAGGATGAAGCAGGCCTGTTGCGGGTGTTCGGACTTGAGCACTTTGAGCAGGATACGCAAGGTAATGAACAAAGCATTGGTGGGAAACCCGTCTGACCGGGAAAGGTCAGGAAAGGCGTAAAAGGCCCGGTAGACGAAGGAACTCCCGTCGATGAGGTAGAGGGGGGCATTCTTCCAGTGCATTTGTTCTTGCAGGGTCATTGGCTGCTCGGGGGTTGGGGTTTTGGGAATATGTTCAGTAGTTGTATGAAAAACGGTTATTGGTTAATGTTTATCAGGAGCTGATTGGGAATCCCTTTTTTATCTGTTCCCAATCGGTATCGGGATGATAGTCGCCGGGCAATCCAGTGGCAAGGCTTTCTGGACCGGAGATTAAGTCAAGTACGTTTTGGCCCAAATCCTGTATGAAGCCTCTGATTTTATCCTCCCTCCGGATTCTGATGATCAGAGACAATGAGCTCTTCTTCTTTTAATTCCAGGTCTTCGTCTGCGGGCTTGAGGCTCTTGCTTTTACTGATGATCTTACATTGCTGCAGTCGTTCCCAGATAAACTGCTGAGGATGTTCCTGGTCCAGATTTTCCAGGGGGATCTGGGCCCGGGCCATGGATTTGTGCCCCCCAGCCGAACCAACACTGCCGAAAAGCCGGGTGGCCAAAACACCCATGTCTCCCTTTACCCCATCTCCGCGGAAGATGGCTACCAGGGTATTGTCCGAGATCCCGGTGACAATATCCCAGGAGATATCGTGAATGCGAAGAAAAAAGTCAGCCAGGATGACCAGGATATCCGTGGAATCCACCTCACCCATGTAAACGGTCAGCCCGTCGCCCCAGAGACGGATCTTACGAAAGGCCTGGGAAAAATACTTCAGCCATTCTACACGGAATTCACTGCGAACGATCTTGCGCAGGATACTGTGATCGGCATATTTGCTTAAATAACGAAAGGCCTTGATATCCGCGTCGTGGAAGTGCTGCTCAAAGCTGTGGGTATCAGTCTTGATCCCATAGAGCAGGGCAGTGGCCAGATGCTTTCCTGGCCGTAGGTTCAAATTGTACAAAAACTCTGTGAGCAGGGTACTGTTGGAACCATAATTCGGTTGAGCCTCGACAAAATCGGCCTGGATTGGAAGTTCCGGCTTCACCGGGTGGTGGTCGATGACAATAGAGAAATGAAAAGCGGCAAATTCCGGATGATGATGCGGCTGGGAGTCAACCAGGGCAAAGCGGTCGAACTGGGCGGCCAAGGGATGTGTCAAACGCTGAACCGGGATCTGCAGATAACGGACCATGGCCAGGTTATCCGGCCGACTGATTTCATTGACCATAGCCAGACCAACCCCCTGTACCCGTCTGGCCAAAATACGTTTTAAGGCCATGGCCGAAGCCATGGCGTCCGGGTCTGCATTGAGCAAAATCAGCCATCGCTCATTCTTCTTGCACAGGCTGAGAAGTTCAGCTGTTTTGGACTCGAGTTTGCGAAAATATGTCATACCACTATCCAGGCCGTGTTTTTTTTGAGCAGCCCAATGATTCGGATATCACCCCTGCGTAATCCAGGAGGAAAAAATGTCAAGTGAGGTGTCCAGTTCCGGCCAGGAGAAGACCTCCAGGACGACAGTTTGTCCGGCCGGAAGCATGTCCAAAAGTTGCAGGACCGCATCTTGATCCTGATCCGGGAGTGAGGTCAAGCCCTTGTGTGTATGTCCGCCAACCGGGGCATAGAGGTGAAGCATGGCCAGGCGGGACTGAACAAGTTTTTCCTGGACCAGCGGCCATTGGCCGTAAACGCTCAAATGCCCGTAGTCCAGGCATATGCGGCAGTCGGTTTCAGCTATTGCCGGCAAAAGAGGGAGAAGATCGTTGCCCTCAATATTTTCCAGAAGCAGGTTGTGGCTTGGCATTCCCCGGGCGCACCAGTGGCGGTGAAAGTCACAAAACAGGTGATGATTGTCCGGTGGATGGAGCACAAAATATTTAAGCCGGCAAAAGGCGGCTTTGTCTGCCACAGTTATTGCCGCTTCTGCTGCGGCTTGACCTCCCTGGTCCCAGGGCAGGTCCAGAGGCAGATGCATGTGGTAGGAAAGGTTCAGGCCGGCCATCCAGGGGGGCAGATCCTCTTGGTCGTATTCCAGACAGCCATGGGTTTGGAAGAAGACCAGAGCGGCTTCATCGACAACGCCCTCCAACTGTTTGCAGTTCTGGCCCACACTGGCCGGCCAAATAAAGGATGGAGCGGCAATGGGCCAGGGGGATGCGGGAAATATTGAAGAGCCTGGAGATGGGGTCATGGCTGTCTCGGGTTGTATGGGGGTTTTAAAAAAATTGTATCCTTGTCCGTTGGTTCACTATTGCCCGGCCGGGATGCTTGAACACATCGTTATCGCCCGTGCCGGGCAATAAAGTGTCCATAACCTGCTCAGGAAAACGTCATCTCGGACCACGTTCTCCATACTATTGGTTGTTTATTCCAGCTCATCCAAAAGAGAAAGCTGTTTTTCCCGTTTCCTGGTTCGAACCACCGTATGAATTTTGGAAACATGGGTCCAGTCAAGTTCGGACAAAAAATTGCTGGGAGACAGGCGGACAGGAACCGGACCAACTCTTCGCCGTTTTGCACAACTTAGAAACAATTGGCTCTCGGCCCGGGTTAATCCCACGTACAAAAGGCGGCGCTCTTCCTCCAGGTCTGGTCCATCTTGAGAGATTTTGGATTTTCCGGAATACAGCCTTGTTCCGGCAAAAGGCAGGATACCCTGTTCAAGGGCTGGAAGAAATACGGCCTTGAATTCCAGACCCTTGGCCGCATGCATTGTCAGCAGGCGGACTTTTTGAGACTTTTGGCGGATATCGGCCGCCTCAGCTTCCAACTGGATCCAGGCCAAAAGGTTGATCCAGTCCCCACTGTGATCAAAGGCGGCACACAGGTCTTTATAGGCCTGGCTGGACCAGAAGGGGTGATCGAAATCTGTGCTTTGGCCGTATTGGACGGCTATTTCCCGGGGACCCTGGATCAGGATCTTTTCCGGGCAATCGAACTGGCTACTGCATTGATCGTAGGGAATTCCAAGAAAGCGGGCGGCTGAGCCCAAGATGCGCTGGACCCGTTCATCCTGCCAGAACGGCGTAGATTCAGGCACGGCACAGGGTACGCCCTGCTTTTCCAGGGCCTTTTGCAGGGGAGGCATCAATGCCTTGAGCCTGACCAGCACGGCGATCTCGCTCGGAGCAAGATGCTCGGCATCAGAGAGATCAGCCTGGAGATGACCTGTTCCCCCGATCAGCTTGTGTATCTGCCCGGCAATCCAGATTGCTTCCTGGGCTTCGCTTTCAGCTTGATACCACATCAATTGGGCAGATGACCTCCTGTTGTGGGACTGCAGGGCTACAGACAAAGGGCACAGTTTGGAACTGAAGTCCAGAATTTCCTGGCTGGAACGGTAGTTGCGGTGCAAAGTGATAGTTGCCAGGTTGGGCCAAAACCGGGAAAAGTATTCTTGTACCTGGCCTATTGCCCCCCGGAAGCCATAGATGGACTGGTTCGGATCGCCGATGCCGAAAAATCCGGTCCCGTCTGCCGGGAGCATGGCCCCAATGAGCTCTCCTTGCAGTTCGGAAAGGTCCTGGATTTCATCCACCAGCAGATGCGAGAAGGCAGGGGAGGTGTCCGGGGTTTGGAGCATGTCCAGCCAATTGGAGAGCAGGTCAGTGTAATCAGCCAGGTTCCAGGCTTTTTTGTACTGCGCAAATGCCTGTTCATAGGGACAAAGAAAGGCAGGCATATGTCTTTGTTCCCTGGCTTTGCTCAACTGCTCCCAGGTCGAGGAGAGATCCGGTCCGGTAAGCTCCGGGTTGGACCGGGCAAATATTGTTCGGGCCTCCTGTTCAGACATGAGTACCGGTGGTTGACCCAGTCTGGCTTTCCATTGCTCAAAGGCCAGGGCGTGCAAGGTGTCGGCACGGGGAGGCTGGATGCCGGGCGGCAGCATGGATTGCAGCCGTTCTTGAAGTTCCCTGGCCGCGGCCCTGGTGAAGGTGACCACCAGAATTGATGCCGGGTCGATCCCTTGATCCAGGAGGTATTTTACTCGTCCGATAAGGGTCTTGGTCTTTCCAGTGCCTGGTCCGGCCAGGATAAGGACAGGATGGGGGCCGCTGCGCACAGCCTGCCTTTGTTCATCATTTTGCTCTTCAATCAGCGGTTCGTGCTCTGTCTGGGCCGGTTTGTTGGAGTGCTGTTTTGCAGATCCTTTTTTCGGGTCTGGGGTTAAGGAAGATGCGGTTTGGGGACGGAGACAGCTGAAACGGCCCTGGCCCCAGCGTTCCATTTCCTCTGGAGTAAAGACCGAGATCTGCCCAAATTCTCCATCAAAACCGGGTTTGCGGCGGACTTCCTGACGCCGCATGCGGGACAGGCCCTCGGCCAGGACTGAAGAAAAGGGTTTGACCTCCTCTGGCGGGGTATTGCGCAGGATATCCAACTCGGACCCCAGGGCCTGGATCAGTTGGGCGTAGACCGAGGTCACAGTTTTGGTCCTGGGCCCTTTGCCCAGGATTTCAGCCAGCATCTCCGGCAGGGGGATGAGGGAGACAAATCCGGGTGCATGTTCAGGCCGGCAGGGTGTGTCCCGGTCGGCCAGGTCCAGGACCCGATTTAAAACACCGACAGTGAGTTTTCCTCCGCAGACCGGGCATATCCCGCCCAGCTTGGTGGTTTCTCTGGGATCCAGGACAATGCCGCACTTTCGGTGTCCGTCCAGATGATATTTGCCTTCTTCAGGAAAGAATTCGATAGATCCCAGGAAGCGCTGTGTTTCGCTTGTTTTTTGCAGGGCCTGCATGATGTGCTCATAGGTGGGCTGTCCAGAGAAGACGTTGGCCTCTCGGGCCAGTTTTTCACCGGAGTGGGCATCGGAGTTGGAAACCAGGGTGTACGCGTCCAGTCCGCTCCACAGCCAGTTCATCTCCGGATCGGAAGACAGTCCGGTTTCCAGGGCAAAGATGTGCTGGCTCAGGTCTCGATAGCAGTCTGCCAAACGGTTGAATCCGGACTTCGATCCGAACAGGGAAAACCAGGGGGTCCAAATATGGGCCGGGATCAGAAACCCCAGAGGATCGGCCTCCAGGACCATTTCCAGGAGGTCACGGCTGTCCAGGCCCAAGATAGGCCGACCGTCTGATTCCAGGTTGCCCACCTGGCCAAGACGCCGGTTGAAGGACCGGACCCGGTCCAGGGAGGAAAAAAAGACCAGGTTGTGGATTTTGCGCACTTGCCCCTGGCTTTTGTAGATGGAGCTGATTTCAGTCCCCAGGATGAAAAGCGGGGCTTGGGGCAAAACTCCTTTGTCCAGCCAGGGGATTTGTGAGGCCATGCAGGCCGGATCTTTCAGTCTGAGCAGGCCGTCCCCGTTTTCTTCCAGATGGGTTTTAATTTCTTCCAGCCAGCCAGAGTGGGTGAAGTCGCTGGTGGACAAAATGTCTACACCTTTCACCCCGGCCCAGGCAGCCAGGCTGGGGATGGACAGGGTCTTGCTTGTGGCTCGGGAATAGCGGGAATGGATGTGCAGGTCTGCTGTATAGGTCATCATGGAATCTAATGAGGATTCAAAGACGCGCAATCTGTTGGATCTCCGTGTATCTTGTTCAGGGTATGATGTAAGGCCGGAAGCAGGGGGGCAAGGTTTTCACGCACGCCTTTAGGGCTTCCTGGAAGATTGATGATCAGGGTGGTACCAAGTATGCCGACAACGGCTCGAGAAATAATCGCGTGTGGGGTAACGGCCAGTGATGCATTCATCATGGCCTGCTCGAATCCTGCAAGTCGTTTCTGGACTAAAGCAGCAGTGACATCGGCAGTCACATCCCGGGGGGCCACCCCGGTACCTCCGGTTGTAATGATCAGATCGAACTTTTCTGTCAGAGCCAAATGGGTGAGCAGGCTTTGGATCGATGAGGCGTCATCAGGGAGCAGAAAGCCCTGGCTCAGGCTAAGGGGAAGACAGTTGGAGACCAGCTCCGGAATTTGCGGACCGCTGTTGTCTTTGCGTTTTCTTTGAATTCCCGAATCGCTGAGGGTAATCCAGGCCAGGCTGAATCCGGATGTGGTCATGTGCAGCAGACAAGGAAGCATGTCCTGGGCCAGGGGGAGGTGGGTTGTGACCCAGTATCCCACAGCCCGGGATTGACCCGGCAACCAGCAGTGTCCCTGGACCTGCACCCAGGTACCCTGCCCCTGCGGAGAGAAAAAAGACCCGACAGCTACTCTCTCCGGCAGGTCTGATCCCGCAATATGGGGCAAAGTGCCCGGTTGCAGAGGCTGAGATGAGAGCAGGAGGGTACTGCCGGATGGAACAGAGGATGGCGAGATGTGGTGTAGGGTGCAGACCATATTGTCCTTAGGAAAAGCAGGGTGAATCGCATTTTATCAAGACCCCAAAAGAATTGCCGGCCACAGCTTGAAAGCTGTGGCCGGCAATTCCATAAATCCACAGCCCGGACCTGGATGAGAGGCCGGGAAACATTCCTAGTTGAGCACGAATCGGTCCCGTTGCCAAGGGTTCTCCTGTCCGCGGGCTATGCGCATGATATTCTCCCGGTGTTTGGAGTAGACCAGGGCGAGAACCAAAAGGCTGAGAATGAGGTAGGAAAAGGCACCGGAGAACAAAATAAAGATCGGGAGCAAGGTAACCATAGTCAGTGAGCCGATGGAAACATAGCCGGTGACCCAGATAAGCAGCAAACAGACGACCACGGCCCAAAACAACGGCGTGGGGGTCAAAGCCAAAAAGATCCCAATGGTGGTGGCAACGCCCTTGCCTCCCCGGCCGCCCAGAAAGGCGGAGAAAAGATGCCCTAAAAGCACAGCCAGGCCGGTGAGGGTTAAAAAGGCGGCAGAGCTGTTGATGCCCATGGCCAGGAGCATGGGAATGAGCCCCTTGGCCGCGTCGAGAACAAAGGTAAGGATCCCGTAGCCCATACCGCACGTCCTGGCCACGTTGGTGGCCCCGATGCTTTTGCTTCCGGTCAGCCTGGGGTCTATTCCATTGGCCAGTCTGGAGATCAGAAGACCAAATGGTATGGAACCGATGAGATAGACCACAAGGAGCCAGCCCAATCCTGCGATCACGATGTTCATTCTTCCTCCCTCGCCTTGATGATTTTGATGTCGTTGTTCAAGGGATCAATCTTTCCCAGTTCAAGCTGATACCGTAAGCCGGGAAAGACCTTGTCCCCAAAAAGTTTTTTCGGTCCGCGGACAAAGAGCTGCTCTTCGGGCAGGCAGACAACGATATACTGCCCCTCTTCAGCCACAGCGACACCTGCCCACGTCCTCTCCTTACACCACCTTTGAAAATAAAGCAACTTCCAGTATCTGGTCCGGTAGCGCTGGATTTTGGAAACATCTAGCATCCGGGCTGTGAGTTCCGGTAGCTTGGCCATAAGTTCTTGCCCGTCCCATTTCGGCATCCCGGTCTCTAGATAAGTGACCACTTGACAAAGGTTCATCAGATCCGGATACCTGCGAAGGGCGGACGAAATAGGGGCATAGGCTTGTATTCCGAGGCTGGCATGGGGGCGAGCCTGCACATCCAGTTTGGAGCTGTTCATGGCCCGCATGGCCTGATATATATCCACAGGATCCTGCCAAATCCCGGCCAGCTCCCTGGGCAACCGGATATCTTGGGTCCGATGAAGCAAGCTCACTTGGTGCGTTTTGGCCCATTCGGCAATGGCCGAATTGGCCAGGATCATGAACTCGCTGACGATGAGCTGGGCTCCGGGTGTGTCTGCCGGATGTTCCAGTTGGACCATTGTTCTTTGATTTTCCTTCTCCAGGCGGATGACAGGGTCCTGTTGTTCCAGGATGACCGCGCCGTGATGGATGCGCTTGGTCCGCAGTGTTTCAGCCAAGGTCAGGGCCTTCCCCAGATTGTGGGTTGCCGGTGCGGTTTGCAGGAGCTCTTCGGCCTGCGTGTAGGTCAAATTTTCTGCCAGCTGAACCCATGAACTGCGCAGGTCAAGGTCCTGAATTTCTCCCTGAGAATCAAGAGTCATTTGAACCACAAAGGCTGGCCTGGCCTTACCGGCCTGCAGGCTGTACAAATCAATACCTACCTCTTCTGGCAAGAGATTGGAGGTCCCTTCCGGAAGGTATAAACTGCTCATCCGTTGGGCAACTTCGGCGTTGAGTGCAGTGTCAAAGTCCCAGGTCAGACCGGGCCAGGCCAGAGCCAAAGTCAGGCAATACTGCCCCTTTGCATCCATTTGCAAACAAAAGGCATCGTCCATGTCCTTGGTTGTAGCTGAATCAATACTGATCAGGGGAAGCCCTTCCGGGAAACTGCGCAAAGAGGTCCAGAGTTCTTTTTGCCTGGAGATTTCGGCAGCATGTTTTCTGCTCCAGCTGTCGCCCCAGGCGTAGCCGATCTGATCTAAAAGGACGTTGTAATGAGCGGGGACCAACCCCCATGCCTGGGCCAGAAGCAATGGGAGGTGTTCGTGTTCAGGAAGGCCCCGGCGGACTTCTGTCCATAGGCCGGTGATCTCTTTGTGTTCAGGATCCGCCATACTGCGCAGGAGAAGCTCTTTGAGTTCATTTGCGACTTCAGGATCCGGTTCATTGGGTTTCGGGGACTGTCCGGACGTGGCGTGTTTCCACAAGGCCTTGAAGAACTCCTGCCCCTGAGTGACGATCAGTTGCCGCCTGCGGTTGGCCTCCATGGTTGCCAGGTTGGCTTCAACCTTGACCGGATCATAGATCAAAAACTTCGGGGGCTGGAATTTGAAATAGGCCTTATACTGCAGGAGTATTCGGCCCAGGGCCGCGATCTGATCATGGCTAGGGTCGGTCCAGATCAGCCCGGCCAGCCACTCCACCCGGCCGGCATCAACTTCAGGATAGGTCAACTCCCAGAGCTCCAGGGCATTGATTCCGGATTGCAGCTCCAATCGATTTTTGTGTTTGGTTTCCAAATTGTCCAGCACCTCTTGCCGGGAGCTGCCGGAAGGAAGTGACGGACCGGTCCAGGGCAAGAGCCTGGACACAGAGAGCTTCATAATCCGTTTATTGACATTGAGTATGCGTACATGCTTGCCGCTTTCTTCCAGGACACAGCCCACAACAGGCTGATTGTCCTGGAGGTATTCGACAACACAGTTGGCGGCAATGGGAGAAAATGATGAACTCATGACAGGTGTCCAGAATGGATCTAGTGCTTAAAAGAACGTTGTCCGGTAAAGACCATGGCCACTTGGGGATCTGCCTGATTGACGGCCTCGATGACCTCGGCGTCGTTGAGGGACCCTCCGGGCTGAGCAATAGCAGTGATGCCTTGATCTATGGCCAGGTCCACACCGTCCCGAAAGGGGAAGAATCCGTCAGAGACCAGGACTGAACCGTTCAGGCCGGCCTGGTCGGTTGAGGTCTTGGCTTCAATGGTCTGCAGCTGTTTTGCCGCCGTAGCATCGGCCTTGGCCTTTTGCCGCAGCTGGTAAATAGAAAGCCCTGTTTCCTTGAAGGCTAATACGTCGGCGTATTTGGTTCGGGCCTTGTAGATGGTCAGGTCAACGCAGCCCACCCTGTCCTGCTCGCCGGTGCCGATGGCGGCTGTAGCACCGTTTTTGGCGAAGATGACCGAGTTGGAGGAAACGCCTGCTTCCACAGCCCAGGCAAAGAGCAGGTCTTCGCCTTCCTGGTCTGTTGGTTGGCGGGCCATGATGGTTGTTCCGTCCTTGGTCACGGTTTGGGCCGGGAGCCAATCTTGTGCAGAGAGGATCCTATTGCGATAAGAAAACTGGGCTATGAGTCCACCGTCGACCAGGGATTTCAGTTCCAGGTAGGGAACGTTGAGCAAGGTCTTGAGTTGTGCCAGACCCGGCATTTGCAATATACGCAGGTTCTTTCGTTTTTTGAGGATCTCCACTGTACCGGCTTCAAAATCCGGAGCAGCCACAACCTCAAAATACGAGTTGTTGATGAACTCGGCACTTTCTGTATTTAAGGGCATGTTGACCACCACCGTCCCACCAAAGGCGGCGATTCGGTCTGACCAAAAGGCCTTGGCCACAGCCCTGTGGATTCCCTGATCGGACCAGGCTGCCCCGCAGGGGTTGTTGTGCTTGAGAATGACTGCCGCGGGCTTGGCACTGAGGTACTGGAGGATATTGATACCGTTATCCACATCGGTCAAGTTGATCTTCCCGGGGTGCTTTCCGGATTGAATCATCTGCTCGGCCAGGAGGGCGGAAACCAGGCCTTGCCGCGGGGAGCGGAAGTCTACCCCTCCAAGCTCCAGTGTGCCTTGATCCAAGGCATACAAGGCCGCTGGCTGATCCGGATTTTCACCGTAGCGCAGGCCCTTCTCTTCCCCGCCAATAGTCCAGGTCTTTTTTTTGAAAACCAGTTCCCGGTCTCCAAGGGTCAAATGCAGTTCCCGGGGGAAGGGGTCCTCTTGCACGGAATGATACATTGTCTTGATGTCAGTCATACCAGTTGTCTCCATTTTGGCTGATAGTGGGCAAAAAACGGGGTTCCGTCGTACCGGTAAGAAAAAAACTGTAGCATAACCCTTGAACAGTGGCAATTTTGCAGGTTATGATGGGTGGAACGTCTTGCTGTACTGGTGAGACATATTTGCATACGGGGAAGGAGGACGCGGATTTGGAAGCCATGCTGCAAAAAATGGCCAAACAGTTGGCCTCAATGGACGAGGCCTCGCTGATGGCCTTGTGGGATACATACCACAGCCGAGTCAAACAATTTGAACCGACGCACAGCTGGGAGGAGGCTTGCATTGTTTTTGGCCTGATTCAAACTGTGCGCTGGAAGAACCAGCTGTTCAACGATTTGTGGTCGGAACAGAAAGAAGCGGGCCGTACGTCCGACCAGGGGGAACAAAAACACGAAGAGGAACCGGTCAAGGTGCAGGAAAACGATGAAGCACCAAATGCTGAAAGGGGTAAGGTGATCCAGTTTCAGTCCCGGGGCACCCGGTGAGTGATCGTTAACAAGGAGATATTCATGGCCGAGAATGTGGTGGTAGTTGGCGCGCAGTGGGGAGACGAAGGCAAAGGCAAGATTGTGGATCTGCTTACTGAAAAGGCGGAAGTCATTGTCCGGTTTCAAGGAGGGAATAATGCGGGGCACACCTTGGTGGTTAAAGGGCACAAGGTGGTCCTGCACCTGATTCCATCCGGCATATTGCATCCAGGTAAACTCTGCTTGATCGGTAATGGTGTGGTCTTGGATCCAGAAGTCTTTTGCCAGGAATTGGATGGACTCAATGCCCTGGGTATCCAGATCGGGCCGTCCAGCCTGAAAATCAGCCGTAAGACCCATCTGATAATGCCCTATCACAAGCTGCTGGACTCCGCTCGGGAAGAGAAGAAAAAAGGGCCGGATAAAATAGGGACTACAGGTCGGGGTATCGGGCCTGCCTATGAGGACAAGGTGTCCCGAGTCGGCATCCGGGCGGCAGACGTTCTCAATCCTCAGCTTATGCTGGCCAAAATGGAAAAGGCTATAGAAGAGAAAAACGTCCTTTTTCAGCACTATTTTGATGTCCAGCCCGTCAAGGTCAAAGACATGTGGGAGGCCATGCAGCCTTGGGCTGAACGCCTGAAGCCCTATCTGGCAGATGTTTCAACAGAGATCGCCGCAGCCCAATCCGCTGACAGAGTGGTCCTTTTTGAAGGGGCCCAGGGGACGCATCTGGATATTGATCATGGAACATATCCATATGTCACTTCTTCCAATACCTTGGCCGGGAATGCTTCTGCGGGCAGCGGTTGCGGACCGAAGGCCCTGCACAAGGTGGTGGCTGTGGTCAAAGCATATACCACGCGGGTCGGGGCCGGACCCTTCCCTACGGAACTGGACGATGAGACAGGCAAACATTTGCAGGCCCAGGGGGCGGAGTTTGGGGCTACGACCGGCCGGCCTCGCCGTTGTGGTTGGCTGGACTTGGTGGTCCTTCGAGAGTCCTGCCGATTGAACGCGCCGCGTGAGATTGCATTGACCAAGCTGGATGTCCTTAGCGGATTGCGTGAGATACGGGTATGTACCCGCTATGACTCCTCCAAGGACCGGTTGTCTTATCCTCCGCAGATGGAGAACGGCCTCAGCCAAGTGGAGCCAGTATATGAGGCTCTGCCGGGATGGGAGGAGGATATATCCGAGGTCAGAACCTTTGCGGATTTGCCGGAAGCAGCCCAAAATTATATTCAGTGTATTGAGCAGGAGCTGGGAGTCAGAGTCGGTCTTATCTCCGTGGGTCCAGACCGGGAACAGACCTTGGTCCGGTAAAGCGAAAGGAGAATAATACACAATGCCCAGGCCTGCTGCCCAAACCGAAGTCATCTGCGAAGAGCTGCCTGCCCTTCTGACCCGCCCAGAAGGGCAGGAACGTGTTGTTTCCCTTTTGCATCGCCTGGCTCAGCATCCTCCGCACGTTCTTTTACTGGAGGGAGCGCAGCCCGAAGACCGTCTCACTTTGGCCCTGTATTGGACCGCCCTGCTCAATTGTCCCCGCCATGATCCCCCTTGCATGGAATGTCTGACCTGCCGTCAGATACAAGGACAGTCTTTCCGGGATCTGTATCTCTTTTCCGGAATGGAGGAATCGGTCAAAATCGATCAGCTCCGTGCGGTCAGAGCGGGTATGGGCCAGCGGCCGGACCATGGATCCACGCGGGTCATCGTTATTCACCAGGCTCAGGAATTGACGCCTTCGGCAGCCAACAGCATGCTCAAGGCAATGGAGGAGCCTATGCCGGGCAATGCCTTCGTCCTCCTGGCCCCTTTGCGGACGTGGCTTTTACCAACCTTGGTTTCCCGGAGCATGGTTTTGACTTTGCGTTGGACCACCTCTGGGACAAAGACGCAAGCACATGTCCAACAATGGCAGGAGCGTTTGCTCCGATTCTGGAGTTCGAGTCAGGGATTGTTTGAAATGACGGCCAAAAAGGGTGAGGTGTCCCGGAACCTGGTCCAGGAAGTGCTCATTGCCTGTCAACACAGTTTGCTGGCTGCCATGCAGGGAGAGTCGGTTGAAGACAGAGGCCAGGAGAAAGAGATCAGAAGACAGAGATCAGAAGACAGAGATCAGAGGTCAGAGATCAGAGATCAGGGAGCAGAGGGCGGAGATCAGAAGGCAGAAGCAAAAAAGATGAAAGGTCAGTCGGTTGGGGCTGACTCTGTGCTGCCCGAAAGCAGCGATGGGGGGATGGCCGGATTTCTGGCTCAAAATCTGAATGCAGATGCTTTGTCCAGGCTCGATCTCGTCCTGCAAAAAGCACAGCAGGCCTTGAATCTGCAAGTCACTCCGGCCCTTGTTTTGGACTGGGTGGGGGTCCAGGTCTGGTCCATGATTTCCAGGTGATACTGG
>Ga0182239_1000184_pt1 | contig 23376 bp, 24 predicted proteins | sample hydfrate6_PW_210_FD_132456 | JGI IMG/M metagenome (GOLD analysis project Ga0182239, IMG submission 132456) | Subsurface microbial communities from deep shales in Texas, USA - hydraulic fracturing test 6_PW_210 | ecosystem: Environmental > Aquatic > Deep subsurface > Shale gas/oil reservoir >... | reverse complement strand
ATAAATAGCTCCCTCGTTGACCAGGCCCACCACCTCTTCGGCGCTCCAAATGTCATAGGGCGAGGGCTGCACTGGTATGACCACCATGTCAGAGGCCATAATGACCGACCTGGCCAGGTCGGTGACCCGTGGTGCCCCATCGATCACGATATGATCGTAGTCCCCGGCAAAGCCGCCGATCTCTTTGTGCACCGTGGGCCTGGGTAGCCCGATAACGGGGAAAAGCGGTTCCCCTTCCCTGGCTGCAGCCCAATCCAGGGCGGAGCCTTGCGGGTCTGCGTCGATCAAAAGCACCCGGCTTCCCATCCGGGCCAGTTCACCGGCCAGGTTTACGGCCAGGGTGGTCTTGCCTACCCCACCTTTTTGATTCAATAGCGAGACAATCACAGCGCCCCCTTGCGGTTTGGCTGAAATGTAATTTTCAGTAAATACAGAGACACGCTTTTGTTAAAATACGTTTTCCATACACGGGCGTATTGTCAGGGTTGTGGGGTTGCCCATTCACAAAGGATCGATTTCAGCGGCCTGGATCCGCTCATATTCCTCAAGTTGAGAGATGGCCTGGTGTACAGCCTCCGGGCTACACCGATCCCGGAAGATCAGGTCCCGGAGCGCTTTGACACACAGCTTGGCCGCACGGTCCTCCAATGGCAGCCGGCATAAAGGAGGGTTGCAGCAACCCCACGACTTATCCAGGCCAAGCGTCCCCGCCACGTCCATATGATCCTCTGCGGGCAGGACCTCAACCCGGCCTCTCGGCTTCCAGGCCAGGAAGGCATTGGTCAGATTGTATTTCACTGCCCCCCCTCATAATACATTTTTACGGAAATACTATTTTCAATAAAAACAGAAATGCGATTTTCCGTACCTACGTGCGATCGATCCGGTTTGTCCAGTTTCTATAAACACGACCAGGCCGTTTTCTCCGGTAAGCCGGGGCTTCTATTGGTTATGGCGGCCCTGAGGCAATCCCGTGAGTTCGGCTAACGCCTGTGCCCGTTTTTGCGCCTGGTGGTGCAGCAGCCCCACCTGTGCATCCACATAGTCAAACACCCTGGGGCGCTTGCCCGTACCAGGGCGGAGAATCCGGCCCACGACCTGGAGCAGTCGCCCCTTGAAGCGCACCGGCGTAGTCAAAAACAGACTGGACAAACCAGAACAATCAAAACCCTCACCCAAAAGCTGGATGGTCGAACACAACACCGGTACTTCTCCGGCCTGGACAGCGGCCACAATTCCCTCTCGCCTGTCTCTCGGGGTTTTCCCAGTCAATACCTCGGCCCTGAGCCCTGTGCCTCGGACAAGCTCAGCCAGGGCCTCGCAATGGGCCACCCTGTCACTGACCACCAGAGCGGTGCCGGCCTGAGCCTGGACCTCGGCAATCACGTCATTGACGATCTGCCGATTGCGGTCCTTGTCCTCGACCAGGGTGCTGACCATTGCCGGGTAATCATTAGTGTAGTCATATTAGAATACAGTCTCCCGGCGAATGATTTCCGGGGCCAGAACAGCGCCGGTGGCTTGCAAAAGGGCAGGATCCACCTGGTGGACTCGATCTCCCAAGGTAAGGTAGATCAACCGGGTCAAACCATCCCGGCGGTAGGCCGTGGCGCTCAACCCAAGCATAAATCGACAGTCAAAAGCCCTCACGGCCTCTGTGAACATCGTGGAAGGTGTGCGGTGACACTCATCCACGACCAGGTGCCCGAAGCCCTCAGAGAGGCTGTCCAGACGCTTTTTGACACTGTTGACGATACCCACGGTCACTGGTCGGACCTCTGCCTTCCCGTCCCCGATCTGCCCCACCTTATCCAGGGCAAGGAAGGCTTTGATCCGTTCCCGCCATTGGTGCAGCAGTTCCTTGTTGTGTACGAGGATCAAGGTAGGTTGCTGGCGCTCGGCAATAACGGCAAGAGCCATGACGGTCTTGCCAGATCCGGTCCCGCTCTCCAAAACTCCGAAATCCCGACTCAAAACATCCTGTACGGCCTGAGACTGATAGTCCCTTAACTTTCCGACAAAAGAAAAGGACAACGGGTCGAGGGCGCGTCGTTGATCGTTGATTTTCCAATGGATCCCAGCTCGTTGTAGTAAAACGATGGTATGGCGAGTCCAGCCACGGGGGAATGCCACCCCATCTGGAATGTCCTCCCAAAGTTCAATCTCCGGTTCCAGAGCCCCGGTGTAACGTCCAAATCGCTCTGCCTGAGAATACTTGGGATTCTCCAGGGTCATTGCCTCCCGGATCTGATGAAGAATTGATTCCGGTGCCCCCCGGAGCTCAGTGTGGTTGCGAACCGTGACTGTTGCCGCAGTCATATTTATTAATGACCTTTCTTATATATTTGGGGTTATACAATTAGAAAAATAAAGAGATAAACAAACATAGAAAAATCAATTTGTTGCAGAATAAATATTCTTCTCCCAATATTGCCTAAGCCAAGGATCCGTAGGTCCTTTGTGAGTTTTACCAGCCAATATTTGATTTAATTCCTCTTCCGGCAAATTTGCTTTCCATGCTTTGAACTGAGATTCCTTTTTCTCTTTTCCCAGCTGTTGCAGCCTATCAGCTTCTTCCTTGGCATCCAGCTCAGCTTGCTCTTCCGGGGAAATATATCCAGCTGGACGGCGATAATAGCCTTCTCTAGCTAGAGAACTGAACACGTAAGAACATGGATTCCCTACGGGATTACCTTCTTTATCAGTCATCTTTCCCTGATCTAGCTCCCATTCAGCGTGATCAAGCCCCTGGATAACTTTGTCGGCTTTTTTATCCACCTTGGAAAGTCTTTGAACGATTTGCTGGACCTGGTGAGCCCCGAAACCAGATTGGTGGAGCTTTGGCCAAAAGAAAGCAATATCTTCGTCGGTGAGCTGGTTGAGACGAGCCTCACTGGAAGAGGATGAGTTGCCAGGTTGATCTTGCCCATCTCCCCCCACACCCCCCTCTTCTAGATAGATAGATTCTCTGTCTATCTTAGAGGCGTTTGATATGGCCCATTCATACCGCTCATTCATACCGCCCATTTGTACCGCTCGGTTGGGTGGCTCGCCTTCTGATTTAATTATCCAGATTTTTGCGCACCACCCCACGTCCTTAACGAACAGAGTCTTGTAATAAATAAGCCCTTCAGCTTGAAATTTGCTTACTATTCGTCTCGTTGTGCTATACGGAACGCCAGTAATATTAGATATATATGTGAGGGTGGTCGTTTGTGAGCCAATCCGCTGAAGGTAGTCAAAAATCTTTTTTTGATTTCTGGATCTGATTGGAGATTTGGGTTTTAGGAGGATATTTTGAGGGTCTTCAGAGGGCTCAGGTGATCCCTCTGGAGCGCTCATTTGTACCGCTTGGGTGTACCGCTCGTTTGTACCGCCCAATGATTGCGCTCGAAGCGCTCGAGTAAACGGTTCATTTGAGCTGTTTGAATGAGCGGTATGGTGGGTTTCGGGCGGTATATTTGGGCGGTTTGGGTGAGCTGTATCAATAAGCGCTTTACTTGGGCGGTTGTCTTGAGCGGTTTGTTTGGGCGGTTCAGGTGAGCGGTTTGTCCTGCTTTGGCTATCCTCATTAACCTCCTGTTTTAAAGTGTCATTTTCCTCCTGATTGCTTTGCCGATCTGCAAGAGTGAGCGGTATGTTTGAGCGGTTTGTTTGGGCTATATCAGTGATCGGTCCAGATGAGCCCTTGTCTTGGACTTGGGCATTTTGTGGGAAGTTCGCAGATGGAGGGGTGGTTTCAGTGGGTTGTTTTGTGTTTATTTCACGGACACGTTGACATGTCTCTTGAAGCTCATTGTCCTGTTCGTTACTCCTAGCGGAAAGAGTGTCGTACAAAGAGCGTCTTTTTTTCTTGGCCATGAGCTATTCCCCTTCATCAATATCGCCAAGAACCCCACAAAGTTCTTTGGCTAGGTCCCTGTAAGCTCGGGCTCCGACTGATCTCGGTGCATGCCGGATAACTGTTTTGTTTAAGTCTTCTGCTTGGTGAAATACTGTACTCATGCCAATATTTGTTTCAAATATTTGATCTTCCCCGAAGTTTTTTTTAAGGCGCTCCAGGATGACCTTTGACATTGTGGTCCGTTTGTCAATGCTGTTTATAGCAAGCCTAAGAAAACGGAGATCTGGATTAGATACCCTTGTTGGATCATTATCGTCTTCTTGTTGTATATAGTGAACTAATTTAATAGCTTTAGTCAGACCTTCAATTGAAAATCTAGATCCGCACATGACAGGCACAATGACAAAATCTGAGGCCACTAAAGCATTTATTACAAAGAAGCCTAAATTTGGTGGGCAGTCTATTAATGTATAATCAAAGTTCTCGTTAACATATTCTTTTATGTTAGACCTTAAAATATTATAATTGTCTGGAAGGTTTGCAGATAAGTCAAACTCAAGGGCGCTCGTTTCTTCTTCATTTGCTAAGCATTTGAGGCGATCATAAGGAGTAGAGTAGATAGCTTTACCAATGTCATCATTTTCTCCGTTAAGGATATCATAGAGTGATTCTTCGACAAATTTATTATCCACAAGTAGCGAAGAAGAGTTGCATTGGCTATCTAAGTCAATAACCAGCACATTTTTTTGGCGATTGGCCAATGCATGTGCCAGGTTAACAGTCATAGTCGTTTTCCCGACACCGCCTTTATTGTTAACCAGCGAAATAATAGCCATCATGAGCCCCTTAATATTATGTTGCACACCTTAGGGGGGGGTATATGGCTTAAAATCCCTGCCTGTCAACACCTTTAAGGTGCTTTGTATGGTTCGTGGGAGTTGTCTGCTAGGGTATGTGGACGCGAGCGATTCTGTTCCTTGGCGTGAACTTTTCCCCGAGCTGGAGGGCGAGCCCGGATACAGCGTCCATTTTGCAGGCAGCCCGGGAATCGCTCGGGTCTGACCCAGGTCGAGTTTTCCGAGAAGACAGGGATCGCTCAGAGCCATCTTTCGAGCATGGAGAATGGGAAGCTGGAAATCGGAAAGGCCCGGGCCAAGCGTTTGGCTGAAGTGCTAAACCTGGATTTCCGGATCTTTCTCTAGTTCCGCTTTGATTTTCAAAGACCACAGCCCGGAGCCCTAAGATTCCGGGCTTTTTTTGTTCCCGACATTCCGCCAAAGACGGCTTGCCCTCGCCTGTCACGTAGTCTATATTGACTACAAAACCAAAAGGGGGTCCCGTATGGTCATGGAGTTTGATCTTGATTTCGGCCACGAGCGGCGCAGCTTCCGGCAGGGTAGTCGGGTCTATTCAATCAATCTTGAACGCTTCTGGTGGCAAGAGCTAGAGCGGGTCACGGCAGGAGCAGAGGAAAGGCGGCGCTGGGTTCTCGCCTGGATCGAGGACGCTGACATTCTCAAGGTAAACCGGGCGGCCCTGCTCCGTGCCCGTATCCATCAGCTTGTAGTCGAATATGGATACACAGCCGAACCGGAGCCCGATCCTGTGCTCGTGCGTGTCGAGCGGATTCGCCAGCTACGTAGGAGGGGCACCACATGGTGGAGCGTGGCGGCCATCTTGAACGATGAGGGGGTACTACCGTTGTCCGGCAGCGGGAAATGGTCAGCGGAAGGGGTCCGAGCCTTTTATCATTTAAACACTCCGAAGGAATAGCGCCAATTGGTCTCACCAAGCTGCCAGACGAGCAGCGGGAAATATCAGATCATGTAATAAAACAAAACAACCTAGAACACCGTGTGGTTATGTCGTTTTGTTTCAGGCTAAATATACAGTTCTTGATTTTCCTCTTTTTAGGAATAGACTTGTTTTGTTTTGAAGTTCATTAATTATATTAAAATTTAACTGTAAATGTTTCATTGTATCTAATACATCTGTCCATGTTAAAAAAAGCAATTTCTTGCTAATGTAACTTAAATTATTTAATACATTTTCTGTTTTGTTTTTTTCTAACTCAAAAGGCTTTTTTGAAAAATATTTTATAAGTGGTGTGTAGTCTACGGCACCATTTTTTTGGCAGCAACCTTGGAGAGTCAAAAAATTGTTATTCATATAGTTGAAACTATATTTATAACCTGAGGGGTTATTATATTTGTATTGACCAGTTGAAAAAAGTAAAACTGGAATAACTTTTTCGACTGGGTCAAATAAGTCTGAATTTTTAATGACAAACTCTAGTTCAGTAATATATTTTACAATATTTCGTTTAACGTTTGGTGTATTTGGATTTGTAAAAGCTTTAACTTCGATCATATATAAATTTTTTCCATCTCTAAGCAAGATATCGACTTCTGAATTGCCACCAAAGTCTTTCATGTCAAACAAAAAGAAATATTCAATATTTTTTTCTTTACTAAAACCCATAAACGGTGTTCCATCTCCATAAACTGCTTTATTGAAAAGAGCATGTATACCATCTTGCTTCGGAAATATAAAATCATTAAATAAGGGTTGTGCTATAAATCTAGTTACGAGACTGTTTTCTCTTCTTGAAAAGTCAAATTCTTTCGACATATTTTTCCCACAACTGAAGCGATAAAAAAATAAAGGTGTAACATACCGCACTGGTTTGGCCAGTAATTTTACCTAGCTTTCAAACTTTTCGACCAAAAGAGCCCGGACTTCATCGGCAATCTTCGTTCCCCGGCTTGCGCAATCGGTCTTGATCTTGCGGTGAAGCGATTCGGGGATGTCGATGGTTAGGCGCTTTTTCGCCTCTGTACCCTGGTCCGCCCCGGACACCCATGCGTCTTGCTGTTCCGGTTTTGCCTTCTTCGTGAGTTTTGGGCCCAAACCTACTTTTCTCGCCATGCCCCCCTCCTAGATTTCCAGCAGTTCTGTTGCAAAGGCCTGGATCTCTTTCGCTGCGCTGCCCTTCGGATCTACCGACACGACTAGCCCGGAGGCCACCGCCTCGGCAAAGAGCACTTGTTGACCACCCGCACCAACTCCTCCGCCGACCCAATATCGTAGGGTGATAGCTGTACAGGTCGCGGTAGGGACCGCTGTACAGGTATGACCACCATGTCAGAGGCCATGATGACCGACCTGGCCAGGTCGGTGACCCGTGGTGCCCCATCGATCACGATATGATCGCAGTCCCCGATGAAGCCCTGAATCTTTTTATGCACCATAGGCCAGGGTAGCCCGATAACGGGGAAAAGCGGTTCCCCTTCCCTAGCTGCAGCCCAATCCAGGGCGGAGCCTTGCGGGTCTGCGTCGATCAAAAACGCCCGGCCTGGCTTCCCGTCCGGGCCAGTTTCCCAGTTAAGCTCACGACCAGGGTGGTCTGGCCCCCGCCCTTCTGATTCAATAGCGAGGCTATAACAGCGCCCCTTCCGGCTTTGCTGAATTACGACTTTCAGTAAATACAGAAAAATACATTTGTCAAAATACGATTTTCAGCGTGCGGGATTTACCCTTGTTCAGCATAACATCCCAGGAATTAGAACGGATTCCCCATTGATTTTAAATATCAGATATAACTAAAGAATATTTTTTGAAAAAAAACATTGACTAGATATCAGGGTTCACATATATATAACTTCAAAAGAGGCAGGGAGCAAAAAAAACAAGGGGCATTTATGCAGAGCACCAAGATGAAAAATTCAGACGCCATCCCGGTCGTGGGTACAGCTGCTCACAAAATCCTTTCAGAACAAATCTATTCAACAGAAACATATCAAAACACCCTGGAGATGGGGCGTCCATTTTTTACAAAGGATGAAATTCAAGAAATCGAAAAAAAATATCCTGAGGGAATGACCTGGAAACAAATAGAAAAAGAGATTTCTAAAAAAGGCTTAATTATTAAAAAGCCAACTTTTAGAAAATATGTAAATGAAAAATGGGTTCCTGAAGCAATAACTCAAACATCGGGTAGAGAACATATATACCCAAATACCGCTATTAAGAGCGTAAATCTTGTAAAATTTTTATTAAGCATAGATGGGAAAAATATATTCAATCTTTTGGATGCGCTAAATACCGAGTATGGTGCCTCAATATATGAATTATTAGAAGAAAGTTCTTATATGGATCTCCAGAATGATGTTAGAGTAGCTCTATCATACTACCTAGCTGTTGGCATTCCGGATATTGAGTCTGCAATAGAAAAAGATTTAGATTTTAAAAAAGCAGTATCCGGTGAGACTTGTGAAGAAATAAAAGAAAAACTTAATTCATACTTGAAAAGAATGTCTGAAAAATACAATAAATATATAGAACCAGAGATAGATGGTTTTGTCGATTACGCAAAAAGTAAGCATGTCAAGATAAATATAAATGATATATTGCAAACCATTATTTCTAAAATTTAGGAGCAAACTTATGCAATTAACACAGCATGCCAGAGTAAGGTCTCAGCAGCGAGGTTTTTCTCCTGAAGAAATCAACTTTATTTTAAGTGAAGGTATTGTAAGAAAGAAGCCTGGAAAAGCAAATGAGATTTACATCCCGAAAAAAGAAGCCGAAGAAAAGATAAAATACCACAAGTTTATGATAAAATTTATTGAAGGTCTTAAAAAGAAAACAATATTAGTGGATAAAAATGGAGAAACTATTATTACAACGTATTGTTCTTATAAGTAATTCACCATCTCCGCTTTCTGAGAAGAATTTTAAGTTATGAAAACACAATGAACCTTAGCCCCTTTTTTTAGTGTGAAATCAAACAACAGGCTCCTAAGCCAGCACAACCTGCATAAAAGGAGAACTATAAAATATTTTTTCTTTTTGCGTCTAGTAAAAATTGTTTATTAGACTTCGACAATAGATTTTGTAACGTATTTTGAACTCTATCAAAGTCAATGGGGCCAGTTTTTGTTGTGACCTCAATGGATTTAGAGTAAACATTTTTACTTTTTCTTTCTATATCATATTTAATAGACAGAGACCACCTATGAATAAATCCCGGCCTGTAATCTGCAATCAAATTTAAAATTTTTCCTTTTATAGTAATGTTAGAATTTTTTTCTAAAGAGAATCCTGCGAAAGATAATTCAGTACGAATAGAGTCAGTAATAAAACTATCAACATTTTTGTCAATGAATATTCTAGGTATTCCAGGGCATTCAATTTGATTCGGCTTGACTTTGCCATTTTTATGCGCCAAGTATTTAAACTTTTTTACACTAACTGTTCCATCTCCTTGTATTGTAAAGTTTGGAGAGTATCTCACCTCCCACTTTTTTGTTGAACAAGAAGTCAATAAAAGTAAATATGTAATTACTGATATTAAAAGAAAACATTTAAAATAAAATTTCCAACTCTTCATGTCTTCCTCCTGATGTTCGAAAGTTGAGTATATATGAACTTCAGGGCGATGTGAGGGTGGTCGATCACAAAGGATCGATTTCAGCGGCCTGGATCCGTTCATATTCCTTAAGTTGAGAAATGGCCTGGTGTACAGCCTCCGGGCTGCACCGGTCCCGAAAGATCAGATCACGGAGCGCTTTGACACACAGCTTGGCCGCCCGGTCCTCCAACGACATCTGACATAAAGGAGGGTTGCAGCAGCCCCACGACTTATCCAGGCCAAGCGTCCCGGCCACGTCCATGTGGTCCTCTGCGGGCAGGACCTCGACCCTGCCTCTCGGCTTCCAGGCCAGAAAGGCATTGGTCAGATTGTATTTCACAGTCGGGCCTCGCAATGCTTTTTACAGATTTACAGAAATACGATTTTAAAGAAACACGGAAAGCCGCTTTTTTGTGCCTACGGGCAATCGATCCAGTTTGTCCGTAGATGCGCCAAAACCTAGTCTCCGTCGGTAGGGCCCCAGGCCACAAATTGCTTTTCATGATCCAAAGCGGTTTGACCGTTCCAAGCAATCATCTCGTCCGAGCAGGACGCTTTGGCGCTTTTTACCACGACTGGGACGGCCTAAAAACCGTAGCCGCACCCTACACCACCCCCTCTATAGCCTGCCGGTTTTACGCCTGATGGAGCAACAGCCCCACCTGGACATCCACAAAATCAAAGACCCAGGGCCGCATCCCATCTCCAGGCCGAGGATCCGGTCCACGCCTGGAGAGCCGCCCCTTAAAGCGCACCGGCGTAGTCAAAAACAGACTGGACAGACCGGAGCAATCAAGCCCCTCATCCAAAAGCTGGATGGTCGAACACAACACCGGGACCTCCCCGGCCTGGACAGCGGCCACAATTTGCTCTCGTTTAGCTCTCGGGGTTTCCCCGGCCAAAACACCTCATCTTTTTGCCTGCGGCACGGACAAGCTCAGCTAGGGCCTCACAATGGACCACCCTGTCACTGTGATCACCAGGGCGCTGACCATTGCCGGGTAGTTGTCGGCGTAGTCATATTGGAATACATCTTCCCGGCGAATGATTTCCTGGGTCAGGATCGCCACGATCACTCGAAGTTGCTGCAGGTCCACCTGCCGGCGAAGTTTCCTGGTAATGTATTTATTGGTCAAAATAAGCGCTCGTAAAATGCGCGTTCCCCAATCTGGAGAGCGGTATCAAACAATACATTGCTGACAATGCTCCGAGGAGTTTCGAAATCACGTCGAAAATTTTTGACTTCCCAACCCTCGGCTAGAGCTCTATCGGCTGTGCGTTGTATAGAGCCGGGAACGCAATTTGCTGCATATCTTTTTGAAACCCTTTTTCGCATATATATAGAGGCCGCATCTCTTGATGCTTTCCAGATAAAATTGTATAATTGTCCAACAGAAAAGTTGTTCAAAGCTTTATTGATTACAAGTTCTGTTTTTTCGCCTATGCTGTGGTTAAATCCATGTCTTTCCAGACACAGATGTAGGTATTGAAAGCATTCGTGTAGGCACACTTTTCGGCAAAGCTTGTTACATTCATCATTCCAAGAATAGGGCCAATTATCTGACTTTATAATATCTTCCAGTTTTTCTACAAACCTTGAATTACTTTCTCCATTACCTGAAAGAGGGAGAAGCCAATAGACTTCAGAGGGATAGAACGCAAAATTCCGATCATCAGTGTTTAAAATGACAGAATCAAGCGAATATTCTGGATGAACTAATATTAATCCGTGATCAAAAAGTTGCGAAAGGATATTATAATCGAGTTTCGTTGTAGGGGAAATATGATGGCCTGATTCTTCGTATGGATAAAGAAATTCTAGATTTTCTGATGCTAGGGCGCGAATTGCTGACAATAAAAATATGGCATTTTCGAGATTTATGTTGTTTATATCTATATAGTCTGTTTGTTTTATATGCATTATATCCAATATAAGATTGTATTTTTCTTTTTTTTCATTTTCTTCTTTTTCTTCTGCTGTTTTTCTTATTTCAGATTCACAATCTTCGCATGTCCATTCTGTAGATAGGAAAAGCTTGTAGTTGCTTGTTGTTCTTAAAAAATCATTCCTGCTTTTGAAAGGAAAGAATTTTTTGTTGCATAGAAGGCATGAAACTTCCTTAGTATATGCATAACATGACTCTGTTATAATTTTACGCAATTCTTGTTCGGTAATGTTTTCATCTTTGCATATTTCTTTTATTTTGTATTTAAATTTTCTTCTGTTTTCGGTTTCCCAGTATTTTTGACAGATATTCCGGACAGACTCTGAATATTGATCATCGTTACCGTAAAATTGCAAAAAAATTTCCATATCCCAAATGCCTTTTTATTTAGAGCTTAGCTTTTATGGTGGTCTCAACCTTTTTTATGGAGCTACTTTGAGTAGCCATTTTTGCGGTTGCGAGCCCCCCCATTTTTTAGGCCGTTTTGGTGTTTTTGGCGGTAGCTCGTAGTGATAACCCAAAATTGACCAGGTGTGATAACGCAAATCTGACCACCCTTCGGGGTGGGGAAGCGGCCGGCCTTAGTTGTTTGCCTGGCCTTGAAGTGCCTCCTGTAGCCGTTAGCTCTGCCAGGAACATTCGATGGAGTGGGCCTTGTGGGTGAGCCGATCCAGAAGGGCTACTTTCAGGTTGGCGTCGCCAAAAAACTGGGGCCAGTCGCCAAAGCCGAGATTGCTGGTGATGATGGTAGCCGCGTGTTCGTAGTGGTGCCATTGTTCCAAACCAGTGTCCAACAAAACTGTAACCCGGACCACGGATCACAAACCAGTCAAGGAGCGAGCTTAGCTGCTAGAAATCGGCACCCCGGAAAAGGGGCAGGGCGAGTGGGGTTGCAAGGCCACGCTTTTCAATAGGTATGCGCTCAAGAGGCGAAAAATTTTTTTGGAGCCCGACGGACGTGCACAAAAGGGATAAATACGGCCGGCTCCTAGCCTATGTCTGAGTGGTGAGGGCCTACGGCCTGGCCATGCTAAACGAGCTTTTGGCAAGAGGGGGTTGGGCACGATCCTGACCATCCCACCCAATGTGAAGTAGACGGACAGGTTCAAGGCCACAGCCGAGGCGGCCAGGGATAATAAGGCTGGGTTCTGGTCCGCGGACGGGCTAAAGAGGCAAAAAGGGGGCTTATGGCTTGGGGCTGTAAGGCCCTTTTTTAATTTATTTTATTACTCAAAGAGCCACACTTAAGTGCAACACTTGAGATGGTGCAAAAAAAGTTATTGACAGAAACCTTGCTTTGCGATATTTATGCACCATACCGAATGGAGGGAATGAAAATGTACCCATTGAGTCAACTGGTTGATATTTTTTCTGGCTATCCTTTCCGAGGGAAAATTCCTCACATAACGGATGGCGATGCCCGGGTCATCCAGATGAAAGATGTGGATGAACCTGACAAGATTTACTGGGATGATTTGGTCAACACCAAGCTTACAGGTAGGCGTCAACCTGACTGGCTGCAGGCCGGGGATGTAATTTTTCTTTTGCGAGGCAATCGGTTCTTCGCCGTGCATATCGATAATGTCCCCTTTCCCGCTGTCATCTCACCGCATTTTTTTCTGCTTAGAGTCAGGGATCAGAGCAATATTCTTCCCAAATTTCTGGCCTGGCAAATCAATCAAAATCCTGCCCAACGTTATCTTAATGGGTCTGCAGAAGGATCTGTCCAAGCAAGTGTTAGAAAAGCGGTTCTGGAGCTGTTGCCTCTGGTCGTTCCTTCCATCGAAAAACAAAAACTAGCTGTAAATATGGCTGAAGCTGCCCAAGCTGAAGCTGAAACATATAGGAGGCTGATAACCAATCGTGAGCAATTGCTCAAGTCGGTTGCGTCCAAAATTCTTAGTCCAAACACAGAAGGAGCGAATTGATGAATGCCCAAGTGAGACAAAAGGAAGTTAACGACGCTGTTTGGAATGCCTGTGACACATTCCGGGGGGTGGTCGATCCAAGTATTTACAAGGATTACGTTTTGACCATCTTGTTTTTGAAGTACATCACTGATGTGTGGTGGGACCATTACAATCACTACAAGAAAGAACATGGCGACCACCCAGAGCTCATAGAAGAGCTGCTAAAGAACGAGCGTTTTGTTCTGCCCAAGCAGGCGGGGTTCTACTATCTGTACGATAAACGTTTTGAGCCTGGGAACGGGGAGCGCATCGACAAGGCCCTGCATGCCATTGAGGAAACAAACCTGAGCAAATTGGGCGATGTTTTTATGGACATCAGCTTCAACTCCACCAGGCTGGGAGATGACAAGCAGAAGAACGACCTGCTCCGCCACATGCTCGAAGACTTCAACAAACCTGAATTGGACCTACGGCCTTCAAGGATTGGCAACCTGGATATCATCGGCAATGCCTATGAGTTCCTGATAAAGCACTTTGCTGCCACATCAGGCAAGAAGGCTGGAGAATTCTACACTCCCCCAGAAGTATCCCAGCTTATAGCTAGCTTGGTAGCCCCACAGGAAGGCGACGAAATATGCGACCCGGCCTGCGGTTCCGGATCATTGCTCATGAAGTGCGGAAGGAAGGTCACGGAGCACTACGGCACCAAAAAATTCGCTCTATTCGGGCAGGAAGCTATTGGCTCCACCTGGGCGCTGGCCAAGATGAACATGTTCCTGCATGGGGAAGACAACCACCGCATTGAATGGGGAGACACCCTGCGCAATCCCAAGCTTCTTGACGGGGACGATAAGCTCAAGCTCTTTGATATCGTGGTAGCCAATCCTCCCTTCTCCCTGGATAAGTGGGGGCATGAAGTAGCTGATGCGGACAATTTTGGTCGTTTCCGGCGCGGCATCCCACCAAAGACAAAAGGTGATTATGCCTTCATCTTGCATATGATCGAAACCTTGAAACCAAGCAAAGGGCGAATGGGGGTTGTTGTTCCGCATGGGGTCCTGTTTCGGGGCTCATCAGAAGGCAAAATTCGTAAGCAGCTCATCGAGGAAAATCTGCTTGATACTGTCATTGGGCTCCCCGAGAAGCTGTTTTACGGCACGGGCATCCCAGCAGCCATCCTCGTATTCAAAAAGAACAAAAAAGACAAAAACGTTCTTTTTATAGACGCTTCAAGAGACTACCAGGACGGAAAGAACCAGAATTTCCTTCGAGAGGAAGATATCGAAAAGGTCCTCACCACTGCCAAGAAACGCGAGAATGTGGACAAGTACGCATACTTGGCTTCCTTTGAGGAGATAAAGGAGAATGACTTCAATCTGAATATCCCCCGCTATGTGGATACCTTTGAGGAGGAAGAAGAGATTGATCTGAAAGCGGTGTTGAAAGAGCGGAAGGAATTAAAAGGGGAGCTGGAAAAGCTGGAAGCTGAGATGGAAGGCTATCTGAAGGAGTTGGGTTATGGTGCCTAAGGGGTGGAGAAAGTCCAACTTTGGAGAACTTGCTTTTGTTAAATCTGGTTTTGCATTTAAGAGTACTGATTTTGTTGAAAAATCTAACAATACATGTCCCATCGTCAGAATGAGTGACCTAAAAAATGGTCAATTAGCGCTGGATAGTGCGGCACATATTCCTAAAGAGGTCACAAGAGGCCTTGAGCGCTTTTTGTTGTCAGAGGGTGACTTTGTTTTTGGGATGACGGGAAGCTTAGAAAACAATGCATTTGTATTTGTTGAACATCTTCCTTGCTATCTCAATCAGCGAGTAGGAAAGCTTGTGGCGAAAAATGGTGACTATGAATTTACATGTCATTTGTTTAGGTCGAAATATTTTAGCCGCAAGATAGATAAGCTTGCAGCTGGCGCTGCGCAAAAAAATATTAGTTCCAGTGATATTGAAAGTCTTACTGTTCTTGTTCCCCCCTTTCCTGAGCAAAAAAAGATCGCCCGCATCCTGTCCACATGGGACAAGGCAATCGAGACTATAGAGAAGCTGATCGAGAACAGTCAGCAGCAGAAAAAAGCGCTCATGCAGCAACTGCTCACTGGCAAGAAGCGGCTTTCAGGATTTAGTGGAGAGTGGAATAGAGTTCAACTTAATGACTGTGCAGAGTCGTTAGACAATTTAAGAATTCCTTTAAATAGTGATGCAAGATCAAAAATGAAAGGAAATATTCCATATTACGGTGCAAATGGGATTCTAGATTATGTTAATGAGTACATCTTTGATGAGACTATAGTACTACTTGCTGAGGATGGTGGAAACTTTAAAGAATTCGCGAGCAAGCCTATTGCGAATATAGTCTATGGCAAATCATGGGTGAATAATCACGCCCATGTTCTCCGAGCAAAAGATAACACAACAAATGAATGGATATACTATTTACTTGTTCATAAAAACATAATGGGTTTTGTTGGGGGTGGAACTAGAGCAAAGCTAAATAAAGCAAATATGTTGAAGATACCCATGTTACTTCCATCATTGGAAGAACAAAATGAGATTGTTAAAATCCTTTCAGTAATAGACAGAGAGATCAATCTGTTAGAGTCAGATTATTACTGTCTCAATATGATAAAACAAGCCCTCATGCAACAGCTCCTAACCGGCAAACGCCGAGTAAAAATTGACGAAGAAGACCGCTCTTCGGCTTCGGTCGAATAAACATAGCGTGTAAAGGTGGTGATTTGTATGGCTCGAGATACACACCGCGTAATTCCACACCCCGATGGGGGCTGGCAGGTCAGGCGTGACGGTTCAGAGCGTGCTTCGCACAGGACCGACACGCAGGCTGAGGCGATTGATATTAGTCGCCCGATAAGTCGCAATCAGGGGACTGAGCTGCAGATTCATCGCCCCAATGGGCGAATCCGTGAATCTGACAGCCACGGCAACGACCCTTATCCTCCAAAAGGGTAAGGGGTAGGAGGACAACTATGTTGAAGGCACAAAGAAAAACACGGCCCGATGCTGCCACATCAAGCCGTGCTTTGTAGCTGACCTGTCAACGGGAGGCGTCACAGGTCCGGGATCAAGGTGAATTACCATTCTATGAGAGTGGGGCCCAAAGTTCAAGACGTCTCGCAACTCAATCAAGGATTGCTTTTATGCATCAAACTCCTGAAACGAAAGAGGAATACAGCGCCAAAATTCCCGCCATTCAGGTCCTTGCAAACCTTGGATGGCAGTATCTGACTCCTGGAGAGTGTCTTGCCAAGCGAAGCTCCAACAGAGAGGTGCTGCTCAAGGAAGAGCTCGTGCGGGCACTTCAAAAGAGGCGTTTTGAATGGGATGGTCAACTCCATGCTTTGTCCACAAACGCGATTGAACAGATAGTTAGAGACTTGTCCTCACCAGGGCTAAACGAGGGGCTGCTCTCTGCCAACGAGAGGATCTACGATAAGCTCACACTTGGCATCACTGTCAAAGAGTTTATCGGCGGCAAGCCGGTCCAGCCCACCATTCCCATTATTGACTGGTACAACCTGGACAATAATCTTTTTCAGTTCACCGAAGAGATGGAGGTTCTATCTGCGGCAGGCACACACAAGCGTGTTCCCGACATCGTCTGCTTTATCAATGGGATTCCCTTGGTGGTCATCGAGGCAAAGCGGCCAGAGTCGGGAAATCCCAACAAGTCCATGATGGATGAGGGTATCAGCCAGCACATCCGCAATCAAAAAAACGATGAGATCCCGCATCTCTTTTCTTACGCCCAGCTTTTGCTTGCCATCAGCAATACCGAGGGTCGTTATGGCACGACCATGACTCCAAAGAAGTTCTGGTCCTATTGGCGCGAAGAGGAATTCGAAGAGCAGTTTTTCTATGATTTTAAAAATCTTCAATTGTCATCAGAGATCAAGGACAAGATTTTCAAGGATCGCCCGGCAAACATACGCCAGTGGTTTGAATCCCTGTGGTCACAGAGCATACTTCCCACCAGCCAGGACAAGCTTCTCATCAGCCTTCTGAGAAAAGACCGGCTCCTGGAAATCATCCGCTACTTCATTCTCTTCGACAGACGTGTCGGCAAGATTGTGGCTCGATATCAACAGGTATTTAGCATCAAGTCCATGCTGGCACGTGTGAAGCGTCTGGATAAGCATGGCAGCAGGGAAGGCGGTGTGATCTGGCACACCACGGGGTCCGGAAAATCGTTCACCATGGTTTTTCTGAGCAAGGCTTTGCTTTTGGAAGCTGGCCTTCAAGATTGCCGGATCATCATCGTGACAGACCGAGTGGACCTGGAAAAGCAGCTGTCTAAGGTGTTCCTCACGGGGGGCGCATTTGGCTCTGAAATCGCCACAAAAAAGGAAGGAGAAAAGGCAAAGGCTCGGACAGGACGAGATCTTGCCAAACGCATAGGCCAAGGAACTGACCGGATCATCTTCACCATCATCGATAAGTTCAACACTGCCTCCAAGCTTCAAGAGTGCTACAACCCAAGTGACAAGATCATCGTGCTTGTTGATGAAGGGCATCGAAGTCATGGAGGCGAAACCCACCAGCGGATGCGTAAGGCATTGCCCAATGCTGCATACATCGCTTTCACCGGAACCCCGCTTTTAAAGGAAGACAAGACGCAGAACAAATTCGGACCCATCATTCACGCGTACACCATGCAAAGAGCTGTGGAGGACGGAACTGTCACCCCCTTGCTCTATGAAGAACGGCGTCAGGAGTTGGAGGTGAATGAAGCTGCCATCGACAAGTGGTTCGACAAAATTACTGTCCGTCTGTCGGACAAGCAGAAGGCGGATCTCAAGAAGAAGTTTTCCAACAAGGATGCAGTGTATGGCTCTGAGAACCGGATAGAACTCATAGCCTGGGACATTGCTTCTCATTTTGAGAACAACATCAAATCTCTCCAAATGGGGCTCAAAGGGCAGATTGCTACCGATTCCAAGCTATCTGCCATCCGCTATAAAAAACACCTGGATGAGACAGGGTTGGTGTCTAGCGCCGTGATCATCTCCCCGCCAGATACCCGGGAAGGTCACTCAGAGGTGAATGAAGCTGAGCTGCCTGAGGTCCAGCAGTGGTATAAAAACACAGTGGGCGAATCCAATGCTCAGCAGTACGAGCGGGACATGATCGAGAACTTCGCTTCAGAAGACGGTGTGGAACTTCTCATTGTGGTGGACAAACTGCTCACAGGTTTTGATGAGCCTAGAAACACGGTCCTCTACATCGATAAGCCATTGAAGGAACACAACCTGCTCCAGGCTATCGCCCGAGTAAATCGACTGCACGAAGCAAAGGAATATGGTTTGCTCATCGACTATCGGGGCATCCTCAAGCAATTGGATACAACCCTAAAGCAGTACCAGGACCTTCAGGAGCGCACTCAGGGAGGTTATGACGTAGACGATATCGAAGGTCTTTACCATCAAGTCAGCACTGAATACAAAAAACTGCCCACTCTTCATGACGAGCTTTGGGCTCTTTTTCAGGATGTCGAGAACCGCCAGGACCTGGAGCAATATCGGCAGGTACTCATGCCCCACTTCTCCGAGGATGAAAATGGATCGAGCTATGACACTCGGCAAAAGATCCGTGAAGATTTCTATGAGGCCCTTACAGAATTCGGGATGTGCCTCAAAATAGCTCTTGGTTCGCGGGCATTTTACGAGGACGGCAGCTTCAGTGAAGAAGACATAGCCAAATATAAAGCAGACCTTCGGTTTTTCACTAATCTGCGCAAGATCGCAAAACAGGATGCTCAGGAAACAGTTGATTACAGCGCCTATGAGAAACAGATCCGGAGGCTGGTGGACAAGCACGTGGTGGGCGAGTCCATACAAGAACCTGAAGGAGCCATTCTCATAAATGAGTTTGGAAACGATGACCCCAAAGAATGGTCTAAGGAAAAAACCCGCAACGAGACAGACATCATCCGTACCCGGGTCAAAAAGACCATCGAACAAAACCTTGGGGATGATCCGTATGCACAAAAGGTTTTTTCCGAACTGCTCAGGGAGGCTATATCCCAGGCTGAGAAGATGTTTGATCATCCCTATAAGCAATACGAGCTTTTCAAAAATATCGAAGACCAGGTGAATGCACGTGCGGTTTCAGACATCCCTGAAGAGCTTCAAGATAGCGAAACAGCCAAAGCATACTATGGGACATTTAAGCTCGTACTGGGGGAGGATCATTTCAATAAGATAGAGCCTGAGGAGCGCAAGCGGCTTATAGAGGAGGCAAAGGTTATTGATTCAATTGTCAAAAACGCGGTTGAGGAACACTCACTGAGCCCGCAAGACATTGAATCATCGATAAAGTCTGGTTTGCTCCCCAGGCTGTTCAAGCTGATAGGGCTGGAGAAAGCTAAAGATGTAATTGAACATGTCATTCAAATTACACGAGTCCGCCTATCCCATGGACACAAATAAGGTCAAAATGCAGAAGATCACTTACGGCAGTAAAGAGATAAAGTATCAGGTGTGTCGCGTCCCTGACAGGGTTGAGAAAATTGCAATTCATGTTCACCCAGATGGCTCGGTCCAGGTTGATGCTCCCTTGGACGCTGGTTTGGAATCCGTCAAACAGGCTGTGCAAAAGCGTGCCCGGTGGCTCTTGGGACACATAGAGCAAGCACGGCAGAGAAGAGAATATGTGCTCAGACGTGAATACGTCAGCGGAGAGAGCTTCTTCTATCTGGGTAAGCGATATCAGTTAAAAGTCATCAAGTCGGATAATATACGCGGCTCAGTTAAGCTTTTGCGTGGTCAACTGCGTGTTGAGACAACAGCCACAGAACCGGAGAAGGTAAAAAGTTTGCTTTGGATTTGGTACCGGGACCATGCCAGGGACTACTTCGCAAGACGGTTGAAAGAGATCTCTCAAAGAGTGTCTTGGCTCGACTCTGTACCGGATTGGCGACTGCTCGTCATGAAAAAACAATGGGGCAGCTGTTCACCACAGGGAACTTTAGCAATCAATCCTCATCTGATCAAAGCACCACGCGATTGCATTGAATATGTCTTGCTTCATGAGCTTTGTCATCTCCAGGAGCATAATCATAGCAAGCGGTATTACCGGCTGCTCTATGAGCAAATGCCTGAATGGAATTCAGTGAAGGCGAAGCTCGATGGTCTATCAGAGATGCTGCTCAATGAGTAACCCCGGTGTTAAGGTTAATTCGTTTACTGGCTAGAAACAAGAGGGGCCATATCTATGTGCATCAGAGAGTTTGAACTGTTCCACGGTGCTGCGCTTACCAAGATTCTCCGTTCCGAAAAGCCAGTTGCTCTTCGACTCATTGAAACCAGGCCAAGAGAAAGCTGGTCCACCTACACGTTGAACGACTCGATAGATCTTTTGATCACTCACAGCAAACACCAACGCCCTGTATCCAGGAATGGTGGTGGTTTTTCTTGGAGCTTTACATTCAGTCAGAACCAAATACGACAAATAAACCCGGGAAGCTCAAGTCGCCCAGTATGGGTTGCAATGGTATGCGCTAGAAAATCACCAGAAAGCGGAGATATGCATATATGTTTGCTTAATCCCGAGGAGATCGGCAAAGTTGTTAATTTTAGAGCGACCCAACAAAGCCTGACTGTTCGCAAGCCAAATGGCAGAAAACAGCTCAGGGTGTATAAAGGCCGAAAAGAGCAATTCCCCGTACCTCAGTCGCGGATTGATAATTTGGGTATTCAATAGTTTGCTGGCCATTATAGGCTTCACCAAGGTGTGCCGTCTTAGTAAATAAAATATGCTTTTTCCAAAAAAGGCGGAGTTCTGCCGAAAGAAGTATATCATGCGAAGAACTTTAAAGAATCCTGGCCCTCAGGGCCAGGGTTCTTTAAACATGAAATTGAACAAATGACCACTGAACAATTTTTTGCACTGGACGCGAAAGATCCGGCGCCAGTGAAAAAGACGTTAGAGGGAAAAGGGAGATACCTTGGTTTCTGAAGACTGGTTGAAAAGGCTAAATAAAGAGTTTCGTGATTCTGGAGTTGAGCAATGTCGGCGTCCGTGGGATGCAATAGGTAGATACTCTCAAGAATTCAATGTCTCTGTTGATCTTTCATCAGATTTAGCAAAAAAGATATTTGAGTGGTTTGAAGATCATTCAAAACCAGGGGCTCATCAAGTTGGGAGTCTTTACGAGTCAGTTTATTTCTTTGACTCGCAATTTTGGCAAGTCTCAATCCCAATTATTTTTGGCTCTGTCCAGCTAAATGCGCTAAATAGCCTGCATGAAATGCCTGACCAGATAAAGCAGGAATTAATTTCAGACCGGCAAAAAATATGGGGTTATATTATTTTTTGGGCTGACTGCGTTGATTATGGGTTGGGAATAGATGATCTGAATAAGGTGTTCTCATTTAACGAAAATGGAATGCAATTCTTAATGTCTGCTGATCAGGAATTACGTTCTGCCGTGTCGATATTAAGCCAATTAAGGCCTGACCCGCGCGCCATTCTTGCATGCAGAATGGCTGTTGAAATATTCTTCAAAGCATGTATTGCATTAAAACAAGGCCTAACTAAAAGTCAAGCTAAGTCAATAGGGCATGATCTCAATAAAGGCCTTGATAAATTTATGGAGGTGTCAGGTTACTCACATTGGGAGGCTATTAGGGAGAGGTTGTCTATATTTCCTGAAATATCCGATCGGTATACAAAACAAGATGTAACGCTGGAACGACTGTGGGAGGGATTTTCGTTAGCACAATCAATCGGTGCATTGACAATACGAGAACTTACTGACCGTAATACTATAGAACAAGTTATTCCCTCTAACAATGCAATTTAACTTGGATCGCAAATTCCGATGTGCTACATTTGTGCCCGGTTATTTGCTGCGTATGAAACGCGAGAAATAAACGTTATCTACAACAATTATGTGGTGCATTATCTGATCAAGCCGAAGTTCGTAAAGAAATACGATTCGGTCAAGAACGCATCCTTCTCGATCGATCATGGCATTGGAATAAATACTGGCACCGTACTATCAGTCCGCGGAGGCATCCGAGGCGAGAACGACCTGATATGGATCGAGCGAGCGTCCAATTTGGCCGCAAAGCTCAGTTCTCTCCGCGAGACGCCATATCAAACGTTCATAACCGCGCGTGTCTACAACAAGCTTAACGACAAATCAAAGTACGGGCCTAATTGGGAGAATATGTGGCAGAGTAGATCGTGGAACTTTTTAGGGGATAATCTGAATGTGTATCGCTCGAGCTGGTTGTGGAAGCTCGGATTTGCCGGTAGCCATACTTAAATCGGTGCGTAATCGCTCTAACCTCCCTGTTCCAGGGAACGCCGATAAAGCGCGCCGCCCCTGAGCAGCTCGTTAAGATAAAGGAGGGTTGATGCGCAAACTATTTTGGAAGCTTTTTCCTCCATATGAGGTCAGGCTCACGATCGAAGCGGTAAAAGCTTTTCTCGATGAATCAGCTGGGCCGAGTAAGGGCATTTTAGAGCCGGAAGTTGTCTCTATTGCCAAGGACGCAGAAAAGACCATTTATTCAGTTAGAATCGACAGAATAAAACCTGACGAACTCGCTCTATTGCTGGTAACCAATGTAATCGGTAGGCAGCTTAGTAGCGGACAGCACCATACCTATCGCGGCGTTCTCAATGGGACGGGAAAAGACATGCTGAGGGTATGGCACACTGCGCAGAAGGCAATGCTCGAGCGAGACTTTGTCACTGAGTTAGAGGTTGAAAAAGACAGCCACTGGGTTATGGAACAGGTCAAAAGTGCTGGCTGAGAACTCAAGTGCCTTAACAAACCGCTCAAGCCGACCGGTTTGCGCTGGCGCCTCCAACCGGCGGCTTAGCTCCGCGTTAGATATTGGCTCATCGAAGTGGACGTGGAATCGTATGCTTTAGCTATAGCCCCCTGCTACGCAATGTATTCTTCACGTCCTGTCCGGACAGCCGAAGGTACTGCGCAGTCGTAAGCAGACTGGAATGCCCCAATAAATCCTGTACCGCCGTGACCGGTACTCCGGCACTCAATAACTCCATGGCCCTAGTGTGGCGCAGGGTGTGTGGGTGCGGAAAAAGCTCACGTCGCCCATCCATATACTTCTCCTCCAACATCCCTGCCTGATCAGCCAAATCATAAAACCGTTTTCGAAAATTCGACGCATCCAGGCTGAATAGTTTCCCCCGGATCTCGGGGTAGTCCATGAGATAGCTGGCGATCTCGCTGATGAGTTCCGGGACAACTGGTACCAGGCGTTT
>Ga0182239_1000183_pt1 | contig 23383 bp, 21 predicted proteins | sample hydfrate6_PW_210_FD_132456 | JGI IMG/M metagenome (GOLD analysis project Ga0182239, IMG submission 132456) | Subsurface microbial communities from deep shales in Texas, USA - hydraulic fracturing test 6_PW_210 | ecosystem: Environmental > Aquatic > Deep subsurface > Shale gas/oil reservoir >... | reverse complement strand
CTCATTTACTTCCGGAAATTTATCTTTTATTTCATTATGAATATTTTCAGGATCAGTGACAACATCATAAACTCTACTTGCCAGTTCCATGACACCTAATGAATGTTCAAAGCGATTATGAGTCGCCCCTGGATAAACTAGATATGTTAATGCTAATTGGTGAATATAGCGCAAACGCTGAAATTGTGGAGAATCTAAGACTTTCCTTTCTTCCGAAGAAAGTTTAATAAAAGTATGTATAGGGTCTCTAATCTCATGAGTTAGCTTCATATAATTTTCCCCTTTCACATTAACTACTTTATAAATAAATTATAAAACAAATGTTCACAAAAAGCAAGCTTATTTTTAATTTTCTGAAAATAAGCTTGCGATTGAAATTTTCTTTTATATGGTTTAATAAAGATAGACTGCCACATAAATATGCGACAGTCTATTAACTACTTAAGACTCATGTTTATAACACTCATGGCAGTAATCATTATTATAATGAGTTTTCAAATCAAGTGTTCTAAATGCTACTTTAGAGTTGTTGTAACATCTAGCATAATAATATTTTTCCCTGTCAGAATAAAGTAATGGTTGGGTGTCCTCATCACCTACACACTCTTCACAAATATACTCACCTGTCAGAGATTCTTTTTCATACTCGCCATTAAAATAAGCATCATCACAAGATTTTAAGCCAGCTTCAACAATAGGTATGAGATTGTTTTTTGAGCCACATGATAAACATTCTCTCAAGTTTAACCCCTCCCTCTTTAATTTAAGGTTGAGATTATTATAATGTATATTAAAATTTAAGTCAACTACTATGGAATTGAAAACCCCCTATAAACAATCCTCAAGGCCTTCTGCTTCCAGAATATTTCTGATCTCTTTAACTTCCTGGGCTCTTTTTTTATCACAGATTAGAATAGCATCTTCAGTATCAACTATCACTACATCGTCAAGTCCAATGGTAGTTACTACTTTATTAGGACTGTGAATAATAGAGTTAGTAGTATCTATACCGTAATGTTTACCGATCACTACATTACCATCAGCATCTACTTTTTTAACTCTTTCTAAAGCTGGCCAGCTACCGAGATCATCCCAGCCAAAAGAACCAGGAATAACAAAAATATCGTCTGCTTTTTCCATAATTCCATAGTCAATAGAAACACTCTGCATCTTTTCGAATTCATCTCTAATTACTTTTTCAGCTAAATCTGTTCCTAAAGCATTTTTTATTCTCTCTAAGGACTTATACATCTCAGGTAAATGAGTCTCTATATTAGATAGAATACTGCTTAGCTGCCAGATAAACATCCCACTGTTCCAGAGATATGTTCCTTCTTCTAAAAACTCTTTAGCAGTGCTTAAATCAGGTTTTTCAGTGAAGTTTTTAACTTCAAATACCTGATCTCCATCTATGGTATGTAATTGATCACCAAAGTGAATATATCCATAACCTGTTTCTGGATGAGTTGGCTCTATACCAATAGTAACTAAGTTTTTACCGGTAGCTGCTGTCATAATTGATTTTCTTAAAATATCTACAAATCTTTTTTGATCTTTAATTAAATGGTCAGCCGGTAAAACAATCATTGTTGAGCCAGGATATTTATCTTCAATTACTACTGAAGATAAACCTATACAGGCAGCTGTATTTCTTTTCATTGGTTCTACTATTATGTTTTCTTCTGGGATACCATCCAGCTGTTTTTTAATTGCTTTTTGATAGGCTTCATTAGTTGCAATAAAAACCTGTTCTAAAGGAACAAGTTCATTTATTCTTTCTACAGTTTCCTGCAGCATTGTTTTTTGATCATCATTTAACTTTAGAAATTGTTTTGGATGAATTCTTATACATAAAAACATCATAATCATCAAAAATCATTTTATTTATCCATCTTTTTATTTGCCAATTTTTCTACAGCTTTGTAGACATAATTGGGTCTGTCTTGCATTTCAAGTAAAACAACTTCCATATATTTAGATAAAAAAGCTAAGACAAAGAAAATACCACTAAAACTAACAGAAAGTAAAAACATTGTAGTTGTCCATCCCGATACAACATTTTCTAAAGTAAAATAAATGTAAACAGTATAACCACCGGCAAAAACAGAAACAAAAGTAAAGAAAATAGATAATATTAATGCTATTTTAGTACCAAAATCTGAAAAGCTAACTAATATATCAGATGCTAACGAAATTTTTTCTAAAAAAGTTTTATTAATAACAGGGTTTTTATCATTTATTGACTTATATTCGATATTTGTACTTTCGAATCCTGAATATTTATATAATGCTTTACGATATCTAACCCTTTCTCGTGATTTTAAAACTCTATTCAAAGCACGTCTGCTTAACAACCTAAATGTTTCAGTAGTTAAATTTAAATTTCTATATGATACTTTATTTAAAAATTTATAAAATAATTTCGAGCTATAATTAATTGGTTTATCAGAAGAAACTGATACTATATCATAACCTTCCATTGCTTTTTGATAGGTTTTCCATATAATCTTAGGATCGTAATCCATTATTATGGAATCAAATTCATAGACAAAATCGCCAATGGCTAAATCTACTCCAGCTAACATAGCCAATTCTATATTATGTTCCCAGGCCAAATCAACTATATTTATATTACCATTTATTTTTTCCGATATCTCATTAACTTTGTCCATTGTTTTATCTTGACAAAAATTATTAACTAAAATAAATTCATACGACTTAAATTTTTGAAACATTAATTTATCAACTTCTAATAAAAAATCTTGAACATAATCTTCATTATTATTTAAATAAACTACAACAGAAGTAAAATTTTGTTCTCTCATTAAATAAGCACCTCTTTCAGGTCATAAATAGTATTAATTTTCCCTGATAAAACAGAAATAAATGTAGGATCATCATTAAATTTTTTTATAACAGTTGGTCGAGAATCATCCAATTCGGACTGCATTAAAATTGGTTTAATAGAAAATAATGAATCTTTATATTTAAGTTCAATATCATCAATCAAATACTTTCGAGCCAATGAATGCATATAATCCCAAGCTGTACCTGGAGCTTCTGGACAATTATTACAATTATTCAGTTGCTTAGGAGAACAATTATCAATATTATTTTGACATTTAAATGTTGGTAAATCATCATAAGAAGTACTATGAGGTGTAAAAGTTACAGATGTTAATGAGTGAATTCCAGTTAATCCAAAAGGCATAACTGAAAAGAAAGGTCCATCCATAACTGTTATCCCAATGTCTTCAATATTATTGGATGTTTTGCATAAAATTATTTCGCATAATTCATATTTGATATTAAACATTTCATAATTTAGTTTATCAATTATTTGATTAACACTGGCATATGTTGCATTTAAAACAAAAGGACTCACAAAAGTTTTGTTATGTTTCATGCTTAAATGATATTCATTATTTTTCTTTATTATATCAGAAATCCTTGCTTCATAAATTATTTCAACATTTGAATAATCTTTTAATTTATCAACATAATAATCCTTGATTTTAGATGCATCAAATGCATATTCTTCGGTAAGGAATGTTCCGTCTACTGTATTGTCTTTAAAATATCTACCTGAGTTAACTTCTTCACACTTAATATCTGCATAACCACAAAATTTTTCGAATTGACCCCCAGAAGTAAGTGAGTATTGCTTAGAAACAGCATAAACTTTCTTAAATTTATTATTAATAGCAAATGAAAAATCATTATTGAATTTTGCAAAATAATTAGATGATTTAATTGCTGTAGAATAACTTCGAGGATAATGATAACCATTATGTACTCGAGCTTGATTTACATATGTTGCTCTTGAAGCTGCTTTTTTATCATACTCTAAGATTATAATTTTTTTTCCTTTTTGAGCAAGTAAATCTGCTGCATATAAGCCATAAATTCCAGCTCCAATTATTAAATAATCACTTTTAATTTCCATACTTCACTCCCTTAAATATAATTATTTCAAACCAACAAAAAACATCCAACAATTATAAATAAAATCCCCAATATTTTTTTAAACCCAATTTTTTCATCTAATAATATGTAGGCCAATAAAAAGGACCAGATATATGTGATTGATGTAAGTGGCAACACTACCGTATAGGGTAATTTTTTTAATACTAAAATATTCAGAAATGCACTTCCAATATATAAGATAATACCTATATATAAATAAGGTTCAAAGATTGTTTTAATTATTACTTCACTATTATCAACAGCCTTTTTAAAGAAAAAACCACCTATTGAACCCAGTAAAGTAAATAAAATTAAAATAATATAAGTATTAATAGTCCCCTCCCCCAATCAAAATAATACCAACTATTATAAAAATAATACCTGATAATTGAAAATTTGTTAGAGTCTCATTTAAAAATATATTTCCAAATACAATAGCAGTAATATAACTTAATGATAACATAGGGTGTATTACAGAAAAACTACCAAAATTAAAAGCAATTATCATTAATATAGAACCCAATCCATAACAAACAAACCCTAATAGAACCATTAAGTATTCTTCTCCAAGTGATATTTTCCAGAATAACTGTCCAGAAGCAGTCAAAAATGAAGCAAACGACATTATTACTATACCTTTCCAGTTTTTAAGAATTGATCTCAAAAAATTATTTTCCATTTATTATTACCTTTCTGGATCATATTTATTTAAAAGAATATTAAATAAAATCTTAAGTAAATCAAGATTACCTTGTAAAAAGCTTATTTTAGTAGGAGTTTTACCAGCTTTGGGATATTCTCTTGTGACAGGAATTTCAGTTGTTTTAAAACCTAATTCAGGTGCTCTCACAGATAAATATGCTAATAACTCATATGTATCAAACACTTTTCTAAATGGCTTTACTCTTTCATCTAATAAAAAGCTTCTAGAGTAGGCTCTATATCCATTAGTTGTGTCTGTATAATTAAAACCACTTGCAAAAGAAATTATTGGAATGTGAATTAACTTAACAGCCATATGTCTGATTATAGGGGTATTAATAGCCTTTCCACCTTCAATATATCTTGAACCTTGAACTAAATCAAAACCCTGATTTAGTGCTTCAATAAAATCAGAAATAGCAGCAACATTATCCTTGTTATTACCATCAATAGTTACAACACCTTGATACCCTTCTTTTAACGCATACGAATATCCCATACGTAATTGAGCACTAAGCTTTCCACTGTCATTTTTGACAAGTAATGTATTAACACCTAACTCTCGCAGCGTTTTTGTTTCAGTTGACCCGTCATCACTGCCACCATCACAAATAATTATATCTATTTTATTATGTAAATTTTGTGCTTTTATTTCTTCCAATTCATTTAATAACTTATTCCCTTCATTAATTACAGGAATACATAAGCAATAAGTATTTTCTTTTTCTGAAAATGAAGTTTCTGAAAATTTGGGTATTTTCCAGTCATTACTATTCATAATTATCTACCTCAATTAATTTTTTTCATGCTAAATTTCTAATTAATTTTAGACTTTCTTCAACATTTTTAACATTATTATTGTCACTTACTTTTTTCGTTTCTATGGAAATATAGTTTTTATAATTTAATTCATTTAATTTTGCAAATAGATTCTTATATAGATCAATATTACCTTCTAATATTGGATTTAAATATGGTTGACTAATATGAACATGATTAACTAAATTAATATTTTCTTCAACTAATACAGATAGTTTTTCACCGTTTAATATCAAAGTACTTAAATCAAAATTAACTTTAAATCCAGATTTATTGACATCCCGAACTAAATTCATGGCTTCTCTGATAGTATTAATAAAATTTGTATTATATTCTTTAGGATTAGGTTCAATAGAAATTGTTGTATTATTTTTTTGAGCAAAATCTGCCAACTCAGAGAAAAAACCAATAGCGATTTTGTAATCATTATCTTCAGACATAACTCTATTTTTAGGAGAACCAAAAACTAAATTATTTATATTTAATTTTGAAGCAAAAATTATACCTTTTTTTAAATATTTTTTTAATTCTTCACGCTTTTTAGGAGTATCAAATAATTTCAGATCAGAACGTCCATATAAGATTGACTGCATACTAGGAATTTCAAATCCTTCATTTATTATACTATTTTTTAATTTTAAAACTTGTTCTTCTTCAATATCATAAGGGGTATCAAAAAAACGAGTTGGTGCAATTTCTAATCCATTAAAATCATATTTTCTCATAAGTTTATATATTTTTTGATCTTCAGCTTTAGTCCAAGCTATATTTGAAATAGATAAATTCATATTATCTAATCCCTTCTTTATTTAAATAATCCTTTATTTGAAATATTATTTCCTCTTTTTTAAAGATATAACCTTGTCCACCATCAAATTTATCTGAATAAATTGTTTTCATGTCATACTTAGATGGCTCTTGTCCTTCTTTAATATTAGTAAAATCCAAATCAAAGCATTTATTAGCAATTTTCTTTGCTGATATTGGCTCTACAGCTAAATTTAAAAGTGAAATGTTATTTTTAAGTGCTATATTTATATGTTCCCATAAATAATCTAAATAATAGAATGGAAATTCACTTCTAGAATCTGTAAAAACTAAACTTGTAAATCCAATTTTTTCTAAAATGTTTTTTAATTTTTCGTTCTGTTTTTTAGAAATTTCATTTTTTAACGTATAATTATCATTTTTATCAACTTCATATGAAGTTTTTATAACTTTAAATTCAGCATCAGATAAATCATTCTTTAGTTCTTCCATTTTCTTTTTGATAATAATTTTAGGTATTCTATGAATTAAATCATAAATAAAGTTTTTCTTTAAACCGTTTCCAAATAATGCTGGAAGTCTAATTATTAGAGAATCATCAAAATTATTTTTTATCCATTGTTCAGCATAATAGCGATTTTTACCATAAGGTTCTAACTTGTCTTTTTTTATTGTATAATTTTCATTAATATCTATAGGTTTATCATAGACATCTATTGTTGAAATCAAGACAAAATTATCAGCTTCAACATTTTCTAAATGTTTTAACAAATCTTTAATATCTTCTAGATCTTTCTTAGGGTTTTTATTTGCAAACCACTTTTGAGCTCTTATTCCTGCACATACTAGTAAATCAAATTCTTCTCCTTCGATCTCAGAAATATTAGAAGAATTATATTTCTTATCAAAATCAGTTTGCTTATCTAAATTTCCACCTACAAAACCTGTATAACCTATTAAACCATTCATAATATTTTCCTCCTTCAAAAATAATTGAATATTTGAAACTCAAACGAATAATTAATTGTTATCTAATAATTTTAATTTTATTAGGGTAGCCATACTTGTTTGCATCTATTTTATTTTTTAGTTTAACATGTATCCATTTAGAACTTGGATATTTGATTTCTTGTATCCCAACTTTTTTATTTCCCTCTAATATTAAATATTTGATATCTTGAACTGTAGCAATATTTTCAAGATTGCTTTCAAGTAAAATAGTCTTTCCATCTTTATGTATACCTTTTTCCCAATTGTTATCTGTTAAGTTGTATGGAATTAAATAATTATTTTGATATGAAGAATAATTTAATTCAGTTGAATTCTCCCATAATCTACCTTTAGAATTAAACTGTCCAGTTCTAATAAGTTTTATAGGATAATCAGGCATATTTATCATAGCAATATCATTCCTGAAATATTTAGATAAAATTGAAAAATCCCATTCATGATTTTCAAAATTAAAATCTAAATTATCAAAATTGTATTTTTTTCTTTCTATTGGTAATACTTTACTTGATATTGTATAAATGTGTAAGAAAAACCTTTCATCTAAATTAACTTTCTGATTATTAGTTTTATATAAAATTCTATTTTCTTTTAAATTTATATATATATTAAAATTATTATTTTCAATCATATTTTCACTAGAATTTATTAGAGTGGTTATTCTCTCATCTCTATTTTTTATTGATATATAATTACTAATAGATAAAATCGCTATTAAAACTATGACAAGGATTGTAATAATATTTTTTAATAAGGGAGTTTTTTTGTTTAAATCTTTAATAATTAAACCTAACGCATATCCTACTAAAGCAAAGCCCAAAATAGTGAAAGGAATATGCCAGAGCAAATAATTCATGTGTCCGTGTATGTATGAATGACCTTTTGCTAAAACAAACCATGATAGGGGAGCTAAAAAAGAAATCCATACTGAAATAGTAAGAGCCTTAAATTTATTTCTGTTTTCATCAATTGAAGGAAAATACTTTTTTGATGCAAAAACTAAAACAGATGCTACTAGAAATAAAAATATTAAATCTTTAAACTCAAATATAAATAGGGTTGCTTCAAAAAAAGATAAATTAGTTAAATTTATAGCTGCTTTTCCATTTTCTAAATATTTATTAATCACATTAAACACATTTGATTCCAAAGAAGCTCTATAAACTTCATTTACTTTATTAGGATCCCCACTGGTTCTTTTTAAGACGTTATAAATTATTGAATTAATTGCTTTATTATAAGACCCTAATGCTGATTTCAATTGTAAGATGTGAACAAATATTGCCATAAAGAAACCTGACAATGAACTTAATGAAATAACCATAAATCTTTTAATGAAAATTTTTGTATTCCATTTATTTTTTATAAAATAATAAAAATATGGAATAGTGAGTGAGATTAAAATTGTACTTATATATTCATATCCAGAAGAAGATTTTATAAAAATAGACATAAAAATTAAAATCGATGCGATTATATTATTATATCTACCATATTTATCCTCATAATAAAGAAGATATATACTAATTAACATCGGCAAAAACATTATCCAAATCGACCAATATAAATTTCTGCCAAAAACAGTTATCCATTGAGAAAAAAGAGTAGTTAATAAAACAACTATAAAGGAGGATATTCCAAATTCATTATATAACCAGATCATAATAAAAACTAATACTACTGATAATAAAAATGAATTTAATAACCTAAATATTTTCAGATTTTGCTCATTATTAAAGTTAGTATACTTATCTAAAACACTAAAAACAATTCCCTGTAATCCAATTTGTCCACTATAAGCACCATAATTTCCTGCATTTAAACTATTTTTATATATTTTATATTGATAATTAACTTTTTCTTCATCTTGAAAAGAATAAAACCAACCTAATAGACCACTTTTGGAGGTTATCCCATCAATTTGTGATTTATATAATCTCGCTACAACCAGAGATTCCGAATCTTTTTGATGGATATTAAACCAATTGTTATCTGCTACATGCCAAAAATTATTATAAAAACCTAAAGTTAAAATCACTATCAGAGCAAATAACAATAAAATTTTTAAAACTTTTTCTCTAGATATCATATAATAAAACATCCTCTATTATCTATTAAAATTTACAAACAATCTTCCAATCCTTCTTTCTGAAGAATATTTCTGATCTCTTTAACTTCTTGGGCTCGCTTTTTATCACAGATTAAAATAGCATCTTCTGTATCAACTATCACTACATCATCAAGTCCAATGGTAGTTACTACCTTATTAGGGCTGTGAATAATAGAATTAGTAGTATCTATACCGTAGTGTTTACCGATAACTACATTACCATCAGCATCTACTTTTTTAACTCTCTCTAAAGCCGGCCAGCTGCCGAGATCATCCCAGCCAAAAGAACCAGGAATAACAAATATATCATCTGCCTTTTCCATGATTCCATAGTCAATGGAAACACTCTGCATTTTTTCGAATTCATCTCTAATTACTTTTTTAGCTAAATCTGTACCTAAAGCATTTTTTATTCTCTCTAAGGACTGATACATTTCAGGTAAATGGGTCTCTATATTAGATAGAATACTGCTTAACTGCCAGATGAACATCCCGCTGTTCCAGAGATATGTTCCTTCCTCTAAAAACTCTTTAGCAGTGCTTAAATCAGGTTTTTCGGTAAAGTTTTGTACTTCAAATACCTGATCACCATCTATAGTGTGTAATTTATCACCAAAGTGAATATAGCCATAGCCTGTTTCTGGATGAGTTGGCTCAATACCAATAGTAACTAAGTTTTTACCAGTAGCTGCAGTCATAATTGATTTTCTTAAAATATCTACAAATCTTTTTTGATCTTTAATTAAATGATCAGCCGGTAAAACAATCATTGTTGAGCCAGGATATTTATCTTCAATTACTACTGAAGATAAACCTATACAGGCAGCTGTATTTCTTTTCATTGGTTCTACTATTATATTTTCTGCTGGTATACCATCCAGCTGTTTTTTGATTGCTTTTTGATAAGCTTCATTAGTTGCAATAAAGATCTGTTCTAAAGGAACAAGTTCATTTATTCTTTCTACAGTTTCCTGCAGCATTGTTTTTTGGTTATCATTTAACTTTAAAAACTGTTTTGGATGGTCTTTTCTGCTTAAAGGCCAGAATCTGGTTCCTTCTCCTCCAGCCATAATTAGTGCTGTTATCATTTGAAATCAACCCCAAATAAAATTAATAAACTTTTAAAAGTCTAATTCTTATACAATTTTGCTTTCAATAAATATAATATTTTTCTTAAAGGCTTTAAAAATATTAAATAAGGAAAAACACCATTTTTTTTCAAAGATAAAAAGGCTTCTTTATTCCCCTGATAAATAGCTTTTAAACTATTATTACTGGTACCTTCTATTCTCATTTTTATTAAAGTTTTATCTAAATAACTTAATTTTATATTGTTTTTTTCAATAAATCTACAAATTAAATCAAAATCAGCTGCTATTTTAAAATCTAAATCAAAATTCCCGTACTCATCATATAATCGTTTCTTAGCAAAAAAAGAAGGATGAGCAGGAACCCATCCATATTTTAATTGTGATAAATATTTATTTGAATCAGTTTTCCACAATCTACTAATTTGATTTAGATCATCTCGTTTAACCATTGCAACATTGCCATAACATGCATCGCAATGTTCTTCATTAAAAACTTCAATAGTATTTTCTAAAACATTATTATCTGCATACACATCATCAGAATTTATTGTAGCTATAATATCACCAGTGGCCAACTCAATCCCCTTATTCATAGCATCATAAATACCTTCATCAGATTCAGATATCCATTTCATTCTTCCATTAAACTTAGGTTCATATTCTTTAATTATGTCTAAAGTATTATCTGTAGATTCACCATCAACAATAATATATTCAATATTATTATAAGTCTGATTTAAGACTGATTCTATAGTATCTTTTATATGTTTTTCGCTATTATAACAAACAGTGATTATTGAAACTAAGGGATTACCTTTTTCTTTACGCACAATTATAACCTCGCAAACTAATAATTTTCTTTAAACCACTGATAAGTATCCTTAATACCTTCTTCTAATGATATCTGAGCTTCCCAGCCTAATTCATTCAGTCTAGTAACATCTAATAGTTTTCTGGGAGTCCCATCAGGTTTGGATAAGTCATTAACTATTTCACCCTCAAAACCCACAATATCTTTAATCAGCTCTGCAAGTTCTAAAATAGAAATATCTTTACCTATACCCACATTAACAAACTGATCTCCACTGTAATTATTCATTAAGAATAATAACGAATCTGCCAGATCATCTACATGCAAAAACTCTCTTCTTGGTTTTCCTGTTCCCCAGATAACCACTTCATCCTTATCATTTACTTTTGTTTCATGGAATTTTCTAATTAAAGCTGGTAGTACATGAGAAGTTTCTAAGTCAAAGTTATCATTAGGTCCATAAAGATTGGTGGGCATTGCAGAAATAAAGTTAGTTCCATACTGTTTGTTGTAATGCTCACAGAGTTTAATACCTGTTATTTTTGCTACTGCATAACCTTCATTGGTAGATTCCAGTTTACCTGAAAGTAAATAATCCTCTTTCATTGGCTGATCAGCAAATTTAGGATAGATACAGGAACTCCCTAAAAACAATAACTTTTTAACATTATTCTGATAGGCTACATCTATTACATTGCTTTCTATCATTAAGTTATCATATAAGAATTCAGCTGAATATGTATCATTGGCCTGAATACCACCTACTTTAGCAGCTGCTAGAATTACATATTCAGGTTTTTCTTCTTTAAAAAATTCTTCTACTTTATCCTGCCTTTTTAAATCAAGTTCTGAAGAAGTTTTATAAACTAAATTATTATAACCTTCTTTTTTTAGTTTTCTCATAATCGCTGAGCCAACTAAACCTCTATGACCAGCTACATATATTTTTGCATCTTTTTCCATTTATAACACACCCTTCACTTTGATATTTAAATATCTCCGTGTTTTTCTATTGCTTCTATATCAGATTGAACCATTAACTGCACCAATTCTTTAAACTTAACCTCTGGTTCCCAGCCCAGTTCTTCTTTTGCTTTGCTAGGATCACCGATTAATAAATCAACCTCTGTTGGTCTAAAGTATTTAGGATCCACCTCTACTAATACCTTGCCAGTATCTTTATCTATACCTTTTTCATCTACACCTTCACCCTGCCATTCTATATCTATATCTACATGTTTAAAGGCAGCTTCTACAAACTCTCTTACTGTGTGTGTTTCTCCTGTAGCTATTACAAAATCTTCTGGAGTATCATGCTGTAACATCATCCACATCATCTTAACATAGTCTTTAGCATAACCCCAGTCTCTTTTGGCATTCATATTACCTAAATATATTTTATCCTGTTTATCTTTAGTTATTCGGGCAACAGCTCTAGTTATCTTTCTGGTTACAAATCTTTTACCTCTTCTTGGAGATTCATGATTAAATAGAATACCATTAACTGCAAAAAGATCATAAGCTTCTCTATAATTTCTAACTATCCAGTAAGCATAGAGCTTAGCTGCAGCATAAGGACTTCTGGGATAAAAAGGTGTTTTTTCTGTCTGTGGCACTTCCATAACTTTACCATATAATTCACTAGTTGATGCCTGATAGAATTTGCATTCTACTTCTGATTCTTTAATTGCATCCAGTAATCTTAAAGTCCCCATTGCATCTACATCTGTAGTATATTCTGGTATTTCAAAAGAAGTACCTACGTGACTCTGAGCAGCTAGATTATATATTTCATCTGGATTTATTTTTTCAACTAAACGGCTTAAATTACTGGAATCAGTCATATCACCATAATGAAGTTTTAATCTTATATTATCTTCATGTGGGTCCTGATAAATATGATCAATTCTCTGAGTATTAAAGGTAGAAGCTCTCCTAATTATCCCGTGAACTTCATACCCTTTATCTAGCAATAATTCCGCTAAATATGAACCATCTTGTCCTGTTATTCCTGTAATCAATGCTTTTTTCATTATTTAATTATCCCTCCAACAATTCATCATAAACTTTAATATATTCATTTATCATTTTTTCTATTGAATAATTATTAATTGCTTTTTCTCTTGCATTATTGCTCATCTCTTTATTTAACTCCTCATTTTCAAGGAATAATTTAACCTTTTTAGATAATTCTTTGCTCTTCCTAGACTCTACTACAATTCCACAATCTCCAGAAATTTGTTCTGGAATCCCACCAACATTAAATCCAACAACCGGAGTACCTGATGCTAAAGATTCTAATACAGTAGTTGGAAAATTATCATCTAAAGAAGTAATACAAAAAAGATCAGACATACTATAAATTTCAGATAATTTAACCTTTTCATAAATATACCCTAATTGTTTAATATCAATATCTATATTTTTAAATTGTTTTTTATATTTTTTGCCAATAGTTACAACCATATAGTCCTCATTCTTTAAATAACTTAAAGCTTCAAAGAAATATTTTGCTCCTTTTCGTTCATCACCAAGATCAGCAGCTACAAATAATATAACCTTTTTTTCTGAAGATATACCTAATTTTTTTCTGATAGTTGTATTATCTCTAGGTTTGAATATATTTATATTGATCCCATTATTAATTACCTTTATTTTATGATCTTTCAAAAAAGATTTTTTGACTTTATCAGCCAACCATTTTGAAGGGTTTACTATTACTGGTTGCCAACCCAAAGAAAACAATTTCTTTTTCTTTATCCACATATTTTTTGACTGATCAATGTAATTTTCAGGATAAGTTTTTAAATGAGGACAATTACCACAACCACTTTGCCATTTTCTACAATCAAAATAATATGCACAACTACCAGTAAAAGGCCAGGCATCATGTAAAGTCCAAACTACTGGATAATTATTCTTTTTTAAATAATTAATAAAACCTAAATCCAAATAATAGCCATGAATATTATTCATATGAACTAAATCTATATCATTAATCTCAATATATTTAATCAATCTTTTTGTTGAAAAATATGATCCTATACCTTCATAACCAGTTAATCTTGTTATTAATCCATGTAAATATATTTCTGGTTTATATGAGAATTTATAAACTTTTTCCGATGTAATAAAATCACCACGTCCATAAGTAAAAAAAGAATTATATTTCTTTTCTTTATTAAGACTTTTATGTATAGTTCTGGCTATTTGAGCTGCACCACCTCTATTAAAAAAAGTATTAAGTTGTAATACATTCATAAAAATCACCTGTCTTCATCCAAGATTCTTGATTCTAAATTTATTAAGATTAAGAATTAAAAATAATATAAAATAAGGAAAAAATATGACTAACTCTCCAAAAAAATAATTACCAAAAAAAGAAAAATAAATTGCTTTTTGTAGAAGAGCAATAATTAAAATAAAATAACTATCAAAATATGAAATATTAGTAATCAATGTTATAATAATTCCTAATAAAAACGGATATAGTATTATCCCAAAAAATCCCAAATCATGGTAGAAACCATAAAGATATGTTCGCGCATTAAAAAAAATTGTATTTTTCTCAATGAAATTAAATACATTATTCTGATATTCATTTTTAAAAAAAGGATATAACAAAAACTTACCTGAATATAGTATTCCAGTCTTTTTAAAATTGTCATCCACTAATTTTCTTAAATTCTCAAAATTATAAGCCGTATATGTATAGATAGAACTTGCAATCATATTAATATTATTATTATTATCAAATCTATTTAATACTAAACTTTGTTCATTTAATCTTACAATTGAAAAAGCGGATGTTAATATAATAAATATCAAAAAAAATAGAACTATTTTTTTTGTACTAATATTAGTATATCTATAAATAATATAGAAAGTCCCTGTAATTATAATTATTAATGAACCTCTGGAGACTAAATAAAATAAAGAATAAAACAAACCAGATATATATATGAATATTAAAAAATATTTTCTTGTCGTTTTCAAATTATGAGCATAAATAATTTCAAAAATAGCGACTAAAGATAAATAGGGAAGTAATAATTCAAAATAATTTAAAATCGGAATACTTTGGGGAACTAAATGCTTTATATCAGATGAATTTAAAAATAATGTTGGAACATATTTATTAATTCTAAACCTAATAAAAAAACTAGTAATTCCTAAAAAAAACAGTATAGAAATCGATTTTCTATATAAATATGAAAAGTATAATTTATTTTTTGAGGATTTTTTTAAAGAAAATTTGGTTAGAAAAAAACTTGGAATAAAAAAGGCCACTGCTGAAAATAATACAACCAGTTTCATTTCTATACTCCATGATTTTTGAATGTTTTGATCATAAAAAAACTCAAATGATGATAATGATGCTGTAAATAACCAAAATAATAAAAAAAGTGCATTAGGATTTAATGGATCTTTAGTTTTAATAAATAAAATTACATACATTATTATTCCAGTAAGAATCAAAAATATTGAATAAAATATTTTTAACACCTCATCTTTATTATTTTGATAAATTTTGAATAAACCCAAATTTTATTTGTTTGATACTTCTGCATAAATGGTCATCATTTCAAAAATTGTATCTAAAATAAATAAAAACACTATCACAAAATATATAATCTCAAATTGATAAAATATATTGACTATTAAAACTATAATAATTTTTAATAAATGAAAAATTATTATATATATATATTTCTTATTCAATCTAAAGTTCGACAAATTAAATAAAATGAATAAATAAATAAAACCATAAATCAAATAAGTTAGAGCAGAAGCGATGGCAATACTAATTATATCCATATAAAAATAATTTAATAAAATATAATTAAGAAAAATTGCTACAAATAAAGAAAATCCAGAAATACTTAAAATAGTTTTTTTCTTATTATAACCCATTAACAAATAACTACCTAAACCAGAAATAGCAAAAGAAAAAATGCCAATAACTAATACTCTAGCCACACTAATAGATAATCTATAATCTGGCATAATAAATTTAATAAATAATGGCAGCAAAAATATAAATGTAGAAATTAATAAATAAAAAATTTTACTCAATATATATATATCATCAACTAAATCAATAACTATTTTTTCTTTTCTTTCATTTCCAATTTTTATAATCAAATCTGGAAATAATACTTCAGTTAACGTATTCGGTAATATCATAAACATAGAAAAAAACATTGTAGCAACTGAATAATATCCTAATTGTTCCTCATTAAAATAACTTAAAATGAACCATTTATCTATGTTTAATAATGTAAACATTATTAAACCATTAATAAATAAAGGCAGTCCATCTTTAATTCGTTCTTTCATAAAAGAAAAGTCTAAATTAAAAGATATTCTTTCTTTTTTTATAGCCAAAAAATAAACCAAAAAAAATAAAACATTATAGAATAAAATTGATATTATTAGACCATCGAAACCAAATATATAAACTGTTATTAATTGAGTTAGACTAAAAAATATATAATAACTTAAAGTATATTTTGCAATATCTATAGTTCTTTGTTGTGCTCTATATATAACTTTATATAATTCATTAATTGAAAAAAAAACTCCAGCCAATAACATTGTATAGACTAAATATTTACTTGTTGGTGGATTATAAAAAATAAATATACCTATCGATAATATAATGAAAAAACATAATTCTAAAAAAAGAACAGAATTTATACTTTTTGATTCAAATTTTTTAATATCCTCTTCTAAACTTTCATTATATATTGAAGGTAAATTTTTGTCTATAGAAAATCTTATTCCTAAATGACCATATGTCATATATCTATATAACATATTTAAAAAAGCAAATTTCCCAGTCAATAAAGGTCCAAGTATATTTTTTATTAATATAGAGGAAACACCAAATACAAATTGAGATATATATACCGAAGCTGAATATAATGAAACATTTTTAATCTTTTTAATATCCAATAATACCACACCTAGTTCTATCAATTATTATCTAACTAATGTCCAAAATCATTTGATAAAATTCATCCTTCAAAATAGCTCCTTGGGAAAGGCTTTTATTCACTTCTTCATATTTTTTTAGATATTCTTCTTCATAATTATCTCCTGGCATTATTTGTTTATCTGGAAGCACTTTAGAATGAAATAAATTTCTAAATGATAAATATAAAACCATTTTTGCTTTATCTCTTGTTTTTTTATCTAATTGAGGTATAGATTTAATTTCTTTTAACTTTTTTTTATATTGTTTTTTGTTTTCAGATTCTATAGCAATACCAAAACCACTATAATAAGCCTTGCCTGCAATAATTGCTGGTATACCAAAACAACTGAATTCTAATCCTGCAGTACCCTGAGCAGTAATAATATAATCACCTATATTCTTAATACTTTTGGTGTTAAAATCTCTAGGCACAATATTAACATTATTAATTTTTATTTCTTCCAATATTTTTTCAACTACACCTTTTTCTCCCCACATATAAGAACTAGGATGAGGCTTTATAAATATATTTATCTTAGTAACATTTGATATTATTTTTAATGTACTTACTAACCAATCATAATAGTCTTTATATAGTAATTTTTCACTACAGTGTGGAGAATCAGAAAATGCATGTGGGATAATAAATACATTTTTATATTTATTTTCTTGTAAATTCAAAGTATTGAAAAGTTCTCTTTTTGAATAATTCCTTTTTCTAGAAAATGCATTTTTGACATCTACTTGATTTATATTTCCGGAAAACCTATCATTTAAATATTTATTTGCTTTTTTTATTTCTTGATTACTATTTAAACTTTTCTTTAACAAATCCTCATCTATTTTCAAATGATGTTCCCTGATATTATCTTTCCCTGTATAAACTTTAAATACATCCATATCTTTCAAAAAAACTTTAGCCCCATTTTTGTGTGCAATTCTTGCCAATATACCAAATTCAATGTATACTTTATGACTTAAAACAACATTTTTTATATTATAGCTATTGAATAATTTATCATATAAATAACAATTAAAGTATGCTCTAAAAATATGTCTAAAATGTTTAGAGATTTTCATTTTGTTGATTGTATATGTGCCTAAGTTAGTTCTTATAATAGAATCATATATTAAATCACCAATAGTTATTTCTTTAACAGTTAACTTCAAAAGGCTTTTACCAGTTTTATAGTTTTTAAAAAATAGTAGTGTTCTAATTAATGTTAATATTAATAGTTTAGGATTTAAATATTTCCTCCACCAAAAAACAAATTCATTAATATTAAATGATTTATAAATACTATAAACATTGCTACTATACTTATGAAATCCTCTCAATAATACAAGTGGTTTACCATTAGTTTTTTCTTCAATTGCTTTAGCAATCCTAGCTTTTTCAATAACATTTGTAGGAGAATAAATAAACCCTTCAACTATTGTTTCAATTTTATTTCCGCTATTGTTTCTCCATATTTTCTTGTTTTGTTTTATAAATTCTTTTTCTTGATCTGAAAGCTTATATTTTTTAAATATACTTTTAAATAAAACAACTAATTTCTTAATCACAATTACTCTTCCTTACATTAAATTTTGGTTATATATTAAAATATTAAATTGAAATCACTTAATGAAATGTCCTAAAGAAAAATAATGCTCCCCTAAAATTTCCATTAACTCAAAATCTTCTTCACTGTCAATATCTAATACGGCTGTGTCCTGCATAATAATTATATCATTTTCACCTTCAAATGGTGATTCTTTTATTTTGTTTAATAAACTATTTCTTTTATAACAATATATAGAAGCGTTCATGTCATAAACTTTTGGTGCATCCTGCCTTCTAATATAATCAGAATCTTTTACTTTTTGTATTTTTCCACCTCTTTTTTCTACCATATTGAAATAAGGATTTCTTCTTGACTCAACCACAGAAAATACGACATCAATATTCTTGTTTTTCAATGATTTATTTAATGCATTTTCAATATCTTCTAACTTTCTAAAAGGAGAGGTAATATCTAAATCAATAATAAAATCATACTCTTTATTCTTTATCTCTTCCATCTTTACTAAGGAATATCTTATAGATGGTATCTTTGCAGATTCATCTGTTGCCAATTCATAGGGTCTTTTAATTGTTTCAATATCTCCAAATTGATTACCAAGTTCTAATAGCTTATCGCTATCACTATTGATACAAATATCAACATCATATTCATTATTTTTTTCTTTAAATAACTTTGCTGCTTGAAAAGTATAATAAACTAATGGTTTTCCTAAAAAATCTCTTAAATTTTTATTTTTTACACCTTTTGAACCAGCTCTACCACAAACTGTAATTAAAATATTCATTATTCAGACTCCTTAATTAATTTTAAAACTTTAAAAGCATGTTCTGGTGAGTTTAAATTCTTTTTCTTCCTATTGATTAAATCAAAGAAATGATACATTTCATTTTTATAAATATCGTTATCTTCTAATTTCAAAGTAGTTCCATCTGGTAAGACGATACTATTATCTATAAAATCAGCTTTTATCAAACCTTTATCTGTAAATAATTCAATTTCTCTTTTTGTTTCTCTACCGAAATAATCTAAATGTAACTCAACTAATTTATCCTTACATTTGGCAATATATATAGATAAATCTTCACTATCAATTTCAAGATGAGAAAATTGTCCTTGAAGATTAAGAACCTTCTCTGGAAAACCAAAAAGGTAAGTTAAATAATCCCATTCATGTATCAAATCAATTGATACACCACCACCGAGTTCCTTTTTAGCACTATATACATCTCGGTAATCCTGCTCAGGCCTCCAGTCAGGTAAATAACTTGAAGAAATTACTCTAATTGAATAAATATTATAATCATTTTTTATATTTTTTAGTTTTTGTATAACAGAAGAATAGCGTAATGGAGCAGCAATATAATAAACTCCTTCTCCAAAACTAATTTCTTCTAAATTATAATCTGCATCTTCAAATATAGGTTTTTCAATAAACATATGCTCAGTTTTATCAATCATATAACTAATTGTTTCAAAGTGCTTAGATGTCGGGTTAGTAATAAACACTATGTCATAATTGGTATCTACATTATCTAATTCAAATATTTCACGATCTAAATTTTTCAAACCTGATAATTCATTTGATGATCTATAAGCATGAATTTCAAATTCAATATTTTTTTCTTCTAATATCTGACTTAAATTTTTTAGATGTTTTTTTCCAATTGAACCTAAACCAAAAAAACAAATCTTCATTTGTTATTACTCCTCAATTTGATCAATTATAGATAAAGTATATAAATCATCAGAAAAATCATATTTTGATTTTTGATTATTATTTTTTGTAATTTTATTTAAGAAAATTTTAAGCTCATCTAAGTAAGCTGTCTCAACTATATTATCCGCATAATTACTATCCTGTTCGTAATCTTTATAAACATTAATCCTATTCATCTTTTTATTTTGCAAATCATATTTTTCAAGTCCTTCTGGAGTGCCATCCCAGAAGATATGTAAATCCTCTGAATAAATTTCTAAATTTCTTATAGCTTTCCGGGAAACTATATCAACAGAAAAATTCCCAGTATGACCACTTTTATGTTTCAAAATCATATTATATGTATCTGGATAATTTATATTAAGCTCACTTATTTTATCTTTAAAAACTTTAATATCTTCTATTTTTCCAAATGTCCTAATAATCCAGGGTAATTCAATTGCCATTAATTCTCTACAGCCATTAGACTCTTTTTCATTTACAAAAAAATCATTATAATCTTCCCAGGGATGCCAGTCCGGTAAATATTGACCAACATGATATCTGTAATTAACTTTATTATCACTTTCAACAATGGTTTTATATATAAATTCAAGTTCATTTCGATATATCATAGTAGATGATAAAAACAATTCCAGTTCATTATCACTTGAAATCTTCATTAACTCATTGTATCCCTTATTGATAAGATTAATCTCTGTAAAAACATGCAAATCATTTAATAAACATTTCTTAATTATTTTATAATGAGTTAGTGGAGGAGTAGCCACAATTGCTACTAAAATATTTCCACTTTCTAATGCTTGGTTTATATTTCCAAAAACTTTAATGTTAAACTTATTCACAACTTCTTTTCTGCGATTCTCATTATTATCAACACCATATACATTAATATCTTTAAAGTTATCTAATAATAATCGAATTCGTCGTTTTCCCATGGAACCTAATCCAATAACTAAAATATTGTTTTTCATCTATAACTCAACCTCAATATCATAAAATTTCTTTTTCAAGTCTATCTTATTACTTATTAAAGCTTTTTCAATAACTTTTATAATTTCATCAGAAATATTTTCTTTTTCATAAGGATTATTAATATTCTCAAATTTATCATTTGAAAATAAATTATCAACTTTTTTTAAAGTCGACAAAATATCTGCTTCATTATTCTTACAATCAAAAACTGATTCAGCTTTTATCCTACCTTTTTGTCGATCACCAATATTAATAGATGGAGTTTTTAAACTAGGTGCTTCAACAATACCACTCGAAGAATTACCTACTAAAACAAAACAATTTTTTAGTAAGCTTAAATAATTTTCGACCGTTAGAGAGGTAAAAGTATAGGAATTATTATTCTCATTTACATATTGATCAATTAGTTGATTAATAATTCTACCATCAGTATCAGAATTTCCTTTAATAAAAACTTTAGAAATATTACTATCATATTTATCAAGTACTTTTAATAACTTTTTAAAGTTTTTTTCAGCAGTATTATTTTCTAAAGTAACAGGGTGAAAAACAATTAATAAATATTTATCACTTAAACTTATATCTAACTCATTTTCAATCTCATTTTTAGATAATAAATCTAAGTTTAAAATATTTTCAACTCCAAGCGCTCCAACATTAAAAACTCTTTTTGGATCTTCTCCAAGTTGAATAACTCTCTTTTTATATTCTTCAGTTGAAGTAAAATGCAAATAACTCATTTTGGTAATGCTATGACGAAATGAATCATCAAAAGCACCCTCAGTGATTTCTCCACCATATAAATGGGCCACAGGTATATTGGCAACTGAAGCAGCTGCCGTTGCAGAAAAAGTCTCATACCTATCGCCAAGAATAATAATCAAATCAGGATTTAACCTCTGATAAGTTTCTGAAAAACTAATCAAAGCTAAACCCATTGATTTACTTATACTAATAGAGGTATCAGAGCTTAATAAAATTTCAATTTTTTCATCAATTTTAAATCCATCAGATTCTATATTTTTATATGTTAACCCAAACTCAGGTGATAAGTGCATTCCTGTAGCTATTAATTGTAATTTAAATTTTGGGTTCTTATCAATCTTCTGAATCAATGGCCTTAAAAGACCATATTCAGATCTGGTTCCAGTTACCACACATATTTTCTTTTCAATCATAGTTCAATCAACTCATCAAAAATGAACTCTCTTTTCGCTTTTTTACCTAAAATATTAGTCCACTGCATGGGATTAATCCCATTACCAGGTCTTTTTATAGTTAAATTATCCTCAGTAAATAATTCTCCCTTTTCAATATCTTTAGCTGCTACAATACTTTTTCGAGCAATATCCTTATTTTTAGCTTCAGATTCGGAAGGCTTTTTAATTCCATCACCAAGTGCATTTTCAACATTTCTAATCGCATCAACCATGTTTTTTAATTCCTCTGGTTCTAAACTTGCTTTATGATCTGGACCTTTCATTGAATTATCAAGAGTAAAATGTTTTTCAATAACCTCTGCTCCCAAAGCTACCGCTGATATTGGTATTTCAATACCTTTTGTATGGTCAGAATACCCAATATCAACTTTAAAAGCTTCTTTAATGGTTAACATGGCTTTCAAATTAACATCTTCTATTGGAGTTGGATATTCCGTATTACAATGTAAAACAGTGATGTCTTCTGCTCCATTCTCTTTTAATAAATCTAAAGCTTTTTCAATCTCAGATAAATTTGCCATCCCAGTTGACATAATAATTTCTTGCTTAAGTTCTGCAATTTTCTTAAGATAAGGGTAATTTGTTATTTCACCAGATGGTATTTTCCAGATATCTAAACCAATTTTATTTAATAAATCTATGCTATCT
>Ga0182239_1000182_pt1 | contig 23475 bp, 17 predicted proteins | sample hydfrate6_PW_210_FD_132456 | JGI IMG/M metagenome (GOLD analysis project Ga0182239, IMG submission 132456) | Subsurface microbial communities from deep shales in Texas, USA - hydraulic fracturing test 6_PW_210 | ecosystem: Environmental > Aquatic > Deep subsurface > Shale gas/oil reservoir >... | reverse complement strand
GATCACTACCGTGGCCGTGTTGTTCGAAATGGGGGTCATCGACAACCGGGGCAAGTTCAACCCCGAACTGGACACCAAGCGCATCCGGGACAACGAGGGGATTATGGAGTATGTCCTGGCCTGGGCCGATGAAACGGATATCGGGCGGGACGTGACCTTGCAGGAGCCGGATATCGACAATCTGATCCGGGCAAAGGGGGCCATCTACAGCGGATGCATGACCTTGCTCAACGAGATCGGGCTGTCCATCCAGGATCTGGATCGAATCCTGATCGCCGGGGGCTTCGGCAGCTATATCGATCTGGAAAAGGCCATGACCATCGGGCTGCTGCCGGAAATGGATCCGGGGAAAATCAGGTATGTTGGGAATGGTTCGATGATGGGGGCCAAAATGAGCTCCTTGAACAATCGGATTCGCAGGGACGTGGTGGAGGTGACCACCAAGATGACCAATTTCGAACTCTCGGAGACATCCTCCTATATGGACAATTACATGTCCTCATTGTTTTTGCCCCATACAGAAATGGAAGATTTCCCCCGACTGAACGAGCGTCTGCGCAAGCGGCGGGAAATTGCCAAAGAGTAACAGTAGCCGGCGGCTATGAAACTTGATATTGCTTTTCCCGGCAATAGGTTGTTGACAAAAGGCCAATTTGCAGCTAGGGAAATCTCATTTATTAAAGTCTTGAACTCCATGCATATATTCAGCTGGCTTTTGTCAACTGGCTGGTACTCAAGAGCGCTATCAGGAGAAGGCGGTGCGATCCGCAGGGGGTGCACCTCAAATACGCCTTAGGTTCTTCGATCATTTTCAAGCAATAAGGAGTGGATATGGGCTTTGAAATGGTGAAGGAAAACTATACAGGGTCGATCAAGGCCGTGACATTGGGTCAAGGTGACAAAGCCGTGACAGTGGGCGGAGAATCCTGCCTCCCGTTTCACGCCTTTGAAGGCGAGATTCCCAATCCGCCCAAGATCGCCATGGAAGTTTGGGACATGGAGCCCAAGGAGTGGCCGGAATGGGCACGAGCTCCCTTTAAAAACTGCTTGGACGATCCGGCGGCCTGGGCCAAAAAATGCGTGGAATACGGGGCAGACATGATCTCGCTGCAACTGCGCAGCACGGACCCCAACGACCAAGATGCCAGTGCAGAGGAAGCTGCGGCATCAGTGCAGAAGATCCTGAACGCTGTGGATATCCCAGTCTGTGTTTGGGGGACCGCGGCTGTGGAAAAGGATGCTGAGGTCCTGAAAAGGGTGGCTGAAAAGTGTGAAGGAGCGAATCTGGCCATTGGGCCCATTGAAGATGCCAACCATAAAAGCATCGGGGCTGGGACCATGGGCTATGGGCATACAGCGATTGCCTCCTCGCCCATTGACATCAACCTGGCCAAACAGGTCAACATTTTGCTGGAAAACCTGGGTATGCCTTTGGACCGGGTACTCATTGATCCGACGACCGGTGGACTTGGGTACGGTATGGAGTACGCCTATTCCGTTATGGAACGAATCAAACTGGCCGCCTTGACTTTTGGCGACGACAAGCTGCAGCTGCCTATCTACAACAATCTGGCCTTTGAGGTCTGGAAGTGCAAAGAAGCTAAGGAACCAGTGGAGGAAAATCCCCTGCTGGGCGATCCGGAACGCCGGGCCATCATGATGGAATCCGTGGCTGCGGTTTCCTATCTCATGGCTGGATCCAATGTCCTGGTCTTACGTCATCCGGAAACAGTCCGTCTGGTCCGGTCCTTCATCCAGCTGATGATTGAAGGCGGAAAAGCGGATCAGGTCGGGGAAGTGAACAAACTGCTGAGTGAACCAGAAATCGACTATCTCTCTTTGTCCCCGGAAATGGATCTGACCATAGAAGAAGAGAAGAAACCAGCAGCTCCGAAAAAGAAAGCGAAGCCCAAGGCCGAACCGAAGGCTGAAGCAAAACCGGAACCAAAAGCTGAACCAAAACCTGAGCCAAAGGCGGAAGAAAAAACGGCAGCTGAAGCCAAACCAGAAGCAACACCTGCTCAGCCTGCCGCTGCATCAACCGTTGATGAGGCCAAGCTCCGGGCTGAAATAGAAGCCAAGGTCCGACGGGAAATGGAAGAAAAAGTAAAGATGGAGCAGGATTCCAAGGCCAAGGCCGAGGAGGAGGCCAAGGCCAAGGCTGAGCAGGGCAAGAAAGAAGCAGAAGAAAAGGCCAAACGGGACGCAGAGGAATTTGAGAAAAAGCTGGAGCAGGACGCCAATGCTATCCGGGATCAGGTAGCCAAGGCCCAAGCTGGGTCCAAAGAGCCTGAAGCAAACAAGGCTGAACCAGTGCCTGAGTCGGTCACTGAACGGATTGTTACCCTGCTTGATCGCTTCCACAAAAGAGTGGCCTAGACAAAAGGGTGTCACAAGAGAAGGGATAAACCCGCAAAAAGGAGTGCACTATGTCCAAACTCGTTGCCTTTGCGGCCATCCAAGGCGGCTATAATATCGTGTCCAAGGCCGAGGGCCAACTCAAACAGGCCTTGGAATCGTATGAGGCGAGTACCAAGATCGGTTTTCCGAATACAGCATATTACCTTCCAGTTATTTATTCCCTGACCGGGATCAAGTGCGAAACACTGGAAGATCTGCAAAAACCTTTACAGTTTGCCCGCAAACTGCTTCCCCCGCATATCAAGGGGGTCAACCACCTCCCCTACCTGGGATCTCTTTTGGACGCCGGCATGGCCGCCCTCTTTTCCTTTGAAATCCAAGAGGCCCTGCGCTACCTGTATGAACCGGATTTCTATCTGCCTACAGCAGAAGAAATCGATGAAGACAACAACAAGATCTGGCTGGGTGCTGCCGACGACGTGATTCTGCGCAAACGGGGTGTGGAATTCGTGGATGGATCCGCTCCGGGATTTGCGGCTATCGTGGGTGCAGCTCCGGACCCAGAGACAGCCAAGATGATCGTTGAGGATTACCAGCAAAAGAATCTGTATATATTCTTGGCTGCCAATCAGAACGGAACGACATGCGCTGAACAGCTCTTGGAAGCCGGGGTGCAGATCGGGTGGAATACCCGGATCGTACCTTTTGGTCCGGATATCTCATCGGCCATCTTTGCCCTGGGATTTGCCAACCGGGCAGCTATGTCCTTTGGCGGCGTACAGCCTGGGGACTACAGGCGTATCCTTTTGTATAACAAAAACCGTATCTTCGCCTTTGTCAATGCCCTTGGCGATGTCAATGCCGAGTGGGCCGCAGCAGCTGCTGGATGTGTCAACTGGGGCTTTCCGACTATTGCCGATACAGATATTCCCGAAATCCTGCCCACAGGAGTTTGCACCTACGAGCATGTGGTCAGCAATGTCCCCCATGACGAGATTGTGCAAAAATCCATTGAGGTCCGCGGCTTGAAGGTCAGTGTGACCACGGTGGATATCCCCTGTGCCTTCGGCCCTGCCTACGAAGGCGAGCGGGTCCGCAAGGCTGATCTGTTCGCTCAGATGGGCGGCGGTAAAACCCAGTGCACCGAGCTGGTCAAGATGGTGGACATGAATGCGATCGAGGACAGCAAGGTCGAAGTGGTAGGGAAAGACGTCGGCGACCTGAAGGAAGGCGACACCCTGCCTCTGGGCATTTATGTCCAGGTAGCCGGCCGGGAAATGCAGGAAGATTTCGAGCCCATTCTGGAACGTCAGATCCACCATTTGGTCAACTACATCCAAGGGGTCATGCATATCGGACAGCGGGATATATCCTGGGTCCGGGTCGGCAAGGCCGCTGTGGAAAAGGGTTTTACTTTAAAGGACATTGGTGTGGTTCTGCACGCAAAGTTCCATCAGGATTTCGGCAAGATCTTGGATAAAGTCCAGGTGACCTTGTATACCAATAAAGATGATGTGGACAAGCTGACCAAGCGGGCCAGGGCGGAATACAAGACCCGGGATGAGCGGGTAGAAAATATGCGCGACGAAGACGTGGAGACCTACTACTCCTGCACCCTGTGCCAGTCCTTTGCTCCCAACCATGTGTGTACGGTCAGCCCGGAACGGACAGGACTCTGCGGCGCTTACAATTGGATGGACTGCAAGGCTTCCTTTGAGATCAATCCTACAGGACCCAACCAGCCCGTTCAGAAGGGCGAGTGCATGGATTCCCGGTACGGACAGTGGAAAGGGGTCAATGATTTTATTTATAAGGCCTCCAAAGGCGGGATCGATCACTATAACTTCTATACCATCGTGTTTGATCCCATGACTACCTGTGGATGCTGTGAATGCGTTGCCTCAGTGCTGCCGCAGTGCAATGGGGTAATGACCGTCAACCGTGATTATCAGGGTGAGACCCCTTGCGGCATGACCTTTACCACCCTGGCCGGCACCGTCGGCGGTGGTGCATCCACCCCAGGATTTGTCGGACATTCCAAGTTCAACATCACTCAGCGCAAGTTTATCCGTGGCGATGGGCCCTTTGAAAAGGATGAACACGCAGGTCTGTTGCGCCTGGTCTGGATGCCCAAGATGCTCAAAGATGAGATTAAGGAACGCTTTGAAGAGCGGGCCAAAGAGTTGGGAATTCCTGACCTGTTGGATCGGGTCGCAGATGATACCGTAGGCACGACTGAATCTGATATCCTGCCCTTCTTGCAGGAGAAAAAACACCCTGCCCTGGATATGGAACCGATCATGGGCGGGTAACAGACAGACGACAGAGGGTGGGCACTGTTCACCCTCTGTTTGTTTGCCGGTCTCGTCAGCTGACTGAATTGTGCGCTGATTGGCGTTGACTATTGCTACAGAAAAGGAGCGCGATATGGGTCTGACAGGAATTCAAATTTTCAAGATGCTCCCGCAGACCAACTGCAAGGAGTGCGGGGCAGCCACATGCTTGGCCTTTGCCATGAATCTGGCCGCAGGCAAGGCGGAGCTTGACGCCTGTCCCTATGTATCCGACGAGGCGAGGGAAAAACTGGCGGAAGCCTCTGCACCACCCATCCGGCCCGTCAAGGTCGGCAAGGGCGTGCGGGCCCGGACCCTGGGCGGAGAAACCGTGGAATACCGGCACGAGAAGACCTTTTACAATCAGCCGGCCCTGGCCGCCATGGTCGGCTCGGATATCGGTGACGACGAGCTGAAGATTAAGCTGAAGAAGTGGCATGCCTTCCAGTACGACCGGGTCGGATTCAATCTGCGTCCGGAATTCGTGGCTTTGAAAGACGTGAACCAGGACAAGGACGCCTTTGCGGCCAAGGCCAAGTACATCGCCGAGCAGTCCGAGTTCAACCTGGTGCTGATGACCGAGGACAAAGACGTCATGCAGGCCGGAATCGAGACCTGTAAGTTCAAACGTCCCCTGCTGTATGCGGCCACCGAAAACACGGTGGACGATTTCGGGCAATTGGCCAAGGACAATGAACTACCCCTGGCCGTGAAAGCCGAGTCCGTGGACAAGGTGGCCGAACTGACGGACAAGCTGGCCGGCATGGGCCTGAAAGACTTGGTTATTGATCCCGGCAGCCGGGAGCTCAAGAGTGCATTCGAGGACATGGTCGGCATGCGCCGGGCAGCACTGCGCTCCAAGAACCGCTCTGTGGGTTTTCCGACCATCGCCTTCCCCTGCGAGATGGCCTCCAATCTGGACATGGAGGCCTTGATCGGGGGCATGTACGTGGCCAAGTACGGATCACTGATCGTATTTTCCGACTTCTCGGCCGAACTCCTGTTCCCCGTCCTCTTGGAACGGTTGAACATCTTTACCGACCCGCAGCGGCCGATGACCGTCACTGAAGGGATCTACGAAATAGGCAAGCCGGACGAGAACTCCCCTGTCCTGGTGACCACCAACTTCGCCCTGACCTACTTTATCGTTGCCGGCGAGATCGAGGGCAGCAAGGTCCCAAGCTGGCTGTTGATCAAGGATTCGGAAGGGCTCTCAGTCCTGACGGCCTGGGCGGCCGGGAAGTTCGCCGGGGACGACGTGGGCATGTTTGTCAAGAAATGCGGCATCGCCGACAAGGTCAAGAACAAGGAACTCATCATCCCCGGATATGCAGCGGCCATTGTTGGTGAAATAGAAGAGGAACTCCCGGATTGGACTGTTACAGTGGGTCCCAGAGAAGCAGCACATATCCCGGCATTTTTGAAAAACAAAGCGAAATAAAAGCCAACAGCCCTCATGATTTTCATGAGGGCTGTTGGCTATGGAATGAAAACGACAGCTCCAGCACAAGGGAGCGATAGGCAGAGCAATCAAACGGCAGTGAATGCAAAACACTCAATTGAAGCGAGGTTGTCAATGGGCATGTTGTGTTTTGGTGAAAGCTTGAACGTGATGGGCACCAAGATTGGGAAAGCCTTCAAGGAGATGGATCCCAAGCCCATTCAGGAGGAGGCCCTGTTCCAAAAAGAGAAGGGCATGGATTATATCGACATCAACCTCGGTCCGGCCAAAAAGAACGGGGTTGAGCTGATGCCCTGGGTGGTCCAGACCGTGCAGGAAGTGGTCGATCTGCCCCTGCTTTTGGATACGTCGAACATCGACGCCATCGAGGCCGGGCTGAAGGTCTGCAAAAAGACCCCGATCATCAACTCCATCATGTGCCGGCCGGAACGCTATGAGAAGATGCTCCCCCTGGCCGTGGAGTACAACGCCGATTTCGTGGCCTTGATGTGGGGTCCGGAAGGATTGCCACGGGACGAGAACGAGCGGGCGGCTCTGGCCGTGGAGCTCATTACTGTGGCCAACGAAATGGGCGTTCCTAATGAGAAGATCTGGGTGGATGGTATTGTTACTCCGGTGAATGTGCAGCAGGAACATGCCATGAGCCTGATCAAATTCTATGAGATGCTGCAGGACATCGCCCCAGGTGCCAAGTCCACCTGCGGGCTGTCCAATGTGTCCAACGGAGCCCCGAACCACCTCCGGGACATCTTGAACCAGGTCTATGCCGTGATGTTGAAAAAAGTTGGTATGGCCTCAATCATTTCCGATCCCAGAGACGACACTCTGACCGCCATTGCCAAGGACCAACGCAAGGATCTGGAAGAAGTGGTCTACGCCATCATGGACGGCAATGAGCCGGATCTGAAGAGCCTGTCCGAGGATATGGTTGATGTGGCCAAGACGACCAAGGTGCTCATGGGCCGTTCACTGTATTCAGATTCGTGGCTGGAATTGTAAAGACATCTTGAGGACAAAAATATTTCAGATTTGCCAGAGGCAAATCTGAAATGAAAAAGTCATAAAAAACCCCGGCATTGCCGGGGTTTTTTATGACTTTTTGCGGTACTTTCGTTTCAGGCTTTGCAGCCATTGGTTGAGACGGGGCTCCATTCCCTGGTCTTTTGGCTGGTAAAAGGTCCGGGTCTGGACTTTAGGGGGGAGGTACTCCTGATCGATCCATGCCCCGGGATAGGCATGGGGATATTTGTAGTCTTTGCCATATCCCCACTTTTTATGCAGGGAGGTTGACGGATTACGCAGATGGAGGGGTACCGGTTGCAGACCGTTGTTCCGGATTTCTTTCTGTGCAGAGAGATACCCGGCATAGGTTGAATTGCTTTTGGGAGCCAAAGCCAGGTAACAGGCGGTTTCGGCCAATGGAATGAATCCTTCGGGCATGCCGACGATGTCAACGGCCTGGAAACACGAAACAGCCAGGGACAGAGCGCTGGGGTCTGCCAAGCCGACATCTTCAGCAGCGGATAATATCAATCGCCGGCAGATAAAGCGCGGATCTTCGCCTCCTTCCAGCATTGCGGCCAGGTAATATAAAGCGGCATCCGGATCACTGCCCCGGATGGATTTGATCAGGGCAGAAGCCAGTTCATAATGTGTATCTCCTCCCCGGTCGCTGCGCTGAAGTACTTCCGGCAGAAGCTCTTTGAGTGATTGGGCATCACGGCTCTTAACAGGCAACTCGTTAATATATTCCAAGAGGTTGAAAAGGGTGCGGGCATCACCGTGACAGCCGTGGATAAGAAGCTGGATACTTTCTTGAGGCAGGTCGAGGTGTATGGCCCTTTGGCCTTTGTCCAGGAGTTTGCGGAGTTCAGTTTCCCCTAAGGGATGCAGACGCAGAATATGCATGCGGGAGAGGAGTTGATTGGTGATACGAAACGATGGATTCTCGGTTGTGGTGGCCAAAAGATAGAGCCGCCCTGATTCCAGCAAGGGAAGAAAAAAATCTTGCTGGGCCTTAGAGAACCGGTGCAGCTCATCCAAAATGAGGATGTCGATATTGGCCAATTGCTTACGCAAAGCAGGCAAACCGATTTCCGGTGCGCTGACACGCACATATGAGCGGCCAAAGGCATTGGCTATCAAAAGGGCTAAAGTTGATTTGCCGCAGCCCGGGGGACCAAAAAATAAAAGGTTTGAAGGTTGATCCCCTTGGCACAGGGAGCGGATATAGGTGAGCAACTGGGTCTGACCGATAAAATCGTCCAATGTGTCTGGACGAAGGGATTCGGCCAACGGGGATGAGCGCTTTTCTGGAGACATGGATTCACCCTGCTGCGGTGAAGTTCGAGCTATTTGTGCTCCAAGCTGGAGTTATTCCGGCTTTTCACAGAATCATCCGGATCTTCTTGTTCCAGCCCCGGATCATGGACCAGAGAACTCAGGTCCAGAATATCATCAGGGGAGGATTCATCATGTCCTTGCAGGTCCGAGAGATCTTGAAGCAGAGACTGCTCTTCTTCCGGTGCTGTCAGATGATAGGCTTGAGCGGGCTGTGTCTGGTCCGGACTCTGAGGCGTTGTCCTTTCCTCACTCTGCAAAAGCTGATCTAAGTCTGGAAAATCGAGCTCACCTTCTGCCGTATCAGGTTCCGGGGGCGGATGTTTGGCTTCACTGTGCTCATGTGTCACTGTGCTTGTTTCCGGTTTGACCTCAGGGCTCTTTGAGGAATAATCTTCAATGAACTGAGATCGTTTCCTCTTCTCCGTACGATCTCCCGCCGTGTGTTCGGAATGGAAATTATAGGCATGGGCCGGGGAGAATATAAAAGCAGGTTGGTCAGTGTTTACCTGTCGCTTGTATTTGGCTTCGGCAGTCGAGGCGATCACCCAGTCCAGATTCAGTGCCTTTTTTTCTTGGGTCCAATCCCGGCCGCACTTAGGACAGGATGGGAGATAATCGAAGCTTGTGTATTTACAGTAATGGCAAAACATGAGGCAAAATAATTCCTTTCAGGCGTTATGTGCTGGGAGTGGTGGTGTGTGGGCTGACACTCCTGCATCTGGATTTGCGGATGGCCTTGAAGTCGTCAATAAGGTTGACCAGCCTGCCGTAGTAGGATCTGATTTGCCGGCCATATTCAGTGATGTGATCTTTTGGGGGGTGAATATATGTTTTACGTAGATACGGATCGTTGAGAATGGCCTCGCCCAAATTGATCGCATGTTCAGCGATGGTATCAAAGTACTGGACCAGATCAAACTTTAGTTCAGTGAGTAACTTGGTGGCCTGCTTGAGCATGTCCAGATTGTTCAATTTTTGTCCTTTATAATACTTGTTTTTGATGTCTTCAAGAAATTTGATCTTTCTGGCTTGCTGGATATAGCTGTATTGTTCCCAGACCTCATGATACAGGGTGTGTACATTTTGGAACTCAGAAGCCAGGGAGGGATCCAAAAGATAATTTTCCAAAACCTTGGTTACATTGGTGTAAAATTCATCCGAATAGCTGATGATGCGCCGTTGATGTTTGCGTAGCCAGGAATAAAGGAATTTGAGCCGTTTGACGTGGGTCTCGGTGTTTTCTACAATTTCATTTCTTTTGTATTTGACTCGACCGCTGTATTCGCCTTTGACTATATCATTGAGGATCAAGGTCATCAGATTTGTGTCTTTGATCAGGTTGACCGAGGATGTGACTTCTCCAGTCAAAGGATGGATGATTTCCTGTTTAACAACAGAGAGCGCTCGATCTTTGCGCACATTTTGCGGATCATACTTATGTTGTCGATAATGGACACGGAGTATGACCGCCGGTTGGTCTTGTTCCAGGAGAAAGCCGCCCTTTTTCAGTTCCTTGAGCTGCTCTTTCTGACTTTTGGCCACTGAGACCAGGGCAATTTTGTCCAACTGGGGGTACAAGGAAGTTGGAGTCAACGAAGAAAGAGTGGTCAGTGTACGATCGCTCTGGCCCAGGACTCGAACAAGAAAGTCTTCACCCATTTTGAACAGACGTCTGGCAAAGAGGGCGGCCGAGGTCCGTCTTTCCGAGGTGATGGGAAATCCGTACAGTTCCATCAGGTATTGATAGACAAAGGTCCGGTTCAGTTCGTAGATTTGGTTGTCATTGGGCTTGAAACGTCCTATGCGCAATCCAAAGCGTTTGAGTTCTGAGTCAAGGTCAGAGGGAAATGAAGCATAGATCCCTGAGGTATAGAAATTTCCGTCTAAATTTTTGGCCATCACGTGTCCACGGTCCATATGCAGGATATAGGTCAAAATACTGGGATAAGACAAAAGATCTGTTACCCGGTTTAGATCAAAGGTGGTTTTGAACCTGTCTTGGTGTGCTTTGGGCAGACGGCTGAGAAAAACATCCCGGTTTTGTTGGATAATGGCCGGTTCAAAGGGGGATGCTGGGCCGCTGCTGGCAGCGAAGGCATCCTCAATGCAGTGCAGGATGTCGAATTGGAACACTTCGTGGAAATAATCAATGGGCCGATCAAAGGCTACAAGGCTGAAACCGGGTAATTCCTGGTATTCGTAGAGGTTGGACTCAAAAGAGGGCAGAAGTTCCTGTGGAGAAACCAATGGGTAGTTATCAACTTGAAAGTAAGGGCGGAGCAAACAGTATTTTATGTGCACTACATCCAAAAAATGGCGTAGATTTTCCAGTGTGCTGATAGACAATGGGTGTCGTAAGGATGTGGCATCCCGCCATTGCATGTACGGGACGTGAGTAAATGCGTCTTCCCAGCCAAAGCTCATACGGGAAATAGTATCCATGCTGATGTTTTGATGGTATAAAATTTGCTTTTACCCTATTTTGACTGAAAAATCAACGCATGCGCGTTGTTGGAAGCGGATTTCGGGATCTCTTGTTTGTTGACGAATGATGCAATCGGTCTTATGCTTACCGTTTATACAGGAAATATTAACCAGGGAGCCGCTTTTTTAAACTTGATGCAAGGACCGACTCAGGGCGGATTATATTTTTCTTTAAGGAGGAAACCGGGATTATGGAATATCAGGTTGAGGATATCTCGCCAGTTGAAAAAAAAGTTACTGTTCAGACTTCTGCTGAAGAAGTGAATGCAGCCTTGGGGACTGCTGTGGCTTTTTTTCAGAAGGATCTCAAAATGGCCGGCTTTCGACAAGGAAAAGTCCCATCTTCGGTAGTGGAAAAAAAATTTTGGAAGGAAATTTCCGACCAAGCAACCAGGGATTTGTTGAATGTCCATTTTTCTCAGATACTCGGGGAGGTTGGGGTAGAGCCGGTGTCGGGGATCAACTTAGATGGGGATGCGCAGTTGGTCAGGGATCAGGATATGATCTACAGTTTCCGATTAGAATATGTCCCTGAGATTGATCTGCCTGAATACAATGGGCTGAAAACCACGCAGAAAAAAGTTGAGATCGATGACGAAATGGTCGATACGGCTTTACAACGGGTTCAAAGGGACAATAGTACATTAGAATTGGTCAAGAAAGAGCGACATCCCCAGGACGGCGACGTGGCCGTAATTGATATCGTGGCCTATAAAGACGGAGAACAACTCTCCAATCTTCAGGCCAAGGGCTTTGAATTGCCTTTAGGTGAAGGGCAGGCCCTGGAATCTTTTGAGAATATTGTCAAGGGAATTACTCCAGGACAAACCGGGAAAGGAGATATCACTTTTCCGGAAGACTTCTTGAATTCTGAACTGGCCGGCAACACAGTGAACATGGAAGTGACCCTGAATGTGATCAAGGAACGGATCATACCGGAAGCAGATGATATTCTGGCGGATAGGTTGGGGTTTAACAGTATTGAAGAGGTTCGGGGGCATATCCGAAAGTCCTTATCTGATCGAATGGAAAAAATGGAGCGATCTGCTGCCCAAAAACGCCTTCTGGATCAGATTCTGGCCCAGGTCACAGCGCCTTTGCCGCCCTCCTTGGTTGAGTCCCATGTGAACCAGATGCTGGAATCCAAACGGACAAAACTGGAAAAACAGGGGAAAGGTCTTGGTTCTGAAGGGGGCGAAGAAGAGGTCCGTAAGGCCCTGATCCCTGAGGCCGAAGAAATGGTCAAATCTCAAGTCGTGCTGTTAGAGATTGCCAGGCGGGAAGAGCTGACTGTTTCCAACCAAGAAGTCGAGGTCTACCTGTATCGTCTGGCCATCAACTCCGGACAGGACCCGCAGGAGATGAAAAAATTCTATGAGCAAAATAATTTGATGTTTGCTTTGCGGGACAGTCTTTTGGCGGATAAGGCCATGGAGCGGATCTATGAGAATGCGGTGATTACAGAAGAAGAGTCCGGCCCAAAGACAGAAGACAAACCTGAGGAAGAGGCGGTTGATTAATTTGCTTCGGCAAAAAAATCGTATTCTGTCCAGAGAACTGTCGGCACCATTCTTCCAACCAACCAAGGACAATAAGACCGGAGAAATCCTCGCCTTGCTACGAGGATAACCAAAGAGACAATACCTATGGAATATACGGAAACAATGGCCAATGTCCCCATTGTCATTGAGCACACAGGCAGGGGGGAAAGGGCCTATGATATATATTCCCGCTTGTTGCGGGATCGGATTGTTCTGCTGGGTACGCCCATCGATGATTATGTCGCCAATTTGCTGTGCGCCCAGCTTCTGTTTCTGGAGTCCGAGGATCCGGAAAAGGAGATCAACTTCTACATCAACAGCCCGGGCGGCTCTGTGACCGCTGGACTGGCAGTTTACGATACCATGCAGTATATCTCGGCCCCAGTGGCCACCTTGTGCTTAGGACAGGCTGCCAGTATGGCAGCCGTCCTTTTGGCTGCAGGGACGGCCGGCATGCGCTATGCGCTGCCCCACAGCAGAATTCTCCTTCATCAACCCATGGGAGGATTTCAAGGTCAGGCCTCGGATATTGACATTCAAGCCAGAGAAATTATTCGATTGAAAGGGACGTTGAATGAAATTCTTGCTACCCACACAGGGCAGGATTTGAGCAAAGTTGAACAGGATACAGATCGTGACTACTTTATGGGTGCAGGTGAAGCCAAAGATTACGGGGTGATAGATCAAACCCTTTCGTCGCGAAAAGAAGCCCGCAACGATTCATAAACTGAAACGATTCCTGATTCCGACAATGGAAACCGCCAGCCGGGAAGAGAAAAGACACTATCAGGTAGGATTATGCAACACGATAAAGATAAGAAAGCGTCCGCGGAATTTTGCTGTACTTTTTGCGGCAAGAGTCAGGATACGGTGCAACGGCTGATCGCTGGTCCAGATGTCTATATTTGTGACGAGTGTGTGGCTTTGTGCAACGACATCCTGGCCCAGGACAAAATTAGTGAAGAAACAAGCGAAGGGCGTCTTTTGCCGCCCAGTGAGCTGAAAAAATCATTGGATGACTACATCGTAGGCCAAGACCAGGCCAAACGAATGCTGTCCGTTGCTGTGTATAACCATTATAAACGAGTTCACTATCACGACAGGTCCTCCAAGGATGTGCAGCTGGATAAAAGTAATATCCTGCTCATTGGATCAACCGGCACCGGGAAGACCCTTATGGCTCAGACACTGGCCAGGGTTTTGCAAGTTCCTTTTGCTCTGGCTGATGCGACGACATTGACTGAGGCCGGCTATGTCGGGGAGGATGTGGAAAATATTCTGGTCCAGCTGCTGCAAAATGCAGACTATGATCTGGAGGCGGCGTCCAAAGGGATTGTCTACATTGATGAGATCGACAAGATCTCGCGCAAGGCGGACAGCGCCTCCATTACCAGGGATGTGTCTGGAGAGGGAGTTCAGCAGGCGCTGCTGAAAATCATTGAAGGGACGGAAGCCAATATTCCGCCCAAAGGCGGGCGCAAGCATCCCCAACAAGAATACATCCGCCTGGATACATCCAATATCATGTTCATTATGGGCGGGGCCTTTGTCGGGCTGGACTCCATCATCAAACAGCGAACCCAAGGCAGCGCCATGGGTTTTGGGGCAGAAGTCAGCTCAAAGAAGGAAAGTGCCCTGGGGCAGCTTTTACGCTTGAATCAGCCCCAGGATTTGATCAAGTACGGTCTCATTCCGGAATTCGTTGGCCGGATACCGGTGGTTACTGCCCTTGACGAACTGGACGAGGACGATCTGGTGCATATACTCAGCGAACCGAAAAATGCCCTGGTGAAGCAGTACAAAAAGCTCTTTGAGCTGGATAATGTCACCCTGCGCTTTACAAACAATGCCCTGAAGGCCATTGCCCATAAGGCTATGGAACGCAAAACCGGTGCTCGTGGACTGCGCAGCGTCATGGAGGCAATTATGTTGGAGATCATGTATAGCCTGCCTTCCATGCAGTCGGTCCAGGAATGTGTGATCAATCAGGCCGTGGTGGATGAGGGGAAAGATCCCTTGATTTTTTATCACCAGGAAGCAAAGAGTGCATGATCTCACCAGGGAAATGGTCGCCGTTTTGAGGCCCCTGACGGCGTAACGGTCCATACGTTTGCTCATATCCAATGCCCGCCTCTTTGAGATGCCTTTCATTTAATGTCCCGTCTTTTGCACATTGCTGAAGCAGCATTCAGGGGCCGCTTCACGCCGTGTGGATCATGAACGTACGTACCTTGCGCAACAATACAACCGAGATACCCAGTCATTTGGTCGGAGGAACCATGAACGAATATACCTATTATATAGCAGGTCAGGACAAGGAAATGATTCAACTTCCATTGATGACTCTGCGAGACGTGGTCATGTTTCCGCGGGCTATCATCCCATTATATGTTGGCCGGGAAGCATCGATTAAGGCCGTGGAAAAGGCGTTGTCTGATTACAATAAGAAAATCTTTCTGGTCACCCAGCGCAATCCAGAAGATGAGAAGCCGCAGCAGGCGGATTTGTTTGCAACCGGGGTCATCTGCAAGATCTTGCAGCTTTTGCGTTTGCCGGATGGAACAATCAAGGTCCTGTTCGAGGGGCAAGATCGGGCCGGTTTTGAAGGTGAAGATCCCCTGTTTGATGAACGTGCTGATTTTCCGGTTGTTTCGGCCTGGGCCCTGGACGAGGAGGTGTCAACAGGAGCTGAGGTGGATACCCTGGTCCAGATGGTCCACGAGGCGGTGAATTCCTTTGGCAAAAAGAACAAAAACCTGTCCCAGGAAACAATCAAGGCCATAACCGGTATCTATGAGCCTGGACATCTGGCGGATATGATCGTTCCTCATCTGAAAGTTGATTTTAGTCAAAAGCAGGAAGCCCTGGAGCAGATCAATCCGTACTCCCGTTTGGAGTTGGTCTATGGCCTGCTCCTTTCCCAGATAGAACACTCCGAAGTTGAAGAAAAGATCAACGAGCGGGTCAAGGAACAGATTGAGCAAAATCAGAAACAGTACTATTTAAATGAACAGCTCAAGGCCATCCACAAGGAAATGGGCATGGAGCAGGATTCCGGCGCGGAACTGGATGAGCTTTTGGAACAGCTGGAATCAAAGGACATGCCGGATGAGGCCCGGGAAAAGACCAAGCGGGAGATCCAAAAGCTCAAGCACATTCCACCCTCTTCTGCTGAGTATACAGTGATCCGCAATTACGTGGACTGTATACTCGATCTGCCCTGGAATACGATCAAACAAACTGACCTGGATATTGACCAGGCGACCAAAATTCTGGATGAGGATCACTATGGCCTGGAAAAGCCCAAAGAGCGGATTCTGGAGTTTTTGGCCGTGCAGAAGCTGGTGGAAAAAATTTCTGGCCAGATTCTCTGTTTTGTCGGTCCACCAGGAGTGGGCAAGACATCACTGGCAAAGTCCATCGCCCGGGCTATGGACAAGGAGTTTGTCCGTCTCTCCCTTGGCGGGGTGCGGGATGAGGCCGAGATCCGGGGACATCGCCGGACCTATGTCGGCGCTTTGCCAGGGAAGATTATCCAGGCCTTGAAGCGGAAGGAATACAGCAATCCGGTCATGTGTCTGGACGAAGTGGACAAGATGAGTACTGATTTCCGGGGCGATCCCTCCTCGGCCCTGCTCGAGGTTTTAGACCCGGAGCAGAACTACGCCTTCAGCGATCATTATCTGGATCTGGATTACGATTTGTCCAATGTCTTTTTTATCACCACAGCCAACACCCTGCAGACCATTCCCTGGGCCCTGCGGGATCGGATGGAGATCATCCAGATACCTGGATATCTGGAGACGGAAAAGATGCAGATCGCCAAGTCCTTTCTTTTGCCCAAGCAGATATCCAGGCACGGTTTGCAGAACCAGCATGTGCACGTATCGGATCAAGCCATACAGGAAGTGATTCGGCACTATACCCGGGAGTCAGGGGTACGGAATCTGGAGCGGGAATTGGCCTCTATCTGCCGCAAGCTGGCCAAGCGTGTGGTCCAAGAAAGGAAATCCGGCCAGTCGGTTCAGGTCAACCGCAAGTCGGTGGGAAATCTGCTCGGAGTTCCTCAATATCGTTATGGAGAGCGGGAAGATAAGGCCCTGGTGGGTCTGAGCACAGGCCTGGCCTGGACCGAGATGGGCGGCGAACTGTTGATGATTGAAGTGGCCCTCATGTCCGGGACCGGGAAGATCGAAGTCACCGGCAAGATCGGGGATGTGATGCAGGAGTCGGCCAAGGCGGCCCTGAGCTATGTCCGGTCCAGGTCGGAGTTGTTCGGTTTAAAACCTGAATTCCACAAGGAAGTGGACATCCATATCCATGTTCCTGAAGGGGCCACACCCAAGGACGGGCCGTCGGCCGGGATCACCATGAGCACGGCTCTGGTCTCGGCCCTGTTGAATATGCCGGTGAATAACGATTTGGCCATGACTGGAGAAATCACTCTTCGGGGCCGGGTTCTGCCCATCGGTGGATTGCGGGAAAAACTGTTGGCCGCCCACAGGGGATTGATATCCAAGGTGATCATCCCCAAGGACAACAGCAAGGATCTCAAGGAGGTTCCCCAGGCCATTCTCAAGGACTTGGAGATTACGGAAGTTGAACATATGGATGAGGTCTTGCCTTTGGCTCTGGTCAATGTCCAGCCCGGGGAGATCTTTTGCGGTCAGTCCAGAACAATGTCTCTGGTTCAGAGTCTGCGTCAGGAGCAGAACCGACCTCAAGCACATTAAAAATAATCTGTGCCCGAAAGCCCCGCCATATGGCGGGGCTTTTTTGTTCAGCACCCGGGCACAAAACCAAATAGCCCCTGGAGGAGGCGGATCTTGCTTGCGTGTGGGGGATACAATTGCTACAAGGTGATATCATTTTTTAAATCCGAACATGGAGGAGGCCGATGAAACGATTCGTTTTACTTTGCATTGGGCTGGTCTGTATTCTGGCAGTAGCCGGGGGGGTGCAGGCCAAAACCATGAAGCTGGCAATGGACGCGGATCCAGTCTCATTGGATCCCCAGGTTCAGCTTTCCGGGGGGATGCTCCAGTATTCGCACATGGTCTTTGATCCCCTGATCCGTTGGACCCAGGATATGAAATTCGAACCCCGCCTGGCCACCTCCTGGGAGCGCCTGGACCCAACCACTGTGCGCTTTCACCTGCGCAAAGGGATCACCTTTCACAGCGGCAATCCCTTTACAGCTAAAGATGTGGTCTGGACTGTGGACCGACTCAAGCGGAGTCAGGATTTCAAAGGCCTTTTCGATCCTTTTGTCGGGGCCAAAGCAGTGGGCAAGCACACAGTCGATGTGATCACCAAAAAGCCCTATCCCTTGCTCTTGAACATGGCCACCTATATCTTTCCCATGGACAGCGAGTTTTATACCGGAACCGATGAAAAAGGAAAGTCAAAGGACGCCATTGTCAAGACCGGATATTCCTTTGCCAACACCCACGAGTCCGGGACCGGAAAGTACACAATCACCCAGCGGCAGCAGGGCGTACGGGTGGTCTTTGAAGAATATGAAAATTACTGGGATACGAAGTCCCCAGGCAATATCGACAAGATAGTGCTCACCCCGATCAAAAAGGACGCCACCCGAGTGGCCGCTCTTTTATCCGGAGACGTGGACTTCATCATGCCCGTGCCCCCCCAGGACTATGCGCGGATCAGCAGGACTGATGGGATCAAACTGGTCACCCTGCCCGGGAGCCGGATCATTACCTTTCAATTGAATCAAAAGCGCCGACCGGAATTTCAGAACCGGAAAGTCCGCCAGGCCATAGTGCATGCAGTGAATAATGAAGGCATTGCAGACAAGATAATGAAGGGCAAGGCCACGGCCGCAGGACAGCAGGCTCCGGAAGGATATCTGGGCTATGTGCAGGAGCTCACCCCCCGCTACGATCTGGAAAAGGCCAAGGAGCTCATGGCCGAGGCTGGATATGCTGCTGGATTCGAGTGCTCCATGATCGCCCCCAACAACAGATATGTAAATGATGAAAAGATCGCCGAGGCCGTGGTCTCCATGCTGGGTAAAATCGGGATCACGGTCAATTTGAAGACCATGCCCAAGGCCCAGTATTGGGATCAATTCGACGCTCAGGTAGCGGACATTCAGATGATCGGATGGCATCCGGACACTGAGGATTCAGCCAACTACACCGAATTTCTGCTCATGTGCCCGAATAAAGAGACTGGATACGGGCAGTACAACAGTGGCAACTACTGCAATCCTAAAGTGGATGAGCTGATCATGAAGTGTCAGAGCGAGACCGATAGGGCAAAGCGGGCAGAGATGCTCAAGGAAGTAGAGCGGATCCTGTACAGTGATGCGGCCTTTGTTCCCCTGCATTGGCAACATCTGTCCTGGGCCGGGAAAGAAAATCTCCGGATCAAGCCGATAGTCAATGTCATGAACTTCCCCTATTTCGGGGACTTGGTCATGGAGTAATACGGCCTTGATTTCAGGCTGAAAAATGGTGTAGGGCAGGTTCTCCAGCAGGGTGGATCTGCCTTTTTTGTGGACAAACTCTACGGGAAAGAAACTCATGTTTGCCTTTATCCTACGGCGGATCCTGCAGGCCTTCCTGGTTATGTTCGTGATCAGCGTGATCGGATTTGCCATCAAGCACAACGTGGGCGATCCGGTGCGCCAGATAACCGGCATTTCGGTATCAGTGGCTGAACGGGAGGCCTTGCGGGATGAACTCGGCTTAAACGACCCGGTGTACATCCAGTTCGGCCGCTTCCTCCAGAGCGCCGTGCATGGAGATCTGGGGACGTCCTTTTTCTACAAAAAACCAGCTACCCAGGTCATTCTCTCCAAGGCCCCGGCCACCATTGAACTGGTCCTGGTCAGTGCGATAATTATTGTCGTATTGTCTGTTCCCCTGGGCATATTTGCGGCTATCAGGCCGAAACACATTTTTTCCCGGGTGGTCATGGGGGCCAGTATTGTTGGGGTCTCCATTCCGGTCTTTTTGACTGCCATCATGGGTATTTATCTGTTTTCCATCCAATTGGGCTGGCTGCCCTCTTTCGGACGGGGGGCAACGGTCAATCTCTTAGGCTGGCACACCGGTTTTTTGACCATGGACGGCTGGCTGCACCTCATCCTGCCCAGTCTGGCCCTGTCTTCAATCATGCTCCCCTTGTTCATCCGGCTCATCCGCTCAGAAATGATGGAAGTTCTGGAAACGGAATACATCAAATATGCCTGGGCCAAGGGCCTGAATAAATACCGCATCTGGTTTGTGCACGCATTTAAAAACACCCTGCTGCCTGTGATCACCGTGGGCGGGGTGCAGCTGGGAATCACCATCGCCTTTACCATTTTGACCGAGACGGTCTTCCAGTGGCAGGGACTGGGCTTTTTGTTTATGGAGGCGGTTGAGCGATCGGACACATCCCTTTTGGTGGCCTACCTCATGTTTGTGGGCCTGGTCATGGTGCTGGTCAATACAGTGGTGGACATCATTTACGGCATGGTCAATCCCACTGTGCGCATTATGGGGGCCAAATGAAGAGGCAGTGGCAGCGATTCAAAGATTCCTATCTGTGGTACAGCTTCAAGCGGGACAAGGTGGCCATTGTCAGTTGTGCCGTGTTCGTCCTCCTTTTTGTCTCTGCCCTGCTCGCTCCCTGGATTGCTCCATACAATCCCTACGATCCGGCCAATATCGACATTATGTCCTCGGAAACGCCTCCTGTGTGGATGGATGGTGGGACTTCGAGTACATCATGGGGACCGACGCCCAAGGCCGGGATCTTCTGTCCACCATGATCTACGGGATGCGCATCTCCATCACCATCGGGGTTTTCGCTGTTTTGCTGCAGGCCTTGCTGGGTATCGTCATTGGGCTTGTTGCCGGATATTTCGGTGGCCGGCTGGACTCTTTTTTTATGCGCATGGCCGATGTGCAGCTCTCATTTTCCTATCTCATGGTGGCTATTTTCATCAGCGCTGTTTTGCAGGCAGCCATCGGGGTGGGCCGTTTTGGAGAAATCGCGGTTCCTTTTTTGATCATCGTCATCGGTCTGGCCCAGTGGCCGCAGTACGCCCGGACAGTGCGGGCTTCTGTTCTGGCAGAGAAGAAAAAGGAATATGTGGAGGCGGCCCGAGTGGCGGGATTCAATGCCCAGCGTATTATGTGGCGGCACATCCTGCCCAACTGCATGTCCCCGATCCTGGTGTTGTCCACAATTCAGGTAGCCAATGCGGTTATGAGCGAGGCGGCTCTGTCCTTTCTGGGGCTGGGCATGCCGGTGACCAAGCCATCTCTGGGGTCCCTGATCAATTCCGGCTTTGAATACATATTCAGCGGATCCTGGTGGATAACCCTCTTTCCCGGTGTCCTTCTGGTCATCTTGGTTTTGGCTGTGAATCTGCTGGGCGATTTCCTCCGGGACGTGCTCAATCCGAAATTGTACAAGGCCTGATCAGGCATATCCTTTTGCAGAGGGCCTGCCCTTGAGTGGAGTTGTAATGTCAAAACCAGAAAGCCATTCTATCCTGCTCGAAGTCCAGGATCTGGTGATCAATTTTGCCCTGCGCGGCGGTGATCTGACGGCCTTGAATGGGATCAGTTTTTCTCTCAACCAGGGGGAGCGCCTGGGCCTGGTCGGTGAGAGCGGGGCCGGGAAATCCGTGGCCGGATTCTCAATTATCAATTTGATCAGCAAGCCGGGATACATTGCCAAGGGCAAGGTCCTGTTTCAGGGCCGGGAGATCAGTGCTCTGTCCTTTGAGCAACTGCGGCGGATCCGGGGCAACGGAATCAATATGGTTTTCCAGGATCCGATGATGACCCTCAACCCGGTATTAACCATTGGGATCCAGATGGTAGAGACCATCAAGGCCCATCAGGAAATAAGCGACCAAGAGGCTGCAGCCATGGCCGTTGACAAGCTGCGCCAGGTGCACATTCCTTCCCCGGAGAAGCGATTGACTCAGTATCCCCATGAATTTTCAGGGGGGATGCGCCAACGAATCATCATTGCCATTGCCCTGCTGAATAATCCGCAGTTGATCATAGCCGATGAGCCGACCACGGCCCTGGATGTAACCATACAAGCTGAGATTATGGATCTCTTCCTGGAGCTTTGCAGTCAGCAAAATATGGGCCTTATTTTGATCACCCATGACTTGGCTGTGGTTTCCGAGACCACGGAAAAGATGGCCGTCATGTATGCCGGGCGGATAGTTGAGCAGGGCCCGACGGATGAGGTCATTGCTGATCCCCAGCACCCTTATACTCAAGGACTTATAGCCGCGTTGCCCCAGACGGAGCACCGGGGAACCAGGCTGAATCAGATTCCAGGGACCATGCCTATCCTGACCAGCATTCCGCCTGGATGCTCCTTTCATCCCCGGTGTACCAAGGCCAGGGACATCTGCTCCGTGTATACTCCGGAGCTTGCTCCGATTCAGGCCAGAGAACGTTTGGTCGCCTGTCATCTCTTGCAACCTTAACCGGAATGGTCAAGATTATGCAAAACGCAGAGTACACTGATCAAGCGCCTTTGGTATCTGTCGTTCATCTGCACAAGATCTTCGATATATCCGGCGGATTGCTGGATCAGCTTTCGTGGCAGCAGGGCCGTCTGCGGCGGGAAAAGACCCTGGTCAAGGCCATAACCAATGTCAGCTTCGGCATCAGGCCCGGAGAAACTCTGAGTGTGGTCGGAGAAAGTGGATGCGGTAAATCAACCCTGGGCCGGACCGTAATCGGTCTGCACCAGCCAAACAGCGGGCAAGTCTACTACGGTTCCACTCGCATCGATACCTTCAGCCCGAAACAGATGCTCCCCTTTCGCCGCCGGATGCAGATGGTCTTTCAGGATCCATACGCATCCTTAAATCCCCGCAAGCGGGTGGTCAAGATTTTGGAGGAGCCCCTGGCTTTTCATTTCCCCCGTTTATCGGCTGCCGAGCGTAAAGACCGTCTGGAGGAGGTCATGCTTCAGGTTGGTGGCGATCCCCAATGGCTGATCCGGCTACCACACGAATTCTCCGGAGGACAGAGGCAGCGGATCAGCATTGCCCGGGCCTTGATCGTGGATCCAGACTTTATTGTGGCCGATGAGCCCATCTCCGCCCTGGATGTGTCCATACAGGCCCAGATCTTAAATCTCATGCTTGATGCCCAGGAGGAACGTGGGCTGGCCTATCTGTTCATCGCGCATGATTTGTCTGTGGTGGAACACATATCCACCCGGGTGGCGGTCATGTATCTGGGCACAGTCTGTGAATTGGCTGAGAGCGGGGATCTGTTCGCCAATCCCATGCATCCATATACCAAGGCCCTGCTCTCGGCCATCCCCCGCCTGGGCACCAAGCGGGAAGGGCATGTGAAGCTCAGAGGGGAAGTGCCAACCCCCATCAATCTGCCCCCTGGTTGCGTATTTCATCGTCGCTGCCGATTTGCCCGGGATATCTGCCGCCTGGAGTTTCCCGAACTTATGACCATGGCTGACGGTCGAGAGGTGGCTTGCCACGGCATTCGGGAAGGGTGGATATGTACACTACACTAGTACAAGCGATCATAAATAACGGTAACGCTCATTGGCCGTCATTGCGAGGAGTCTTCGACAGGCGTCTTCGCCGAGGCAATCTCGAAATCGTTACCGATACTTGAGGAAAGGTGTACTTGTATTGCGTCTCAAAAGTTTTGTCTCAGTTTTTGGCAAAAGGATTTGGATTCACAGCACCCTCCCCTAACCTCATCCCTAGAAAGCTGCGCAAAACCGCAGCAGGGAGGGGAAGCAAGAGGATCAAGTTTATCAGCACATCCGTGGGTTGGTTTGTCGCGATCTAACGAAGACATTGAATTTTCAGCATGAGCAGTCGGTTGCGGTTCCCCGCCCGGCACTCAAATGCTCAAACTATTGGCCTTTCTTTTTGATTGGCCGAACATTTGCTTTTGAGTGCCGGGCGGGGACAGGGGTGGGT
>Ga0182239_1000181_pt1 | contig 23525 bp, 29 predicted proteins | sample hydfrate6_PW_210_FD_132456 | JGI IMG/M metagenome (GOLD analysis project Ga0182239, IMG submission 132456) | Subsurface microbial communities from deep shales in Texas, USA - hydraulic fracturing test 6_PW_210 | ecosystem: Environmental > Aquatic > Deep subsurface > Shale gas/oil reservoir >... | reverse complement strand
CTTCTTTTCTTAGCTTTTCTTTAATCAGTTCGATAATCTCCGGATCGGTAAGATCAACTATTTCACCATTTTCAATCAAATTCACATGAGGTTCCGTGTTGATCTCAATTCGGGTCTCCCCTTCAACAGAAAAAACTTCTATGAGGCCAAGTTCTTTTAAAGCCATGACATTAGAGTACAAGGTAGAGAAGCTCATTGTGGGGAACTCTTCTTTGATCTTCTTGAAAACTTCGCTGAGGGAAGGGTGAGAAGGGCCTAGTTCATCTATTACCTCAAGTAACTTAAGTCTCTGGGGAGTAAGCTTGTATCTCTTTTCCCTTAACACTCCAACCGCTTTTTCTTTCCACATGTTTTTGAGTATGCACTGCACTTTATAAGCTTTCCTAATTAGAAATTATTTCTAAATAGAAAAGCTTATTAAGAAAAAATACATACTAAAATTGGTGAAACCCATGTCGGAACACAATAGGAGATTAATTGAAAGGGCAGGAATAGATGTAGAGAAATTGCTAGAACTTCTCGTTAAAGCGGCTGCAGCAGAGTTCACAACATATTACTACTACACCATACTTAGAAACCATGCAACAGGTCTAGAAGGAGAAGCCATTAAGGAGATAATTGAAGATGCAAGGCTTGAAGATAGAAACCATTTTGAAGCCCTTGTACCGAGAATTTATGAACTTGGAGGGGATCTACCGAAGGACATTAGAGAATTTGCCGATCTAGCCTCTTGTAGAGATGCCTATCTGCCAGAAGAGCCTACCATCGAAAACCTTCTAAAGGTTTTTCTTGAAGCTGAGAGGTGTGCCGTTGGGGTTTATACGGAGATATGCAACTACACACTCGGAAAGGATCCAAGAACCTATGACCTCGCACTTGCTATTCTGCATGAGGAAATAGAACATGAAGCATGGTTTGAAGAGCTCTTAACTGGAAAGCCGAGCGGCCACTTCAGGAGGGGAAAACCCGGGGAAAGCCCCTACGTCTCAAAGTTTTTGAGAACGAAGTGAGTTTTGAATTAACATCCTTTTTATTTTCTTTGGAAAACCTTATTAACGTGAAAGTCGAACATTAAAATGGTGATTTGAGTGCTGGCAATAAACCCAACTCTGATAAATAGGGATAAGCCCTATTCTAAGGAAGAGCTTATGGAAGCCCTAAGGCTGGCAACCATAGCCGAGCTCGATGCCGTAAGCTTGTATGAACAGATGGCAAGATTTACGGAGGATGAAAGGTTCAAAAAGGTATTCTTGGACGTTGCAAGGGAGGAAAAGGCACACGTAGGAGAGTTCATGGCTCTTCTGCTGAGCTTAGACCCAGAGCAGATCAGTGAACTTAAAGATGGATTTGAGGAGGTTGAGGAGTTAACAGGAATTAAAACCGAACTCAACTCCCAGGAGGAGAATGAAATGGAAGAGAATGGATATCTCAAGGTTTTAAGGGAAGCTCTTCTCGATGCAATTGAAAAGGGGAGAACGTTAACTCATTCACTTCCAAAAACAAAAATAACTGGCCAATCATTTAGAGTGGACATCATAAGCTTCAAGGATGGCGTGAAAGTAGTTAAACAGGAGTACAAGCCAATCCCCATGCTCACAAAGAAGTTCTACATTGGGCTGAGAGAGCTTAACGACGGAACTTACGACCCAGCAATAGCGGTGAAAGCTGGAGAGTTGCTTGTCAAGGATGAAGAAAGCTTAATAATAAAGGATATTCTTTCAACTGAAGGAATAAAGAGAATGAAGCTAAGTTCATGGGAAACCACAGAGGAGGCTTTAAACAACCTCATGAATGCTCTACAAGATATTTCAAAGGCTTCAGCTGGGCCATTTGGTGTAATACTAAATCCAAAGAGATTTGCCAAACTCCTTAGAGTTCATGAACAGGGAGGAAAGATGCTGATAGAAGTCTTAAAAGAGGTCTTCAAAGGAGGGATCATAGTAACATCCAGTATAGATGAAAGCAAAGTAATAGTTTTTGCAAACACCCCTGCAGTTCTTGACGTTGTTGTCGGACAGGATGCAGATTTAAAAGAGCTCGGACCAGAGGGGGAAGAGGTGGCGTTTTTAGCAAGTGAAGCCCTGACAGTAAGAATAAAGAGCCCAGAAGCAATTGTAATTCTCGAATGACTCTTTCACTTTTTTGGAGGAAACTTAATGGAAAAGAACGCCCAAAAAGATATTAAAAAGACAAAGAACAGCCTCAAAAGGTTCCTAAAAGAATTACCAACAGAGGAACTTTTATCACTCTATTCTGACTTTATTCTTCAAGAAAAATTATTAAAAGAGCTCTCTAGAGCAGAAATGGAAATAGAGAGAGTTTTGGGAAAGTTTTGGAGCGACAGTGTTGTGGAGAACGTTGAAGTGTATAACCTCGGCGGAATGTGTTATAAGGAAAAGGTTCCAGCAGTCAGAATGGGAAGGGAGGAGCTTGCAGAGCGGAAAACCCTTTTTTATGCGGAACCCTTTCCAGAGAACCTTTCCAACGAAAAGAAAGCTACCGTTAAAGAGATAGTGTTCAGATTGATTGAGGTTAACAACGCGGAACTTGAAGTTTTTGAAAAATTAAAACCAAAATCTCCCTTAGAAGACGTGATTTTCAAACTAATTAGGGAAAGTTTACTTCAGCATTCGAGACTTTTAAAGGAGTTACTGACTCTTCTCTGACGCTATAATGGGAAAGGTATATAACTTTCAAATACCATATTATGAACTGGTGATTCCTATGGTCGAACCTCTTGTTAAAAAGGCTGCCGAAACTGAGGATAAGGCAGCTAAGAGTTATACCGAAGGATTGGCAAAAATTAGAGGGCAGGGGTTGAAGTACACCGATACAGAGGCGGTTGTAACAAGAATAGCCGTCGATACAATTATCCATAAACACTTGATGAAAGCTATTCTTGAAGCTCAGAAAGAGCTTGAAAAAGTTAGAAAAGGTTATGAACACGTGAAAGAACCTATGGAGATAGAACCCACTAAGGAACAGGCTCTTCTTGTAAAAAGGTTTGCCGAGATGCACCTCGACATAGAGAGGGATATGGTAGAGACCTACAAGAAGATGGCCGAGAAGATGACCCACCCGCTGTTCAAAGGGCTCGCTGAAGCGTTAGTAAAGAACGAAGAGGAGCACCACAGGCTTTTGAAGAAGCTTATTGAAAAATATGAGGAGATGTGACTTACAGCAATTTTCAATTTTTTAATTTGCATTTGAGTTCTTCTCCAAGGAAGTGAATTGGAATGGTACGGTTTGACCAGCAACTTCCATATATTGGTATAACCCCAATGCAGGTAATTACTGCGATTTTAGTTTTGGTTGTGGGGTGGATTGTAGCGAAGATTGTCGTAAGGGCTTTCAAAGGCGCTCTTAAAAAGACCAAGCTTCCAGAACTAGTCGTGGAGTTCCTTGCAAGATTTTTGAGCGCACTACTCTACGTTGCAGTGATACTTCTGGCGGTTAGGGCTCTAGGAATAGAAACGGGATCCGTTGTGCTGGGTTTATCAGCGGTGATTGGCTTAATCCTAGGCTTTGGTATGCAGGATACACTCACAAACCTGGCCGCTGGAGTTTGGATTGCTGCTTTAAGACCTTTTGACAAAGACGATGTGGTTTCAGTTTCAGGCTACACGGGAAAAGTAAATGGTGTTGGAGTAATGTCAACAGAACTATTAACTCCAGATAACGTTCTCATAACCATCCCAAACAAACTCGTCTGGGGCAATCCTATAATAAACTACACCCGATTACCAATTCGAAGAGTGGATGTTGAGGTTGGCGTGGCTTATGGCACTGACCTAGACAAGGCAATCAAACTTGCCATGGAACTCATGCAAAACCATCCAAAGGTTCTGAAAGACCCGACTCCAAGCGTGGCCATAACTGCACTTGCAGATTCATCAATAAATCTCCAGCTAAGAGCCTGGGCTAAGACCGAAGACTACTGGACGGTTAAGGGCGACCTTACCAAGGGCATATACGAACTCTACACAAAGGAAGGCATCGAGATACCCTTCCCGCAGATGGACGTGCATATCAAGGAGATGCCCCAGTGAGGTCTTTTCTCTCCATTTTAAGTGTTTGACTGATTTTTCTACCCTGCTGAAATTCTTAGGAAACAAAGAATTATTCGGTGTAAATCATCTTCACCGCCATTCCGCCGTCAACGACGAAGTTAACGCCTGGGGTTATAACACACCATACAAATCCATCTTTCCTAAAAAACCGACCTTCTAACGGTTTTTAAATACCAAGGCTGGCCAGAAACACCTCCGCTATCTCTTCCTCCCTCTTCCCCTCGAAGTCGAGCATGTGGTTGAGCCTCCTCATCGTTTCAGTGCTTATCTTCCCTTCCAGTGCCTTCAACGCCTCCACGGCTCCCTTGGGGAGTTCTCTTGCTATCACTATTGCCTCGTAGGGTGGTAGGGCCTTTTTATCGTCCTCAAGGAGCTTTAGATCATAAGCGTCCACCCTTGCGTCGGTCGTAAAGGCCGTGATCACATCTACTTCGCCCTTCGATATGGCCTCGTACATCTCCCGGGGCATAAGGGGCTTTATCTCCCTGAACTCAAGGCCGTAAACAGCCTTTAGCCTCGGCAGACCGTCGGCCCTCTCGACGTAGGGAGCAGGACAGGCGAAGGTGAGGCTTTTCGATATCCTCGCGAGGTCGCTTACCGTTTTCAGCCCTTCCCTCTCTGCCAGCTCTATCTTCACCGCAAGCGCAAAGTCGTTTCTGAAGCCGAGCCTCGCGATCACGTCTATGCCATTCCCTTTGAACCCCTCCCTGACCGCCTCAAAGACCCTCTCTTCGTCCCACTCCCCCATAGGCGGGAGCTTAAGAAGGGCGTTGTAGGCCGTTCCGGTATACTCGACGTAGAGGCTTATCTCTCCCTTTTCAAGCGCCTCAAGGTTTGCCTCCAGCCTCGGTTCGCTCACCCTCACCTCGTACTCAAACCCCTCCCTCTGGAGGAGCTTACCAATGATATGGGCGAGGATCTTCTGCTCGTTGAAGGGCTTTGCCCCTATAACAATCCTCACATCACCCACCTCCTATGCCCTCCGGAGTGACCCTCTTTTCGAGGTAGGAAAAGCTGATATCAATAAACACTGCCATCAGTATGGCCGGGATCGAGCCGGCAAGGATTTTATCCGTGTTGAAGCTTGCCAGGCCTTCAAAGACCAGACTTCCCAGCCCCTCGGAGCCAATTATCGCAGTCAATATCGCTATTGAGTTTGCTAGAACAGCGGCGAACTTTATGCCCGCAAACATGGCCGGATAAGCGTGCGGAAAGCGGACATACCTTATGATCTCCCACTCAGTGAGCCCAATTCCCCGGGCAGCGTCTATCATCGCTTCATCTACTTCACTAAGCCCCACGTAGGTGTTCTTGACTATCGGGAGAAGCGCTCGAAGGAATATCGCAAAGACCGCCGGGGTGAAGCCTATCCCGAGGAGGGGAACTACTATGGCAACAACGGCAAAGCTCGGTATGGCCTGAACGAGGTTGGCGAAGCCCATTATAAATGAAGCTAACCTTTTGCTCTTGAGCGATAATATTGCCAGAGGTATTCCAACCGCTATGCTGAGAAACAGGGATGCGTAAGTCAAAACGAGGTGCTCGCCAAAGGCCCCAAGAACCCTCTCAACGCCTACCATAGCGATCCCTCAGATAGCGTTCTATTAATGCAGCAACTCCGTCGAGGATGAGAGCTAAAGCCCCAACCCACAGACCGGTGACGATAATTATGTCCCTGTCATAGAGGTGTATGCCCGTCTGTATCGGCGCCCCAAGGCCGCCAGCCGCTATAAGGCCGCCGAGTGTAACGACGCCCATGGTAAAAACAACAGCTATTCTTACGCCGGCCGCTATTAAAGGTAAGGCCAGGGGGAAGCGCACCTTCAGGAGTACCTCCCGCTCGCTGAGGCCTATCGCTTTGGCCACCTCGATGTAGCTCCTCTCAACACTCGTCAGCCCGGTGTAGGTGTTCCTCGCTATGGGAAGGATGGAGTAGATGACCGAGGCCGCTATCGTTGGCTTCTCCCCGAGGCTAAGAAGGGGAAGGAGGAGAACGAGGAGTGCGAGCGTTGGCACCGTCTCCAGGATGTTTAGGACATTGAACGCTATTGGAGCCAACTTTGGCCGCCTGTAGAGGTAAAGGCCGAGGAGAACGCCGATAACGACCGATAAGGCCAGGGCTATCCCGAACATGCGGAGGTGCTCAAGCGTCCTTTGGGCAAGGTTCTGACTCTCCCATACCCATCTAATGTCCATTAAAGACCCTCACAAGAGCTTTAAAAGAACTTCATTAGCAAGTAAAATGCCAACGGGCTTTTCCCTCTCAACTACAACTCCAAGAAAGGCATTCCTGCGTTTCATCTCAGCCAAGGCGGAAGCAAGTGAATCACCGGGAGAAAATACAAGGGGCTCCATAAGAGCTTCCTCTAAATCCTGCGACTTTAAGAGAGATTTTAAATCCGTAACCCCTTTAAGTGCTCCTTTTTCCACTATAACTGCAAATTCGATGTTTTTATCTCTCATCCACTGGAGCAACTCGTCCTTTCTCTGCACCTCCACTATGTATTTCTCAACATCCACCATGAGGTCTTTCACCTTCAGGGTGTCGAGATGCTTGAACTTCTTGTCTGCATTAACTAACTTAGCAACGAACTCATCCGCTGGATTAAGCACTAGCTCATCAGGATACCCCACCTGAACGAGCCTTCCGTCCCGCATTATCGCTATCCTATCACCGAGCTTGAAGGCCTCCTCTATGTCGTGGGTTACGAAAACAATAGTCCTTCCAAGAACTTCTTTTATTCTCAAAAACTCCTCCTGGAGTTGCTTTCTCAAAATAGGGTCCAAGGCACCGAATGGCTCGTCCATAAGGAGAAGGGGCGGGTTTAGAGCGAGGGCCCTTGCGAGGCCAACCCTCTGCTGTTGACCACCGCTTAGCTGGTGAGGATAACGAGTGACGAAGTCTTCAGGAAGGGCCACGAGATGCAAGAGCTCTTTAACCCTCTTATCAATCTCTTCCTCACTCCAGCCCTCCAGTTTCAAAAGAAGTCCTATGTTATCTTTCACGGTCATGTGAGGGAAGAGTCCTATCTGCTGGATAACGTAACCAATGCTCCTCCTAAGCTTTACAACATCAAACTCCTTAATGTTTCGTCCATTGATGAAGACCTCACCCTCATCTGGCTCAACAAGGCGGTTTATAGTTCGCAGAAGAGTAGTTTTGCCGGAGCCGCTTGGCCCTATGAGTATTAAAAGCTCACCGCCTATGATCTCGAGATTGACATGATCAACAGCCGTGAAATCCCCGTATCTTTTTGTAACATCTCTGAGCTCGACGGTTTCTATTCTCCTGAAAAGCATTTCAATCACCATAAAGAAAAAAGAATCAGCCCTTAAGGAGGCCTTTCTCAATTAAAAACTCTCTCGCTATTTCCCTCGCATCCTTCTTCTCCACGTCGTACTGGTAGTTAAGTTCTCTCATCGTGTCAGTGTCAATGAGCCCCTCGAGCTTCTTGAGGACTTCCACTACTTCCGGATATTTGTCGGCGAACTCCTTCTTGATGAGTATGACGGCATCGTAGGGCGGTAGAGCTCCTTTATCGTCCTCGAGGATTTTGAGGCCGAATAGGTCGACTCTCGCATCGGTCGTGTAGGCGGAGATGGCATCAACCTGTCCGTTCTTTATTGCCTCATACATAAGCGTTGGCTCCATCTGCTTTACTTCCCCAAAGGTGAAGCCGTAGACCTCCTTAATCCTCGGCAGGCCGTCCGGTCTCGTTGCGAACTCCGGATCGGTTCCTAATGTCATCTTAGGTGCGTATGGAGCAAGATCACTGAGTTTTTCTAAGTTGTTCTTCTCTGCAAATTCTTTCTTAACGGCTATTGCATAATCGTCTCTAAAACCAAGCTTTACAAGGGTTAGAACGCCATCACGTTTTAACATCTCTTCCTTGCTTTTCTCATAGACGTAGTCGGGATCCCACTTCTCCGGGGGATCGAGCTTGAGGATGTTGTTGTAGGCAGTTCCCGTATATTCTACATAGACGTGAATCTGCCCCCTCTTCAAGGCTTCATAATTAACCAAAGTCCCTCCAAGGCCCTCCTTAACCTCCGCCTTGAAGCCGTTCTCCTCAAGGAGGAGGGCTATCATGTGGGCTAAGATGTACTGCTCGTTAAAGGGCTTAGAACCTATCACTATCGTAGGGACTTCCTCCTTCTGGCCAATGCAACCGCTTAAAAAAGCGACTACAATCAAACCAGCTAAAGCCAATGCACCAATTCTGTTCATCTTTACACACCTGTATTTAATTGTTCGGTCTTTCTAATAAAGTTTTCGAAAAATTAAAAACAAAAGTGCCAACTTCGAACTACCCAAGCATCGAATCAAGGAAGAGCATTATATAAAACCCCAGGAAAAAGCCAGCAGTTACCAGAAGCTCATTCTTCTCGTGTTTGTAAATCTCTGGAATCATTTCCTTTACCGTTACGTAGAGCATGGCTCCTCCGGCTAAACCAAGACCATAAGGGAGCAAGCTATGAAATATGGTGAAGAAAAATGCTCCAAAGAGAACCATGACCCATTCTGCAACTCCACTTAAAGCTCCCATCAGAATGGGCTGAAGCCTCTTCTTTTGAAGCGTAGCAAGCGGCAATGAAACGACGGTTCCTTCGGGGAAGTCCTGTATTCCTATGGCTATCGCCGTCACAACCCCTGTCTTTAGGTCAAACACAATAGATGTCCCAACTGCTAAGCCTTCGGGCAGGTTGTGTATTATGACTGCCAAAACTATCAGCCAAACAACCCTCAGCTTGTTTTTGAGCTCTTCAGGGCCTTCATAGCCTTTAACCAAATGCTCATGAGGTACAAAGCGGTCGATAGCGTATATAAGAACTATTCCGAGCATAATCCCTACTCCCGGAGGCAAAAAACGTCCCGAGTACTCAATCCCCGGGAGTATGAGACTCGTAAAGCTTGCAACGATCATAACTCCCGCGGCGAAGGATAAGCTAAAGTCCACGCCCCACTGGGGCATTTTATGGGAAAACATGGCAAGCAGAGAACCGAAGGTAGTCATCAGAGCCACAAAAAGGCCTGCATAAAAAGCAACCATCATTAAATTTCCGTTGGAAATTGCAAGAAGGTACGTGCTCAATGATGTTACGAAATTTTCTAACATAATTAGGTCACCCTAACTAAAAGTTAAGCGAAGAAAATATATAAAAGTTGCGGAGGATCAAATCGGAGTCACATGCCCCCATTTTTCTAAAGCCCTTGCAAGCTCTTTATGGGTCTTTGCATATTCTTCTAGAGATATTCCCTGCATTATGGCATCTATTGCCTGTCTAACCGCTTTCGCCCCAGCAACAGGACCATCCGGATGACCAAGGGTTCCACCACCAAGCTGGAGAACAATATCTGCTCCAAGAGCCTCTATGACCGCAGGTAAGTTGCCCGGATGCAGACCACCGGAGCTCGTTGGGAATGCCGGTTTTATATGGTAGAACTTCTGTTCAAGATGGAACACATCGTTTTCATCGGGTTTGTAGTGATTCTCCCTTAAGATTCTAGCATTTTGGATAACGTCCCACTTACCACCTTCAAGCTTCCCTGCTCCGGCAGTCCCAACGTGGAGCTGGTCAATACCTATCAACCTGTAGAGCTTGGCAAGGACGAACATTGAAATTCCGTGGTAGGGATTTCTTGTGAAGGTAGCGTGCATTGCCCTGTGTCCATGTATAGCTAAACCATAATCCTCAGCCAAGTCCCTTATGTACTCCAGTGCTCCCCAACCAGTAATTACCACATCGACCATTGCATGCTTAAGTCCAAGGTCGGCAAGAATCTCAAGTCTAGTTTCCATTTCCCTTATGTCTGCGGTTATATTGGCAAACCATGTCTTCTTCTCTCCAGTTTCGTTCTCGACTTTTTCAATTATCCTTGCCATAACTTCGGCTCTCTCTTCAAAGCGGTTATACCATGGGCTTGTAAGGTTCTCGTCGTCTTTCATATAGTCCGCTCCTGCAGTGAGAAGGTCGTAAGCCAGTTTCTCAAACTCTTCTGGAGAATAGCCGACCTTTGGCTTTGGGACTACACCGTAGAGGGGCCTATCTTTAACTTCAAGCATCTTTCTTACTCCCTCTATACCAAAGGCAGGTCCATTGAATTCTCTGATAATCTTCTCGGGCAAGTAAAGGTCTTCAAGGCGGAGACCTTTCACTCTCTTCATTCCAAAGACGTTTCCTGCAATGCTCGCAAGAAGTCCTGGTAAATTGGCTTCTTCAAAAGCGTGGAACGGATAGGCGATCTTAACTATCCAGCTGCCATCTCCCATGTCATGGAAATCGTAAGCTTTTGCAGATAAATCCGCCCATCTTTCCTCCTCATACCATGGATAAAGGGTAGTCCATGTTCCCGTTGAGCTTTCAGCAGCGACTCCTCCAGCGGCTTGCTCAATTGTGTACCCCTCAGCCGGGGTTATCCTAAAAACGGCTATGATGTCTCTCTTCTTGCTGGGCTTATAGCCTTTGTCCACATAGTAGTCATATATCTTGTCAAACTTTTCAGGCATTTTTCCCACCTCCTTATTAGTTAGGTTTTCCTAACTATTAAACCTTTCGTGGGGTGGCATAGAAATAGAAAAGCGGAGATTATTAAGCTTTCGATAACGGCAAAAAGAGAAAATGACTATCAGAGCAGGATCTCAAGGCCCAACATGCATCATCTGGCTGTACATTTCCCAGTCGAGGAGGAGTTCGTATTCAGTCTTTAAGATAAAGTAATGGGTGTTCTCCATTGAGGCCAGATATCTAAGAAGACCTTTCTTTGCATTGTCATCCGTCATCTCCTCAAGCTTGGAGTAGAATTCTTTGGCAATCTTCTCTGCTTCCATAGCCCATCTAATGAGCTCCAATATGTCCTGAACGTTTTTAATTTTTTCAGCAACGGGTTTCAACTCCGGCCCTACGTGTTCCTTCGGGAACACTATCTCCTCTCCGGGAAACGACTGAGCATAGAGCTTTCTTAAAAATTCCTCGTGCTTTTCCTCCTCTCCAGCAAGAAATTCCAGCTTCTTTCTTAGGGTTTCTATATCAACATTTGCGGCCATGCTTTTGTAAAACTCCCTTGCCCCTATTTCTGCTTTTATTGCCATTCCTAAAAGTTCTTTCAGGGAGAACTCATTCACCTTCTCAAGGGGAATCCCCATGTCAATCTCCACCATTTCTTCCACCTCATTTCAAAAACAATACACTTATTAGTAGGGCACTCCTATACTAAAATCTTTCCATCAAACAGAAGTTTTAATGACAAAAGCCCTAACTCAAATATAAAAGCCTCCCGGTAGAATTGTCAAGTCTTTCAGCTGCCACATAATGAAGTCTCACTAGGGTGTAAATCCACAGGCTCATGGAAAATATGTATACTACCGGGGCGATTTCTCCAGCAAAGATGTTAAGCCAAATAAATCCCGTAAAAGACCAAGATGATATTTCTGCAAGCTTCTTGTATTCCCCAGGGGTTCTAACGTAGCCCGATATCGCATTAATGAGGAGGATTATCGCCACTGAAGAGGCTAGCTCAACGGTATAAAAGCTCTCTCTTACAAAAATTGCACTTCCAGCTATAACGGTAACTTGCAAGAGCATTGTCCAAGTAGCCCTAACAAGTCCGCTTTCCGAAAGGGAGTAGGCTATTAAAACGGGCCCCAAAAGTATTGCAATAGTTATAATGCCCCTATGAACTTCAAACATTGTCGCGATAAAGCCGAGTGAAGTTAGTATTCCTCCAAAGAGGATGTACCAGGAAAGTTTTCTATGCCCTAAAAAGAAGTTCTCAATCTTTCTTGAAAGGTTCCAGGTAAGGAAAATTCCCGCAAGAGTCAGTACTCCACAGAGGCCCATGAGAGTTTGATAAACACTTATCATGCTTCCATCGTCCAAGTTTTTACCCAGATAATTGGGAAGAAAACTAAATAAACCTTCCGGTAACTTCTGCAGATTTGGGAGCATGCCAAAGGTTACTCCCAAGAAAAGCTTCTTCCTTTTATGTTTTCAAAACCTCCGCACCCTCAAGCATCTGGAGGGCTCCAAATAATATCCCGCTGAAGAATGAGAATTCACTAACAGGATAATATCCCATTAGATGGGAGAAGGAGCTGATGAACAAGAGTAAGGAAGAAGTTACCAAAGCATCGGTGTGAAGCCAATGAAGGAGGTTATTAACCCTTATCCCCAAAAGGGCAGATACGCCAAATAGAAGTGCCACCAATGGAAAAAGCAGTTTAGCAGCCGCAAACACAACATAAACACCAACAAGGGGCAAAAAACTAACATATAACCACGTCCATGCCCCAAGCCTGCCAAAAGAAAACGCAAGTACAACAAAAAGGAAACTAATAGCTCCTACAAATCCAATAACGTTTCCAAATTTCGGAAAAGTGAGTTCAAAGAGAAAGCCCAGTGCAAACATTGCGGATGATAGATACATTACACGTCTCTGTATTCCTTTTACCTTCCATGCCAGCGCTGCAGCAAGAGTTGAAGTGCTGAGAAGCAGGTAAGATAAAGCTATGCCTATCATCTAAAGCCACCTCCTGAGGTAATCATATACCCCCATGGCAGAATACACCCAAAGAATCACAGCGGAGGAGTAAAGTAGAACTATGAGAAAAGAGACCTCTCCAAGGGAGGCTTTGTTAATGAGGTACCTTAACCAGCTGTAAGCTACAAAAAGCCAAGAGGACAGCAGGAGGGAGTACCTCAAAAATGGAGAAAGAATTCTAAGCGTTAAAAGAGAATGAACCAGAACAAGAAGGGCTAAAAGAATACCCACGTAAATAAGCTGTGTTGTTATGTCTGAAAAGCGGGAAGTGAGAGATATAGATGAGACAATAAGGATAAGTTGCAGTACGAGTTCTCCCTTAAACTTTACCTTTTTGGTAGCCAAAAACGGCAAGACTACAAGAATACCTCCGGTTAACGGGACTATCATTAGGAGGAGGGCTTGAGAAGGCTTCGAAAAAATCACCCCGGTTACCCTTACAGTTATCACCCCTATGGATAGCATTATGAAACCCGCAATTTGGAGGGCCCAGAGCCTCTTTTGTTTGAGATACTTGTTAAGGATGCTGAATACCAATACCGTGAAGATGCCACCAACCACGACTAAGGATTCCACAATAATGCTCAATAATGTGTACTCATCCAAGGGGCTCACCTACCGTAACTTCTCCTTTGGTAAGTTCAAGCTTGTAAAAGCCCGTAACTCCATGGGAAGATTTCTTAATCCTTATTCCCCTCGTTATTTTAAACCCTTCAACGACCTCAACTATATCTATGACATGCGTTGCAGACTCTTCAAAAATGGCCAGAGTCTTCTTATCTAGCAGTCTCTTATCTACCATCGACATCAAGACAAAGCCACGTTCCAGAGCTATGTTAGCCAATTCAGAGAAAAAGCGGTGAACTGTCTCAGGAGGGTAGAAAACAAGAAGAGGCTGGAGGAAGAATATGCCAATTAAGTGATCCTTTGGTATCTCCCTCATTGCATGAGTTACCTTGAAGAGCTCTTGGGGAGCAAAATCCTCTCCTAGGGTAAGGTAAATAACCTCTTCAATCTCCTTTATCTTCTCAAGTCTCTTTTTGAGACGGGGGGTTACAAAGACAACAGCCTTCTCTTTATTCTCTTTCAGAGCATCTAAAACTATTTCCATCCCCAGCTCTCCGATGGTAGATATTAAAATAGTGCTTCCCGGTTCAACTTCTCCAAGGAGCTCATCAAGCTTAGGGACTCCAAGTCTCATACTCAGACCCCGTGAAACAGAACTTCCTGGTGATAAACTTCAATGCCTTTGTTTGTTATCCTGTATGGTCTAATCTCCTCATCGAAGGTGCTCCCTCTAAATTTTATTATCTTTATCCCCCTAAGCGCTTTGCCCCTCTCTTCGATGACTTTTAGCTCAATAACTCCACTCACAAGGTATTCTTCAATGTCACTATTCCCAAGCTCCGAGGTAAACAGGATGGTGGCATTGTACTTAGAAATAGTCTTCAGAAAAGCCATGAACGTTCTTCTGTACTCGAGCTCATCTATAATCGTGAGCTTGATCATTGTTAAGGGGTCTATAACTATCCTCGAGTAATTTTCAGCCTTGAGTTCTTCGCTTATTGCCCTTGTAAGCTTCTCAAAGCTGGTTGCGAATTCTTCATAAAGAACGTCGGCAAAGATACTCTTCTTTTCCCCCACTGGTGTTGCATCAACGAGCTTTATGTTTGGATGATCCAAATCAAAGCCAAATTTGCTCATGTCTTCTTTGAGAGTGGATATAGGTTCTTCAAAGGTGATGTATAAGCATTTTTTCTCCATTTTTAACGCCTTCCATCAAGAAATGTACAGCAAGAGTTGTTTTTCCAGTCCCAGGCCCACCTTTAACAAGGTATGCCCTCCCTGGAATGAGACCCCCGTTGAGCATCTTATCGAGGCCTTCAATCCCCGTCGAAATCCTACTCACGTTACTCACCCTCGTGAGTTAATTCATTCTAACATTAATAAGCATTACCATCGCACAAATTTTTACTTCAGAACATCAACACTAAAGAAAATTATAGAAAAATCACTCAAGCTGAACCTCGTTCTCCCAGAGGCCGTGAATGTTGCAGTAGCTCAAGGCATAGAGCTTGCCCTTCTTCTTGGTCTTAAGAACAAAGTAGGCTATTGGCTCGGCGTATACATCGCTCGTGTTCGGCCCATTTGTGGACTCCCCATGTGCTATAAACTCAGCTCTTCCAACATGGTAAACAAAGTTCTCGCCCTCTGGCAAGAAGTAAAGCTCTATGTATTTAATGTGGTGCTCGGTGGTGTTTGGATGTGGTATTTCTTTGCCCACTTGCACCTTCACCTTAACGAGGTCTCCTTCCCTTTCGTATTCTATAACGGGGACATGCTTTTCTCCTTTCCAGTCTCCACTCCTGATGGTTTCACCTATCATCTCGATCACCTCATTCTATTTTTTCAAACATGTCTTTTGGAGCTCCACAGAGCGGGCATACCCAATCATCCGGGATGTCCTCAAACTTTGTTCCCGGAGCAATTCCGCTATCCGGGTCTCCGGCTTCCTCATCATATATGTATCCACAAACTATGCATTTCCACTTTGCCATGTTTTCACCACCCTAATATTATTAGATTAACCTTATAAAGTTTGCGCTCCGAACTAAATGGAGCAAAAAACGAAAGGGCTACTCAAACACCACGAACTTGTCTTTGGGAGCACCGCATACTGGGCAGTACTCCGGGACTTCATCTACGGCTGTATAACCGCAAACCGGACATATGTAAACCTTCTTGATTTTGATGTCCTTACCTTCCTCTGCAAGTTCTTTTGCTTTCTTGTAAAGCTCTGCATGGATTTTTTCTGCCTCCAGGGCATAATATGTGCTTTTAACAGCTTCTTTCTCTCCCTGAAGTTCCGCCGTTGCTTTATAAACTGGGTACATTTCCTCAACTTCAAAGGTCTCACCGTCTATTGCCACCTGGAGGTTGCTTGGGGTGTCTTTAACGTTGCCCAAAGCTTCATAGTGATTTCTTGCATGCACGAGCTCCGCAAAGGCTATTGCCCTGAAAAGCTTTGCTATGTTTGGGAATCCTTCCCTCTCAGCCACGTCTGCAAAAATCATGTACCTCATGTGAGCCATGCTCTCTCCTGCGTAAGCCTCTTCCAGAAACTTCTTGGTCATTTTTCTTTCAACCACCATACCCATCACCTCAAAACGGCATTATTAATTTCGATAGAGAAATATAAAAGGTTTTCTCTCCGAAATTTATAAGATAGGGAAAGAACATCACAGTTCATCTATGCTAACTCCAGCTTTTATCTTCCTCTCCAGCATCATTGCCTTCCTTATGTCCTCCATAACAACAGCTCCGACTATCTTACCTCCTTCAAGGAAGACTTTTGTCTTCTCATCCAGCCACTTTCCCTCTCCCCTTGTTTTTCCAATCAGGGCTATTGAGAAATTTCCAAATTTGAAAACTGTGGAACGGAATTCAAAGTCATACCTGTCTTCTCTACCTCTTAAAAGGTTAGCAAGGACTCTCGCATGCCCCATGGCAGCCTTTGCAGTGCCGCAGATTATTCCATTGTACTCGGCGCAATCTCCGATAGCATACACATCCTTTGCCGAGGTTCGGAAATGGTCATCAATCAATATTCCCCTCCCAGCGTGAATACCGCTTTTAACGGCTATTTCCTTGTTGGGGACAATCCCAAAGGCACATATCTTGACTTTTCCATTCACGTAACCCTTATCCGTAAGAACTCCCTCATTATCTGCCTTCAGCGCATTTGCATTGAGGTAAAACTCTACCCCATCGCATTCGAGCTTCTCCATTATTATTTTCGTGAGCTCTTCATCGAGGCCAAGAAGATTACTCCTTCTGTGAACTAACTTAACTTTGTAGCCTGCTTTTGCCAGGTTCCCAGCAAGCTCAAGACCTATAAATCCGCCGCCAAGTATCAGGACGTCTTCATATTTTTCTATTTGCTCTTTAATTCTCTCGGCATCCTGGAGTGTTCTAAGGGTGTGTACGAACTCCTTGCCCTCAAGAGTTGGTTCTCTTGCCCTTGCACCAGCAGCTATAACCAAAACATCGTAAGGTATCTCGCCTTCCGTTGTTATCAGTACTTTCCGAGCCCTATCTATTACCTCGGCCTTTACTCCAAGTTTAAGGTTTATCCCCTTCTTTTCATACCATTCAAGGGAATATGGGAAAAGTTTTTCTTTTTCAACTAACCCCGCTATGTAGTGACTCAGCATGGGCTTGCTGTAGTGCAAAACTTCTTCTCGCTCCACTATTGTAACTTCATGCTCTCCAGAAAGCTGATTGGCTAATTCTACTCCTCCAGGCCCATTTTCAATTATGACAATCCTCATATGCTTCCCTTTATAGAACTCTTGGCTTGTAGTAGATTTCCACTTGATTGAATATCACATGAGCGGGGATATCGGCATAATCTGGTTTTCCTCTCATGAGCCCCTCCAGATATTCCTTGTGGGCTTCGATTGCTTTGTAGTGAGCTCTCTCCTGCGTTGCCAGGAAGTCAAAAAGAGCCTTATGCTCAGGCAGTCTTTTGGCTAGAAGTTTATAAACTCTCTCTGCTACCTTTTCGTTCATTAGTGCAGTCCTCATAGCCTCAACCATCCCACCCAAGGTTACAGCATTAATGGTGCTCTCAAGGAAGGGGATTCCCTGAGGTGCTAGATAGCTTTCATCTCCGAAAATTTTTTTGTATAAGTTTAGCAAGAGGGTTCTATGTGCCTCTTCCGCCTTTGCGAGGTCTTTAAAGAAGTTCTCTATAAGCTCACCCTTTCCCTCCGCAAGTTTGAGGTAAAAGGCTTTGGCATCTTCTTCAGAGGCTATTGCATAGCCTAAAATTTCCTTTTCAGAAAGGGCTTCCAGTCTTTTAACAATATCTTCTTCCATGAATACACCTCCTACGTTAAAGATTTTCTCATGGGTATATTTAATGTTTACCACTCCACTTCTTCCAAGGTGAAATGAAAATCTCAGCATGAAGAATCAATAGGGTTTTGTCCTCGGCTTATAATACTGTTCAGGGTTTGAAAAGAGCTGTGCTGTTATGGGGGTTTTGGAGATCTCATTCCCCCCAAGTTGGGCTTCAAAATAGTCCTTGTACATTTTTAGGGCCTCTATATGGCCTGCTTCTTGAGTTGCCAAGTATTCAAAGACGTCCCTATGTTCAGGGGCTTTTTTGGAGAGATAATTGTAAATCCTGTATGTGTTTTCTTCGTTCTCAAGAACGATCCTAAGGGCATCAACTAAGTTTTCACAGGTTTCGGTGGATAGGGAAGCATGAACTGAGGATACGCCTTCAACTAACTGCAATGTTTCCTCCCCAAATTTTTCTCTATAAATTCCCAGAAGGACTTCCCAATGAGCTTTCTCATCGTTGGCAACCGTTTCAAGAAACTCTGCTATCAGCTGCCCCTTATCTTTTGAAAGATCTCTATAGAAGAGTTCAAGTTCTCTCTCAGAAGCAATCGCATAGCTTAGTATTTCTTTTTCAGAAAAAGCTTCCAGTTTCTCAATAATATTGCTTCTTTTTTCCACAAAAATCACCTGAATATAATTGCACCTAATGTTATTTAACACTTCCTGAAAGAAATCTTCATATGAATTCGTTTAGCGAATTTAAAAGCATTTGTCCTCTTTTTAGTGCCTCCAAAAGATGTCTGTCCGTTATCTCACCTCTTTCAAGGAACTCTTCGAGTTCTTTCCTTATGTTCAAAAGATGAACTCGTCTTTGCTCTTCGTTTAAGGGTTTTTCGGCCTGGAGTTTTTCTCCCCCTTCTTTAAAGCCCTCCGGAAAGTACCAGTCCTTGAACCATGTAAAGCCCAAGTTAAAAAGCTTAAAGCCGAGCCTTGTTGTTGGAGCCGGAGCTCCAAAATAGAGAGCCCTTTTGGTTTCAAGGTCTTCAACATAGCTGACAAATATATGCTCTCCCGGTTTTAAATGACTCGCAAAAAGCTCCAACAAGGTCTCTTCTACAGGTGAATTAAAGTACAGCAGCCCAACGTTTGGAGTCGGATTTATGGAGGAAACCTCAACCCAAGAGCTATAGTACCTCCTACCAAAATAAACCCTTGCGTAAAGGAGGTGGTCTCTTAAAGAATCTTTCTCAATGAAAATCTCAAGAAGAGCCTCATTTGGAAATCTGCCGGGATATTTTTCCGCATATATCCCAAATTCCCCAACTTTAATTCCACTCAGCAGTTCTTCAACGGCGTTTTCAATCATAGGGGCACCTCTAAAAATAAATTAGAGATAAGGCTCACCTTCTGAGCCTTTTTACGAGTTCTCTAACCCCTTCCCTGATTCTTACCTCGTCTTCTGGCGTAGTTCTGCCCTTTACCTCTATTGTATCCACGTGGTCAAACTTTGACCTCTTGATTAGTGTCTCTATCTCTCTTCCAGCTACCCCTGCCCATCCAAATGTTCCTAGTATAAGAACAGGCTTTTCATAGTTGGCCTTATCAAGCATCTCATAGAGGAGGTACCTTATTCTCGGGTGTATACCTGCTTCATATGTTGAAGCCCCAATAATAAGCGCCTCACTATCCGGAACTTCTCCAAGAATGTCGCTCACTGCTGGAGCCTCTTTGTCGGTATATCTGTAAACTACCGGAGTGAAGCCGAGCCTTTCTAGCTCGTTAACTGCCACTCTAACGCTTTCCTCAACGAAACCGTACATCGAGTCATACACCACCAAAACTTTACCTTTCTTTGGAACTCCAGCGCCGACATTTGCATAGTGTTCAAAGATCTTCTGTGGGTTCTTACGCCATATCAATCCATGCCCCGGAAGAATCATCCTGACATCGTCCACTATGCCGAGCTCTTTTATCTTCTCAATGTTTTCCACGATGTACTTGTGGTAGTGGCCGATAACAGTAACTATATACTTGGTAACGTAGGGGAGGTACTTCTCAACGACTTCATCGTCACTGTCATCTATGGCTTCGGGAATTGAATATCCTCCTCCTGCATCACAGCTAAAGATTATTTTGTCCTCAACAACATAGGTTATCATGGTATCAGGCCAGTGAAGCCATGGAACCGTTATGAACTTTAAAGTCCTGCTACCTATCTTCAGCTCTTCTCCGTCTTCAATTGCATGAACGTTCTCTTTGATATCATAAAACGTCTCTAAAAGTCTCTTTGCAAATATGGTGCCTATAATCTTCGCCTTGTACCCGTTTAATTCGAGGATTTTTGGTAAAGAGCCGCTGTGATCCGGCTCCATGTGGTGGACAACTATGTGAGTTATCTCCTTGGGATCAACTATACTTGAGAGTGCTTCAAGAAATTGATCAACATAGTCTTTTTTCCAGGCATCAAAAAGGACAACCGCACTGTCTGTTTTCATAACGTAAGCATTATAGGTTATTCCTTCCGGAATGTCCCATGTTGCCTCAAAGTACTTTATCTGGTCGTCATCAATCCTTAAAAGATAGAGCTCAGGCTCATCAAGAAGTTTCTCTATCCAAACCTTTGGCATTTTTTCACCACCCCAATTTAGTTCAAAAATAGAAATATAAAAAGTTTTTCACCCTTCTAGAAACTCGAATATCTCTTCCAAGTTGGGAAGCTCCCCTATTGGGTAAACTTTGTAGAAGGCTATCTTCCCTTCTTCATCAACCAAAACGTTTGCTCTTTCTGAAATGCCATCCTTTTCTCTAAAAAGTCCATATAGCTTTGCAATCTCACCATGAGGCCAAAAGTCGCTCAGAATCCTGAGTTTCTTAAGCCCCATGTGTTCAGCCCAGGCCTTTTTACTCGGCACGGGATCAACGCTTATACCAACCGGGAGAACGTTTAGGGTTTCAAATTTTTCATAGTTTTCTTCCAAAGCTCTCATCTGCTTTTCGCAAATACCTGTCCATGCCAGTGGGTGGAAGGATAGGAGAACTTTCTTCCCTCTAAAATCCGAAAGCTTAAATTCTTCTCCATTTTGGTCTTTCAACACAAAATCCGGTGCTTTTTCTCCAATCATCTTACTCACCTCAAAAAATTATAAAAATCAAAATGTCTTCTTACCCTCCAAAATTTTTCTGATCTCTTCGAGTTTTGGCCTCCTCTGCCACAGCGGTGTTTTGTCCCTCTTATAAGCTGGAACCAGCTCTTCAAAGGTTGGCTTTTCGTGGATGTAGAACACTCCCAGCGGGAGAGGATCGCTCTCTATAGCTCTCTTAAATGCCTCCTCCCTATCGTACGGGTTGTGGTCTTTCATCCAGTAAGTGTGCTCGCGATACCATTCGTAGGTGTTCACCTTGTTGAAGCTCACACATGGATGGAAGATGTCTACTATAGCTAATCCTTTATGCTGGATGGCCTTTTTGATTATCTCCACGCTCTCTTTGAAGTATCCCATGAAAGTCCTTGCTACAAAAGATGCATCCAGAGCTATTGCCAAGGCTATTGGGTTGAATGGCTCTTCAAAGACTCCCCAAGGTTGAGTAGGAGTTTTCATCCCCAGCATTGTTGTGGGAGAAGCTTGGCCTTTAGTCAAACCATAAATCTGGTTGTCGTGGACTAAAACTGTTATGTCTGGGTTTCTTCTTATGGCATGGAGAAGGTGGTTGCCTCCTTCAGCGTACATGTCTCCATCTCCACCCTCCGCTATTACCGTCAAAGATGGATTTGCGGCTTTAACAGCTGTAGCTATTGGAATTGAACGACCATGAAGGGTATGGTAGCCGTTAACGTTTATGTAGTGGGGCATCTTTGCAGCTTGGCCAATTCCACTTATTATGACAACATCCTGCGGCCTTAGGTTGAGCTCGGCAAAAGCAGACCTCAAAATATTCCTAATACCGAAGTTTCCACACCCGGGACACCAGGCTATGTCCTTGCTTCCGGGTCTTTCGGGCTCAAAAATAAGCGGAGAGATCATTCTAACACCCCCTTAAGAGCATCAAGAATCTCTTCAACGGAGAAGGGCCTCCCATCATACTTCAAAATCTTGTGATGCACTTCCACTCCAAACTCTTTCTTTAAAAGCTCTGCGAACTGTGCTGTAACGTTTTGCTCGATGTCTATTATCACTTTGCCTTCCAAGAGACCTTTAACCTTCTCGGGCAGAGGATACACCCACTTAAAGTGCAGAAACGCTATGTCTTCCCTGTTGAGAACTTCGAGGGCTTCTCTTATCACATGGTAGGTTGAACCCCATGCGACAATGACGTATTTTGCATCCTCCCTTCCTATAAGTTCCGGCATCATGGCATTTTTCCTTATTGTTTCAAGTTTCTTTATTGCCCTTTTCTCCTGCATCAGCCTTGAAAGTTCCTCGTCTTCGGTTATGTCTCCCCACTCGTCGTGTTCGTTTCCGTTAGCCACCACAACGCCCTTTCCGTATCCAGGAATGCTCCTTGGAGAGATGCCATCTTCGGTGAGCTTGTACCTCTTGTAGTCCTCATCACTCTCCACAATGTACTTTTCCACTTTAATTTTGCTTAGATCAAGCTCTGGGAGGTTGTAATAGGTATCGACAAAGTATTGATCCGTTAGGATTATCACAGGCACTTGGTATTTGTCCGCTAAATTGAAAGCCTCTGCCGTAAGGTAAAAGGCATCCTCTATACTTCCCGGAGCAAGGATTATACGCGGAAATTCACCATGGCCAGAATAAAGAACAAGATTCAGGTCGCCTTGCATTGTTCTTGTGGGCAATCCCGTTGCTGGACCAGGCCTTTGGGCGAGATGGATTACCACTGGATTTTCTGCCATTCCAGCTAAGCTTAGGGCTTCGCTCATCAAGGCAAAGCCGCCTCCCGAGGTTGTTACCATTCCCCTTGCACCGGCGAACCATGCTCCTAGAGCCATGTTTATTGCAGCTATCTCATCCTCCACCTGCTCCACTATTATTTCAAAGTCCTCGGCATGCTGAGCAGAGAAAACCGCAACACCTGTGGAGGGGCTCATGGGGTAAAAACTCAAGAAGTTCATTCCCCCCGCGACTGCACCCAAGGCTACAGCCTCGGTACCGCTTAAAAGAACCTCTTTCTTAACGTTTTCGTCTCTTTTAACCTCAATTCCAATTGTTCCCTTTTCACACAGCTTTACTCCAAGCTCATAACCTTTCCTAGCGGCTTCAATGTTTTTTAACACAACCTCTTCTCCTTTGCTGCCAAATCTTTTTCTCAGATACTCCTCAAGAGCCTCAAAGTCCCCGTGGAAGAGTCCGACCACAACTCCCGCTGCTATTGTGTTTAAATACAGAGGACTGCCAACTTCTTTTGCCATTTCATTGAGAGGCACTTCAACAAAGTTTACTTTGCTGAGGTATTCCTCCTCAACGTTTTCCTTTTCGCCCAAAACCACTGTGTTCTCTGTGAGCCTCTTTTCCACCCAAGGAAGAACTCCACGCTTGAACGGGATTAAGATATTGATTCTCCTTACAAATGCTCTTACTTTTTTTGATGACACCCTAATTTCGGTAGTGTTTATACCACCTCTAACCCTCGACATGTACTCTTTGTTTGCATAGACGTTATAACCAGAGAGCTTCAAAACCCTTGTAAGGATCTCTTCAACTGTCTGAATTCCCTGACCCGCTGCACCACCCAAAACAATAGAAACATCTTCCTTAAACTCGACCATATGCCATCACTTCCAATAAAGTTCGACTTTCGTCATAATAAGGTTTGTGGATTAGGTTTATATAATTTTCTTCTAAAGCCCTAACAATGAAGAAAGCAAACAAGCTCTGAGAAAAAAGACAAAGTTAAAGAAAAGAGATCATTCAAGCTTCTTGTAGCAGAACCACCAGTCGTAGCACTCTATCTCGCCCTTGGCTTTGGCCTCTTCGCGTTCCTTGATTTCATCGACGGTGGCAGCAGGTGGAACTATAACACGGTCACCTATGAGTTCGTTGTTAGGCCACTTGTGGGGTAAAGCTACTCCTTTCTCTGTGCTGATCTTGAGGGCCTTGACG
>Ga0182239_1000179_pt1 | contig 23619 bp, 24 predicted proteins | sample hydfrate6_PW_210_FD_132456 | JGI IMG/M metagenome (GOLD analysis project Ga0182239, IMG submission 132456) | Subsurface microbial communities from deep shales in Texas, USA - hydraulic fracturing test 6_PW_210 | ecosystem: Environmental > Aquatic > Deep subsurface > Shale gas/oil reservoir >... | reverse complement strand
GGTGATAGCACATATATGGTTTTGGGTTTTCACAACAGATTTTTGAGAACAGAAGGAGAGTGATGGTATATATGGTCAGAAGCTCTTTCTTTTGCTGCCAGGAAAAGAAATCAGGTCTGAATGCATACGCAACACGTTATACTATGCTCACGTTAGCCCCTGATTTCATAGCTTTCTGACCAAGGGTGATACATGGGTGCTGTCCCGGCCAAGGAGTATTTTGTTTTGGATTTGTGTCTAGACCAGAAGGCCAAAAGTGTCAAATGAGTACCGGAAACAATTGAATATAACACCATGAAATTGCATTTAAAATTTCCATAACAGTCAAACATGGAGATATGAGTTGCATTTTTTGTAAAATGTTGTCCAAGAATTTAAGGAAAACATAACGCTACAGCGTAAGCTCGGTTTTTTTTATTCATGTTCGCGGATGCGGGAATCCAGTTTTTTTGGGGACGGTCATGACAAGTCAGTCTTTCCCCTGGATTGCCCGGGGAGCCGGATTGCGATTTGTACAAAAATCTGGGCCGGGCAATGACGGACAGGAAGATCGCGGGTATTCCAGGAAGTCGTTTCTATCAAAAAACATTCATTCAAACCACGATTCAAAATCTGTTCCTGCGGTTACCAATGCATGCGTAGAATCTCGACAGTCAAAAGTTCTTACATAGTTAGTTGTTTTTGTTGACGATTATCGAAGGTCAACCCGGAAATTACAATATCACCCTATCTTATTGATTTTATTCTTATAACCGTGAACCTGGAACCCGCAAGGTAGAATAAAAGTTATTCTTTTTCCTTGGCCGAGGAATCAAACCCTATCTTATCGAAGATCTTTTGCTTGATCTGAGCGTCGAAAGTCTTCCATTTCAGTTTTTTATACTCTTCGCCCTTGCCTCCGGTCAGGAAATTCACTGGGATTTGAAACCCCCCGGCAGAGTGCTTTCCTCCTCCGTAGTGAGCGCCGGTAGGATCCTGTCCCAAGGCTCCCTTCAAAAAATTGTCAGGATCAAGGGTCAGCTTGGAAGTCCGCATGGATCCGATGATGGACTCTTCTTGATCCGGTCCTTGAACCAGTCCATAGACAATGGCTGTGTGGACGTTTTCTTCGGTGACTAAAAAATCGGCGGCCTGGGGGATTGCGTCCCGGTCGTCACTGCGCAAATAGCCAATCCCGGCAATGGATACGCTTTCGGCAATAACCCTCTCTTCCAGAGCTTTTTGAATTATTTCCATCGTTTTTTTGGATCTGGCCTGGCTCATGATCTGCTCCAGAATGTCGGCTTCCCGGTAACGGCTCAAAAAAGCTGCGGCACAAAAATCCGCCGGACCCGCCCGCATGAAGTTGTTCGTGTCGGTAATGATACCGTGCATCAGGGCGGTGGCCATTTTGACGTGTTCTTCGTGCCCGGTATCCAGTTCCAGAAGACCTTGTTCCAGATATTGGGCATACATGGTGGCTGTGGATCCTATGGTCCTGATGTCGCAGAATTCGGCCTTCATGCTGGATTGGGGTTCATGGTGGTCCAGGATCATGAGCAATGGGACGTTGGCTTTTTCCAGGGCCTGCGTGATTTGACGGGCCGTTGTCCCCTGGTGGTCGACAAAGACGGCTCCGGTATATGTGCTTACGTCCATTGAACGCTGAAAAGGGTGCAGCTTTATGCCCAGCAGGTTAACTAAGGCCAAATTTTGCTGATGACTTATGGCTCCGCTGTAGACAATATCTGCTTCTATTGAGTAGCTTTGGCTGATAAGCTGATGGGCGTAGGCAGCAGATATGGCGTCCGGATCCGGGAAATCCTGCATGATAATGACATGACGCTCTCCCTGATGGCTGTCCAGGATATGTTGAAATTTCTGGAGACGTTCTTTCACTGTCTGGCCCTGTGAACATTCAGACTTTGCTGATTGGGTCATGGCGGATCCTTTTTGATTGTGTATGTCTCGTGAACTTATGTAAGAACTTTGGCTGGTCAAGATAAAATTTTATTCTCAAACACAGGATACGCTGAGTATGATTGGCAGGTCAAGGAAGGTTGCAGAGGGATAAGGCTGAAATATCAATATTTGTTAGCGGTTGGAGAACATATATGCGGGTACTTATCTGCGGAGCCGGCCGGATAGTGGTCGAAGTGCTCCGACGTCTGGGACAAAATTGGGAGGTGACGGTCGTTGATCTCAATCAGGAAAGATTGGACCGTCAGGACTTGAGGGTATAAAGGGATAGACATATGAGTAAGGGCTTTGATTTAGGCAGCGTGCCCCTGTTTCAGGGGCTGCCGGAAAAACAGATTCTGGAGTTGCAGGATGTGAGTCAGGAGGTGACGTTTGACAAGAACCAGACTATTTTCAGCCAGGAAGAGCAAGGGAACGGATTTTATGTGGTGGTCAACGGACGGGTAAAGGTATACAAGCTCTCCCTGGATGGTCGGGAACAGATTCTGCATGTTTTCGGTCCAGGTGAACCCATCGGCGAAGTCCCGGTCTTTGCCGGGGATACCTTTCCAGCTCATGCTTTGGCTCTTGAGCCCTCCAAGTTGCTTTTCTTCCCCCGGGAGCGTTTGCGGTCGTTGTTTGAGGAAGATCCGTCCCTGGCCCTGAACATGTTGGCTGTGCTGGCCGGACGTCTTCGCGAATTCACCCGTCTGGTGGAGGATCTGTCCCTGAAAGAACTGCCCGGCAGACTGGCCTCCTATCTGGTTCAGCTCCAGGACGCCCAGGGAGGCAGGGATCAGGTGAACCTGGAAGTCAGCAAAGGAACACTGGCCAAGGTTCTGGGGACTTCTCAGGAAACTTTGTCCAGAGTCTTGAAACGGATGAATGAAGCGGGCATAATAGAAGTTGACAAACGGCGAATCACCATTATCCGGGATGGTGATCTGGAAGACTTGGCTGAAGGCTATATATCCTTGAGCTGATAAAATGAAATGAGTATGCAATGTATGCCAGCATTATCCAGATCGTTACAATTCTGAGCACATATTTTCCTCACCTGCAGGCTGTTTATATCTTCGGCAGTTGGGGAACAGATGAAGCATGGCCTGACAGCGACGTGGATGTGGCTGTGCTCTTGCATCAAGAAGAAGCCAGAGAATCTGGTTCCTTTGCTCTCAGCGATGCAAAATATGAGCTAGAGTTAATTTTGGGTAGAAATGTAGACTTGATTAATCTTCGACAGGTGGATACGGTGCTTCAAAAAGAGGTTGTGAGCACAGGAAAAAGATTGTACTGTGGTGATGAATATGCCGCAGATTTTTTTGAGATGCTGACATTATCCTTCTATCAGAAGCTGAATGAAGAACGTGCCCAAATTGTACAAGAAATTATAAACAGCGGCAGGATATATAATAGTCCATGAATGACGTTATCCTGAACAAAAAAGAGAGCATAGAGCGTTGTATACACCAGGTCCGGATATATTATGGCCTGCACAGCGATCTTCCGTTTGAGGAAGATTATATGCGTCAGGACGCAATAGCCATTAATTTGCAGCGAGCATGTGAGCAGTGCATTGATTTGGCAAATTATATGATTAAGCTGAAAAAACTGGGTTTGCCAAAAGAAAGCCGGGATAGCTTTCAGCTGCTGTCCAGAAACAATATAATCCCTGCACAGCTCTCTGATAGACTGTGTCGAATGATCGGCTTCCGTAATACACTGGTGCATGAATATCAACAGTTGGACATTCAGTTGATGATAAGAGTTATTGAGTATCATTTGGATGATCTCATTGATTTCACGAACTATATCCTTGAGGAGGGGACATGAGTAAGAAAGTTGTCATAGATCAGGAAGAATGTATTGGGTGCGAGAGCTGTGTGGAGATCTGTCCCGATGTGTTTGCCTTTGATTCGGATGCGGAAAAGGCCTATGTGATTAAGCCGGAGGGCGGGCCGGAAGAGGATATCCAGGAGGCTATGGATTCCTGTCCCGTAGAATGCATTTCCTGGGAGGATTAGTCCAAAGAATCAAACCTAAATTTGTAGCAGTGAGAATATCACTTTCTGTATTGGCCCCCTGCTTCTTAACCTGGGATGGGGAGGCTCGGCGAAAGGGGAGGGGGCCAAAAAGTGAATGTTGGAATGAGGGCGGTATGTAAAATGTGCCGCCCGTTTTGGATTATCCGTTTTTGCGTGTCATTGTGCAACGATGGGGCTTGTCTCGAGTCCATAGCGCTTGAGTTTACGCCACGGTGAGACCCGGTCGATGCCCAGAATCTCGGCCGACTGGGTCTTGTTGTGCACTGTATGTTCAGAGGCCGAGGCGGTGATGATGATCACCTCCGTGGCTGGATACAGCTCCTTGCTTCGGCGCAGAAGGGTAAATTCATCAATGGATTCGTGTTCCAGGTCGATGATGACCACGTCGAACTCACTTTCTTCAATGGCTGTGAGTCCTTTCTCCTTGTTCAGACAGCAGGTTACTCCATAGCCCTCATCCTGCAGTTTGTGCTTGAGTTCCTGCATGGAGGAGGGATCGTCGGCAATGATTAAAATATCGATACCGTACATAGTGTTGGTCTCACGAGGAGAGGCGGCAGATATCCACCAGATCGTAATAGATAAGGGAAAGAATCACGGTCCAGCCCACAAAATGAAACAAGACATTGCCCAAGGGGTCCAGACTGGATTGAATAGTTTTCAGGGTGGCGCTGATCAGAAAGACGGTACTGACCAGGATGAGAACGGCCACTAAATGGGTGAAAAGGGACATAAAAAGATTTTTTTGTTCTCTGTAGGTGGTTGTGGTCCAGATCTGGATCAGGGTGGACCAGATAATGGGGATGGCCACAAAGTAGAGAAGGAGATTTTCTTCCTCCGGAAAGGTGTAGGCCACTTTGAATTCAAAATACCAGACCCCAAGGACAAAAATGGCCAGGTCTCGAAGGGCTACAAACAGGGCCAAGCCTTTGGTGGGGGGTGCACATCTTAAGGTCTGGGGCATGAAAACCACACTTGTATCTATTTCCGTGCAGCCTGGTAGCAGGTCCGCAGCTTGTTGACCCGACTCCGGTTTTTTCCGAGGTCGTAGTACCCGATTCTGGAAGCGGAACGGACCTGGATCTGCTCTTTGTCTTCCTCCAGATACAGTTCCAGATCATCGACAAAGCCGAAAACAGGAGAATGAAAAGTGGCCCACAGATAGCCATCTTGAACAGTCTGAATCGTTCCGCCGATCTTTTGTGCGCAGGCCTGCGCCCGGGCCCAGGCCTGGTCCACCTGATCATTGACTGTAAGGGGCTCGATCCAGGAGGGGTGGTCGGGAACCTGCTGGCTGGAGACGCATATCGGCCGTTCCGGGCAGTTCATAAGTTGTCCTTCAATCAGCCCGATCGGGGATTGGTGTCTGGAAACATAGCCCAGAAGCATCAAAAGCAGACAGATCAAAAGTCCAAAAAAAATGCTGTAATGAATAAGCGTGCGCACCATGTCTTTCGCCTTGTTGTTCGTCCATTGAAGGCAAATCAACCCCCCATGGGGAGCCTATTGGCTGGAAACATCAGGTAGAGGTTCGTTAACCAGTCCAAAGATTCAAAATAAAGGATCGCGGGGCCAGGGCTCAATAACCCTGCTTTTGGCCAACCGTATACCAGATCACTTTTTTTGTCCTTCCACCAGACAGTCCATACGTTCAAAAGAGTCCTGACCGCTGCGCAGATCTTTGATATCTGCAAATCCGGCGTGTTCCAGGTCATCCCTGACTTCAGCAAAGGTATAGGTGTCTCCGCCCCGGGTATTGGCCAGCATGTTCAGTGCAAACATGGCTCCAGCCGCAGGCTGGGTCCTGGTCTCATCCATGATGTGGTCCCGGATCAAAACCCGGCCTCCTGGTTCCAGTGCCCTGTATATCTTGGCAAATAACTCCCTGTTTTCTTGTCGACTGTTTTGATGAATGATAGCTGAGAGCAGGGCCAGATCACATCCAGAAGGAATCTCTTGGGTATAAAAATCGCCGGCCACAAACTGCACCCTGTCCAGCAAACCCTGCTCGGCGATGAATTCTTTGCTCAGAGGGATGACTCCTTCCAGGTCGAAAATAACGGCCTGCAAACTGGGATTGGCCTGGAGAAAGGCAATGGTGTAGACACCAGATCCCCCTCCGATATCCAAAAGGCGGGAAGCAAAGGATGCATCGTAGTCGGAAGCAATCTCCCGGGACAGCTCTCGACCAACAACATGCATGGCCCCAATAAAGGCTTCTTGTTCTGCAGATTGTAAGTTGGTAACATGCTGCTGGTGAGGATTTTTACCCCGGCGTACGGTCTCTGTCAGATAATGCCAATTGTTCCAGGTATGGGCCAGGTGTCTGGCCATGGGCAGAAGCGTTTGTTGGTGATCACTTGACAGGAATTTGCCGGATTCTGTTGGACGATAGCGGTCTGATTCGTCCTTGGATACAAAGTCCAGGGTGACAAGGCAATCAAGGACTCGGGTCAAGGCCCGGGTGTCCAGTCCAAGGTCTTGGGCTAGATTTTGAGCCGTATCTGGAGAACGGTCCAAAGCGGTAAAAAGATCTAGTTCACAGGCGGTAAGCAGAGTCCGGCTGGACATGAACTGGCGAATAGGGGTCAAGACATCCTGGGTCTTTGGCATATGAATTCTCCTTCTAAGTTGACCTGCCCTTGCAGTTGATCGAGATAAAAATGGTCTTCTGTCAAGGCAGTAATCTAGCCGGGCGGATTGACTGTGGTCAAGCAGGCCCAACTGCTGAGATTACTCTCGAAAGTCGTTTTCCTCGTTGAAACCAGGAACAATAGGCATCGACCAAATGGTGATTTGCTTCATCCTCAACAGGTGGCTGTATGTTGAAAACATTTCAGAAGATCGTCAAGCAGATTCAAGGCCTGCCGGAGCGGGAATTTCAAACCGGCCGGACTCAGGAACAGGCCCTGGAGCATATCCACTCCATTCGTTCCGGGTCAGGAAATAAAGAACAGCTGTATTCCTATCTCTATTCCCATGATCCTGATATCCGCCGAACTGCGGCCCAGGCGCTGAAAGATACATGGCAGGGTGCGCGGAATGCAGCCGATACTCAGATAATGTCCATGTGCTTGGCTGACACATCGGCAATAGAGCAAGTTCATATCCGCCAATTTGTCACCGATTGGGAAGCACAGACTTCCCTTGCTCCTGGTGCCTATTGGACTCCAGTGGTCCTGGCTGGTCTGGTGGAGCAGGGAGTTGGGGCTCAAACAACATTGTATGCCCTGGCCAGGGACAGAGAGCGAAGCGTGAACACGAAGGTACTGGCCCTGTGGGCTATTGGACTCATTGGGGAACAAGAAAGTCATCTGTTGTCTGAGGTGTATACAAAACAGGCCAATCAAGGGATGCAACAGGCCGTGGTGCAAGCCCTTCGGTTTTCCGGTCCCGTTTGTGTGCCCGATCTGTGTGCCCTTCTGGAGCAGGAACAGGACGAAGATCTATGTCTGGAACTGGCCCTGGCTCTGGGATGGATGGGCAGTGATGCGGTGAGTAGTTTGAAACAACTCCTTGGGTCTGAAAAGCGCATTGTCCGGGAATATGCCGGGCTGGCCCTTTTGGCTGCAGCTGATCCAGATGGGTGGAAGCTGCTTTGGCCACTGAAGGCCAGCCAAAAAAACGGAAGACTCAAAGCACTGATCAATGAAGCAATTATTGCCCTGAGAGGCAATGCTGCCTCCTGGGAAGAGCTCTCGAGCTTTGATGGAGCTGCGCGGTTGTGCACTGAACAGCGGATTCTGACGGCTTTGAACAGGGTGGACAATGACCTATTGTTCATTATTTTTGTCTCCATGTTGGCTCATGTTTCTGGTCAGGATAGAGTGCCTGCACTGCAGAAAATAATCCATGGAACAAAAGATGATTACCTTATGTTCCAGGCGGATCAGGTCTTGGGTGCCTGTGGAGCCAATTCTGAACTTGAGTCCATGCTTGGGCAAGGCAATACCTTTATGCGGACCTACGCCTGTTTGGCATTGCTTGCATCTGGTTTTCCAGTTATGCAGTCTCTGGCCCGGAGCTGAGGAGATAGAGGTCAGCTTTGGCTTTGGCAAATCTGACATGTTTTTTGAGGCAAAGCGTAGGCAAAAAAATAAGGATTGTTAAAAAAATGCACAGGAAAAATTTGCGCAATATTGCCATTATCGCCCATGTAGATCACGGGAAAACGACTTTGGTGGACGCCATGTTCCGTCAAAGCGGGCTGTTTCGCGAAGGCCAGGAAGTCGCCGAACGATTGATGGATTCTATGGATCTGGAGCAGGAACGGGGGATCACCATTGCGGCCAAAAACTGTTCTGTGATGTGGAACGGGGTAAAGATCAACATCATAGACACTCCAGGCCACGCCGATTTTGGCGGCGAAGTGGAACGGGCCCTGTCCATGGCCGATGGGGCCTTGCTTCTGGTGGATGCATCTGAAGGTCCTTTGCCCCAGACCCGGTTTGTTTTGGAAAAGACTCTGGCCATGGGCCTGCAGGTTATCGTTTTGGTGAACAAGATCGATCGCCAGGACGCCAGGAGTGAAGAAGTACTCAGTGAGGTGTACGATTTGTTCATTGATCTGGGAGCCAATGACCAGCAGATCGACTTTCCTTTTCTCTATGCCATTGGCCGGGATGGGGTGGCTGGAACAAGCATGGACGAAATGGCCGGTGATCTTCGCCCCCTGTTTGCAAAGATTCTGCAAAACATCCCGGCCCCGAAGGGCGATCCAGAGGGCCGGTTTCAGATGTTGGTCTCGGATCTTGGGTATTCCGACTATTTGGGCCGTTTGGCCATCGGCAAAGTGGTCAGCGGACAAGTGAAGACCAACGATCAATTGGTCTGTCTGGGAGAAGACGGGAAACCCCGTCCTTTGCGGGTCACTCGGTTGCAAACCTTTGAGGGCATGAGCCTCCAGCCGGCTGAAGACATTATGGCCGGGGATATCTGTGTCCTGTCCGGAATAGAGGATATCCATATTGGAGATACCATTTGCCATCAAGAGACGCCCAAGGCCTTGTCCCGGATACGAGTGGACGAACCAACGGTGGGTATGCGGTTTACCATCAATACGTCCCCTCTGGCTGGACGGGAAGGCAGCCTGGTTCAGTCGGGCAAGATCCGGGAACGTCTGTTCAAGGAGATCCTGAAAAACGTTTCTTTACAGGTGGAAGAGCTGGAAAACAAGGAAACGTTTCTGGTCAAGGGGCGAGGTGAATTTCAGATGGCCATTTTGATCGAGACCATGCGCAGGGAAGGATTTGAGCTCACTGTGGGCCGACCGGAGGTCTTGTATAAAGAAGAAGGAGGCGATCTTTTAGAGCCCATGGAAGAGGTGATTATTGACTGCGATCAGGAATTTACCGGCGTGATCACAGAAAAACTGGCCGGGCGCAAAGGGAAAATGGTCTCTATGAATATTCGGGGCAACAACCGGGTGCGTATGGAGTTCAGTCTGCCTTCCAGGGGGTTGATCGGTTACCGGGACGAATTTTTGACCGACACCCGGGGCACAGGTCTATTGAATACCTATTTTGCCGGATATGAGACCTTTCGGGGCAAATTCGCCAGCCGAAGCACGGGTTCCATTGTTTCTGACCGCTCCGGTCAGGCGGTAGCTTATGCCTTATTCAATCTTGAGCCCAGGGGAGAGATCTTTATAGTTCCAAATGATGCTGTGTATGAGGGGATGATCTTTGGCGAGCACAACAGGCCAACGGATTTAAACGCCAATCCATGCAAGGAAAAGAAGCTAAGCAATGTCCGGGCCGCTGGCAGAGACGAAAACGTGATCCTCACCCCGGTCCGTCCGATGACTTTGGAGCGGGCCATTCACTTTATCCGGGAGGATGAAATGGTCGAGGTCACGCCCAAGAACATTCGGCTGCGAAAAACCATCCTTTCTGCTCAAAAACGGCAGGCAATCAGGTGATTGTATCAAGCGGCATTTATTTGTCACTCTCTTGACACCAGACGACCGGTCTATTATGAATCCAATAAGATTATTCGGTTGTATTTATTGAAGTACATAAGAGAAGAGATTGTATGCACGATCCGCTATTTCGACCCATTCAGATCAATTCTTTGCCCATACAAAACAGGATCTTTCTGCCGGCCATGCATCTGAATATGGCTGATCAAGGACATAAAGTGGTTCTGGTAGAGATGCTGGAGCGCATCGGGCAGGATATCGGCAAGAGCACCCGGTGGACTATGCTCCAGGAACTTCGGAAGTTGGGGGTTAAGGTCAAGACCAAGACCAGGGCCGTGGCTATTGAACAGGACGGCGTGGTGGTGGACAAGGATGGCGAGGAGACAAAAATTCCAGCCGATTGTGTTGTTTTGGCCCTGGGTTCGCGGCCGTACAATCCCCTGCAGGAAAATTTGTTGGCCAAGGGTCTTGATTGCCGGGTAGTGGGTGACGCCCAAAAAATAGGCCAAGCCATTGACGCCGTTCATGCCGGCTTTGCCCTCGGACGCGAGATTGAATGAGAAGAGTCTTATCCCTTCGTTATCCCCGCCGCTTGAACATTCGTTCCAGCTCTTTTGTCCCCATGGTGATCACGGCCGGCCGGCCATGGGGGCAAAATTCTTTTTCCGGTGTATCCAGCCAGAGTTGGATAAGCTCCAAGGCTTCCTGGGTGGACAGGGCCTCCCCGGCCTTGATCGCCTGCCGGCAAGCCATTAGCTGCCACAGGTCTTCCTGCGATTCGGTTTGCTGGGCCAGGATCTGATCCAGAAGTTCCCTGGCCCGGGAAGGATCCAAATGCACGGGGACAGCCCGGATGAGCACAGTCCCGGATTGGGAGCAATCCAGGTCAAACCCCATGCGCCGCAAAAGAGGGGTGATGGAGGTCAAATGACTTTCTTCGCTGGAATGCAGTGCCCTGTGCATGGGAATGGCCAGCGGTCTTTTCATCCCCTGTTCACCTTGGGTAGTCAGGCGGTGATACAGGATTCGCTCATGGGCTGCATGCTGGTCAAGGACAAGGAGCTCACCCTGGCTAGAGGTGAGCAGGAGATAGCTCTTCTGGATTTGGCCCATATACGTGATTCCGTCAATTCCATGCCGGTCTGGACTTGGAGCAGGTTCCGCCGCCAGCATGGCTCCTTGAGATTCCTGCTGAGCAAAGTCCCCTGACCTTTGGCTGTCAAATCCTTCCAGCACATGCTCAAGGTTTTCATCGGCCTGGGGAGTGATAAATTCTTTAAAGGTCTGAAACTTGTAAGTGGGTTGTGGATCGTGGTCTTCAGGGTCGGCACCGGGCTGTACGTTGTCCATCCTGGAGGACTCTTGAGCCAAAGCAGCGGTAATACCTTGATGTAAAAGGCTGAAGACCCGCTTTTCGTCCCTGAATCTGACCTCCAGCTTGGCCGGATGGACATTGATATCCACTTCCCGGCTGGGAATTTGCAAGAACAAAGCCGCCTGGGGGTATTCCTTGTGCAAAAGGCGGCCTTTGAAGGCCTGCCGAAGGGCGCTGGTCAGCATTTTGTCCTGAACCGGGCGCTGATTGACAAAAAACAGAATGCGATCACCCCGGCCCTGAGCGGTCTCTGGGTGACCGATGTAGCCACTAAGGGCGTACTCTTGGTCAGCGGCCTGAACAGTTAAAAGCCGATCAGTAATAGTCCGGGGCCACAGGACCTGTAGACGCTGGAAACGGGTTTGCCCTTCCTGGAACTCACTCACAATCCGGTCATTGGACACAAAGGTGAAGGCGATTTCCGGGTTGGCCAGGGCAAAGCGGCACACTGTTTCCTGGCACCGTTTGGCTTCGGTTTGCTGGGTCTTGAGAAACTTGAGTCGGGCCGGGGTATTGGCAAACAAGTCCCGGACCTGGATGCTGGTCCCCTCCCGAAAGGGGACGGGTTTGACCTCGGAAAGAAGGCCGAATTCTATGCTGAGTTCAGCGCCCTCGGTTTGTCCCTTGTGAATAGAGCGGATATGCATTCTGGACACCGAACCGATAGAGGGCAGGGCTTCTCCCCGAAAACCGAAGCTGGCGATGTGTAACAGGTCCTGAAAAGTTCTGATCTTGCTGGTGGCATGCCGGGTCATGGCCTGAGGCAGCTCTTCCGGGCCCATGCCGTAACCGTTGTCCTCGACCAGGATTTTGGTCTGTCCGCCGCCATCTATGGCGGCCACGATCCGGGTTGCTCCAGCGTCAAGGGCGTTTTCTATCAGCTCTTTGAGCACACTAGCCGGGCGTTCGACAACTTCCCCGGCAGCAATCTGGTTTTGCAGTTCCAGAGGTAGGATCTGAATTTTTCCAGGCACCATCATATGTTCGTTATCCGGCCTTTTGTTATTCCAGGCTGAGGTCTTGGGCGAATTGACCAATGGGCAAAAGATTGAGCATGACTGTGACCTGATTGTCGTATTCCGTCCGCTCAAACTGGACATCCAGCCCCCAGCATTGCTGTCTATAGCCAAGGTTCAGGCGCTGATGAACGATTTCCGAGTCTTCAAGGTCCTGTTCCAAATCCACGCCGATCTGCCATGCAGGGGAGATCTTGTGAGTTCCCCCCACTCTGAGGACATTGATGGCCTCTTGGTCTTGGTGCCAGATGTCTTCCTCCATTTCCTTTTGGTAATCCAGGCCAAAAAACAGGGATGTGTTCTGTTTGGGCCGAACCCTGACAAAGTGTTCATGTTCGGTGAAGGTCGTATCATACGGGGAAAACCAGGAAGTGGAATACAGGCTGAGCCAGGACGAGGGGTGGAGTTGGAGTTCGGCCCGGACATCTGAAAATGGACGGCGGTTCTTGAAATTTTTGGCCTTGCGCAGGGTGGATTCTCGAAACTCATAACTTTGTTCCAGTTCAAACAGACAAAAATTACGGTAGTCGGTGTGCATCTGGAGGTCTTTTTCATTGCCCTTGGCAGCCTGAAGACTGACCTTTCGCCTGGTCAGAACGGACTGAAGTGAATATGTGATTGCACTGGTTGGGTCTATGCGGTCCAAATAATCAAAATCCGGCAAATCGTCCTGATCTTCATTGGGAATGTAGTTCCATTCCAGCTCTGGCTGCAATGTGTGCTTGATCCCGGTCCATTGGGAATCTCCCAATTGTTTGAGACCGTCTTGCGGACCCTTTTGGGGGGTTAAATCAAAGACCCGCTGCAAAGAGGTAAAAGCCGTGATCTGGGCATCAAAAAGGCCTCTGGTCTGAGATGTGCCATCCACATCCGGATCGTTCTCCACCTGGTCCAGAGAATATATTGTTTCTCGCCAGCCCACTCTGGGAATGATTGTGCCATAAGCATTATTTATGGGCAGGCTGAATTGAGGGTGCAAATCGGTTCGCACTCCGGTTGTGCCAAATTCGCGCCAGAAATAGGTCATCTGGTTCTCCGCTTCCCATTGCAGCGGGGTGGAGAAAAGGCGGGATTGATAAAAATCCAGATTGATTTCCGGCAGGCGTTGCAGAGTGGGATTTTTGGAAGACGAGAGATTGTGGTTCATATACTGCAGGTTCTGGGTATACTCCATCTGGGTGTGCAGTCCGACATGGGCCCAGTTGCGGCTGATTTGGAAAATGCTTGTCCGCTTTAGGGCGTCCTCATCCTGAATATCCCGTCCAAATTCGGAAAGAAAAATATCCCGGCTTGTATCAAATCCACTCATTCCGGAATCGAAATCCCGAAGGTAGTCTTGGTCTGAGACCAGATCAACATCAAACTTGGTTTTCCAGTCCGGGGTAAAAAGCTGTCCGTTGTATTTACCGCGGATCCAGTAGCGGTCTGAGTTCGGCCGGTCCAGACCGTCGGTTTGAAATTGATCAAATTCTTCATCATCCAGGGAGTCGTTCAGCCAATCCGCCCGGAAGTAGCCTTTGGACATCAAGTTTGGCGTGGTCCTATATTCCAGACCAAGCATCACTCCCCGCTTGCTCATCATGTTTGCATACACGGTTGCATCCTGATCATCACTTAAGGCCAGATAATAGGGCAGGTTCAGACTGTATCCGTTCCTATCACCGGTGGATATCTCCGGCATCAGCAGCCCGGATTGACGTTTTTTCTTGGCCGGCAAGACCAGATATGGGGAATAGAGGACTGGATAGCCTTTGATTTGAAACGTGGGGTGGTACATTTGGGCATGCCCGTCCAAGGTCACTGACCCTTTGGCGGTATGTAAAGACCAGGCCGGGTTTTTTCCATCACAGGTGGTGATTTCCGCCTTCTCAAAGCTGTAGCTGGTCGGACCGGTCTTGTCGATGCGATCTCCGGTGACATAAAGGTGGGAATCTTCCATGAAGATTCGTCCGTTCATCAGCCATCCCACTTCATTTTTGAGATCGAATTCTGCAGTTTCAGCCTCCAAGGTATCCGTTCCAAATCTGATCCGAATATTCCCATGAAGGTAGACCCAGTTTGTGTCCCAGAAAAAGCGAACAAAATCGGCTTGCAGGGAATCGTTGCCTCGGCTGAGCAGGACATTGTTCCTTGCCTCGACAACCTTTCGTTGCTTGAAGACCTCCATAGTTTCAGCCCGCAGAACCCAGGGATCAGAACCTGTTGCAGAATCAATTTGCAGCGGACGTGACTTTGCACTGGCATTGGGTACAGGGGAAAGGCAGGCCATGACGAAAAAAAAGCTGATCAAAAAAAGGATGAGCCTGGGGATGGGACTTTGTTCAAGCATGGATATTTAGCCGGATTTTGCGGGGGTTTTTTCGTCCTGAGAGCCGGGCAAGGGTCCAGCCGGAGTCTTCTTAAAAGCCGGACAATAATTATTGTCCTGATCTTCTCTGCTCATAGATAGAAACAGTCTGTTTGTAAAGATACAAAATTGTATCAAACTGGCTGCAGCCGCTAGAGGGGGCGCAAAATCCTGAATCCCGGCCTATAGGGTAATGAGGCAATGGGATACAATTATGTATCAAAAATCGCTCATTTTTGAATTCTAGAAAGGGTATGTTTTGTAACGTGCTGAAAAAATGAAGAAAAAATAATGGCAAGCCTTTTGCTTCGTTTATTGTCAACCCGGTGTCGGGTCAGTGGGAAATGGGCTGTACAAGGTCGAAGCAAGGAGGAAAAAATGAAAAAGATTGAAGCTGTAATCAAGCCTTTCAAGCTGAATGCGGTCAAGGAAGGGCTGACCACCATGGGCGTACAGGGAATGACCATCAGTGAAGTGCGCGGGTGTGGACGGCAGAAAGGCCACCAGGAAATCTACCGGGGTGCTGAGTATGAGGTGGATTTGATCCCCAAGGTCAAAATCGAGGTAGTGGTGGACGATGCGCTGCTGACCCAAGTGATGGAATCGATACAGAACAATGCCCGAACCGGAAAGATAGGTGACGGAAAGATCTTTGTCTCGTCGATCGACGATGCCCTGCGTATTCGAACCGGAGAGTCCGGGAGCAATGCTTTGTAGAAGTGGAGCAGGCTGTACGGGGAGAGCAAAAAATATTCACTTCATAGGGGGATAAGAGGATGGAGTCAGTTAATGAGCTCAGCTATGCTTTGGATACATTTTACTTCTTGCTATCCGGAATGCTGGTTATGTGGATGGCGGCTGGTTTTTCCATGCTGGAAGCCGGGATGGTTCGCTCAATGAATACAGTGGAGATTTTAACTAAAAACATTACTCTCTATTCTGTTGCCTGTATCATGTACATGCTTTTTGGCTACAATATCATGTATGGAGATGGCGGGGCTGTGCTGCCGGGATTTGGATTTCTGGTTTCCGGGGACAACACTGTCTCAAGTGTTGTCGCCGGTGGGGAGAATGCGCCGTATTACTCGTCTATAGCCGATTTTTTCTTTCAGGTCGTGTTTGTGGCCACAGCTATGTCTGTGGTCTCCGGGGCAGTGGCTGAACGTATGAAGCTGTGGGCCTTTTTATTCTTTTCCGTGATCATGACCGGCATACTCTATCCTATTCACGGGTATTGGACCTGGGGAGGCGGGTTTTTGAGTCAGCTTGGCTTTTCCGATTACGCCGGATCCGGCATTGTCCACATGGCTGGAGCGGCGGCCGCTTTGGCCGGGGTTCTGGTTCTGGGTCCGCGGACTGGAAAATATGGCCCGGGAGGCAGGATATCTCCCATCCCAGGTTCAAATCTGCCTTTATCCGCCTTGGGAACATTCATTCTATGGATGGGGTGGTTCGGCTTTAACGGGGGTTCGGAACTTAAGATTTCGGATGTGGCATCAGCAAATGCCGTAGCCATGGTTTTTGCCAATACCAATATGGCCGCTGCAGCAGGCATGGTCGTGGCCCTGGCGGTTTCTCAGATCACCTTTGGAAAAGCTGATTTGACTATGGGGTTAAACGGCGCTTTGGCCGGACTGGTAGCTATTACTGCTGGGCCCAGTACGCCGTCCATGCTTTTGGCCTGTGGCATTGGCGGAATAGGAGGAGTCATTGTTGTCTTTTCCATTGTTGCCCTGGACAAAGCCAAAATTGATGACCCGGTAGGGGCCATTTCCGTGCATGGCGTATGCGGAATATGGGGGCTTCTGGCTGTGCTCTTTTCCAATCCAGAGGCAACATTTTTGGGTCAGGTTGCGGGCATTGTGGTCATTTTTCTCTGGATGTTCGGCACCAGCATGCTCATCTGGCTGGGACTCAAGGCGGTGATGGGAATACGTGTCAGTGAAGAGATGGAGTACACGGGTATTGATATGGCCGAATGCGGTATGGAAGCATATCCGGAATTCATGGGAATCAAAGGAGGGGAGTAGCAAAAGAATCAGCCCCGGCTGGTTGATCAGAGACTGGGGATTCTCAAGCATCTTCTGCACATTGTGCCCGGAAAGACGATTTGGTATACAGATTGCGGTATTCGTTTTTCTCTGTAAGACTGATTAAACCTTTTCTGGAGCACAAAAGGAGTTGCCATGAGCGAAGTGCATGGGGAAATTTTGATCTCGGTCCTGGGATCGGGATGGCATGTCATCTATGAACAGGTTAAAGACAAAAACGGAGAGGAGGTATGGAAGTACCCCTTGTTTTTGGAGATCGAAGAGCAGGATGATGGACAACCTGGAATTATTTTCCGTCCCCTGTGCGTTTTTGGCAACAACTCCCAGCTGTCGCCTATTGATACTCAACACATAATGTACACCTACCAGCCAGCAGAAGATGTGATCAGCATGCGGGAGAAATTTGTGGAACAGTACAAGGCCGAATTGGAGTCCATGAATAAAAGCACCCATGACGTGAACGTAGGCAACGGCGGTCGACTGCAATAAATTATCCCTCAAAGAACTGCACACCACTATCATTGAGTTTATGTGCCCATTTGACCAAGCGTTGAATTATAATACATACTGTCCATCTTTCGATAGTACTCTTTCAACTTTTGGATGGAAGCGAGTATGGATGAGAATCAAAAATTTCGAAACGTAGCCAAGATGCTCAAGCCGGATTCTTTGGGTCTGGAACCCTTGATTCCTTTTGACCCGGATGAAGTGGAGGACTTTGACCAACTGCTCTGGTCCATGTCCAAGACCGCTTTTGGGGGCCGCCGCTTGGGGGAGGCCTTGGATGTGTTGCAGACCATGGTTGAAGATCCGGGATGCCACGTGGTGGGCACATTTTCCGGGGCCATGACCGTGGCCAAGATGGGGCCGCTCATCTGCCGAATGATAGAAAAAGGCTGGCTGGACAGCGTTATCTCCACCGGAGCGCTTATGGCCCATGGGTTTATTGAATCCATCGGTCTCAAGCACTACAAATACAAACCAAGTGAGATGACCGATCCTGAGCTATGCCAGGCTGGATTGAACAGGGTCTACGATACCCTGGAGTCGGAATTTAATTTCATTGAAGCGGAAAAGATTATTTATGCGGTTCTGGACGAAATGGATAAGACCCAGGTGTTTTCTTCCAGGACGGTCTGTGCAGCTATAGGCAAGTATCTGCACGAGAATGTCCAGGGCATGGGCATCTTAAAAAGCGCCTATGAACATGGTGTGCCGGTATATATCCCGGCATTTACCGATTCTGAGCTGGCCCTGGATATCGCCTCCTACATGATCAAACTGGCCCCGGACATCGCTGACCGGGAAACCCAGGCTAAGGAATTGCCCTTTCACTTCAACCCATTTGCTGATCTTTTTCACTATACCCGGCGCATGGTCAACAGTGAACGGCTGGGCATCTTTACCATAGGCGGGGGCGTGCCCAGGAACTGGGCTCAGCAGATGGGGCCGTTTGTGGAAATGGCCAAACAAACCCATCTTGAATTATCCTGGCCGTATGCCCGATTTCAATATGGAGTTCGAATCTGTCCGGAACCGGATCATTGGGGCGGATTGTCCGGATGTACGTACCAGGAGGGTGTGTCTTGGGGAAAATTTGCCCCGCCTTCACAAGGGGGCCGGTTTGCCGAAGTCCTGTGCGACGCAACCATTGCCTGGCCCATCCTGATCAAGGCTTTGCAGACCCGAATGGAAAAAAAGCAGACGAACAGGCAACTTGAAGAGTAAGCATAAAGTAACTTGTCATTACCACCTGAACGAATATCGTGGTTTTAAACAGGTCATTTGACCATGAATTTTGTAGCCCACAGTAGCTCTTATTTTCTACCTGAGCTTTTTGTAAATAGCAATCACCTGATCAGGGTTTCTTGACACAAATTGTTCCTTTGATATAAATGAAGTCACACAGCACCCGGTAACACTCTAAAAAAGGGGATTTTTATGCCGATAGTTCAGGTTGAGATACTTGAAGGAAGAAACGTGGACCAGAAGAGGAAAATGGCGGCAGAGATAACTGAGGCCATTGCAAAAAATTTGGAATGCCCCAAGGAGGCGGTGACTATCGTTATCCGCGAAATACAAAAGGAGCACTTGGCTCGGGCCGGCAAGCTGGCTGTTGATGAATAGCGGGATGCAGGACGAACCAGGAGTTCACCTTGGAAGACGTGGCCAGGGGTGATGGTCGGGATGGCCGGCCTATTGTGATGCATAACAATATGGTCAACGACCGGTCTGGAAGTTCCCTTTGGAAGCAAGGGTCTCATATGCGCCTGCATCCGTATCATATCAGCGTGCTTTTTCTTCCAGCCGGATGAGATCGGCATAGGTCTCCCTGTGCCGGATGATCCGGGATTTGTCTTTGTCTACCAGGACTTCAGCCGCCCTGGGCCGGGAGTTGTACTGAGAAGACATGGTAAAGCCGTAAGCCCCGGCAGAAAAGACGGCAATGAGATCGTTCGCCTCAAGGCCGGGCAAGATGCGGTCTTTGGCCAGGAAGTCTCCGGTTTCGCAGATCGGCCCAACCACGTCCACGGTTTTTTCCGGCCTTTGGTTGGCTTTGACCTCGGCAATGCGGTGATATGCACCATACAGTGACGGCCGGATGAGGTCATTCATAGCTGCATCCACCACTGCAAAATTCTTTTCTTGCGTAGACTTGGTGGCCAAAACCCGGCTGACCAGGATGCCGGCATTTCCGGCAATCACCCGCCCGGGCTCCAAGATCAGGGTCATGTCCTCGTTTTGCAGAGCCCGGCTCAGGGCCTGACCAAACTCCCGGGGATGCGGCGGGTCTTCCTCGCTATAGGTGATGCCGAGTCCGCCGCCGAGATCCAGGTACTTGATATTCAGCCCCATGTCAGTCAACTGGCTGCGCAGGGATTTCAAACGATCCAAGGCATCCAAAAAAGGCTCTATCTGGGTCAGTTGGGATCCGATGTGGCAGTCGATGCCCACAGGCTCGATTCCAGGCAGGTCCTTGGTCCGGGCATAAATGTCCACAACCTGGCTCATTTCGATCCCGAACTTGTTTTCTTTGAGTCCGGTGGAAATGTAGGGATGGGTTTGGGGATCCACGTCCGGGTTGATGCGCAGGCTGATCCTGGCCGTAGTGTGCATTTCCTGGGCCAGGCGGCTTAAGGTCTCCAGTTCCTGGATTGACTCCACATTGAACATCAAAATGTCTGCGGCCAGGGCGGCCTGCATCTCAAAGTTCTGCTTGCCCACTCCGGAAAAGACAATGTGCTTGGGGTCCATTCCAGCCACCAGGGATCTGTGCAATTCACCGCCGGAGACGATATCTGCTCCGGCCCCCAGTTCCTTGAGCAGTTTGAGGACATGCAGGTTGGAATTGCATTTGACCGAAAAACAGGTTAGATGCGGTATGCTGGAAAAAGCGGAATCAAAGGCCTGAAAATGCCGGGTCAGGGTGGCCGTGGAATACACATAGAGCGGCGTGCCGTACTCCTGGGCCAGGTCTGCAACCCGGATCTCTTCGGCCCACAATTCTTTGTTCCGTTCGTGAAAGTGATGCATGGGGTATTGTTCCTTTGTGGTTTTTTTAGTCCAACGAAGGTCTGGTCTTCACCTCCGGACAGAGTTGGACCTCGCCGGCGGTGACAATGGTTTCCTGATTATCATCGGAGCGCAGGATCAATGCGCCTTCCGGATCCAGATCGACAGCAGTTCCGGTCCGTATCTTGTTTCCACTGACTATGCGCACAGTCCGGCCCAGGGTGATGCTCTGTTCTTTCCAGGAGTTACGGATAGGGATAAATCCATACATCCGATAGGTCTGATATGCCTGTTCCAGTTCTAAAAGGATTGTCTGCACCAGGTGCAGGCGGTCTATTTTACTGCCGGACTGAATGTACAGGGAAGTGGCCAGGGTGGAGAGATCAGCCGGGATATCGCTGAGCTGGGCATTCACATTCAGGCCAATACCCAGGTAGATGGCATTGATCCGGTCCATCTCCGCGTCCAGTTCGGCCAAAATTCCCACAACCTTAAGCCCATGGATGAGGATATCGTTTGGCCATTTCAATCCTGCCTGCAGACCGCAGGATTTTGTGATGGCTCGCCCGATGGCAGCTCCGGCCAGAAGGGGAAAATGAGGGGCTTGGTCCGGGGGCAGCTCCGGCCTGAGGATGATGGACATGGCCACCCCGTGAGGGATTGGGGTCCAGATCCGGCCCCGCCGGCCCCGGCCCTTGTCCTGGGTCTCGGCCAGGACCACTGTGCCCTCAGGAGCTCCCTGCTCACCGAAGGACTTGGCCAGATTTTGGGTAGAGTCGATCTGGGACCGGAATATGATCTCCTTTCCCAAAACCGAGGTCTTCAATCCGGCCTGGACTCCTTCAGCGCTTAAACGATCAGGGGCGTGTTCCAAACGGTATCCACGGCCGGAAGAGCCATGGATTTCGTATCCTTCCTGGCGCAGGGCGTGAATATGCTTCCAGATAGCGGTTCTGGATACTCCAGCTGTATCGGCCAAGGCCTGTCCGGATATCCAGGAATTGCGCATCAAAGTAGCCAGGATTTGGGTCTTGGATGAGCTCATGCCAAAGGGGCCTGCAGGACATAACTGCGTAAAATTTTCTATTGTGTCTGGCCTAACCTATTGTTGCTACGCTTGGGATGTATTATTTTGTTTACAATTTTATATCTCCGGTAATGATGCCCCGTCAAAACACGGGAAAAGTGGGTATACAGGTTCCCCGCCCTGGGCAGGACTGGGACAGCGGCGGGTCGTCATGATGATATTTCTCCTTATACTTTGGACGATATTTTTGAAAAGAAAAACTGGATCGTTGTACTAGACCGGGATAGCGTGACCTTAGAAGGCAATAATAGCTATCACGGATCTAGAATAAAGGCAAATAAAGAACGAATATTTCGTATTATTAGCTCGTTATGCCTAAAAAGCGCCTTGAATATAAACCAGGACAAAGAGAGCCACTGTTTCCACAATACCTATGGTCATCAGGTAGTTCCCGAAACCCTGCCCGGTTTCACCCAGAGCATCACAGGCTGCCGCCCCGGCCTTGCCCTGAAACCACGACGAAGCGCCCATGGCCAGTCCGCCGAAGATCTCGGCGGCAAGCATGGCCGGCCTGTTCCGGAAGGCGGCTCCCTCCTTGACGGTTTGCTCGCAGACACCAATCATCAGTTGCATCAAAATCATGCCGTAAATGATTTGGGACAGTGGGGCACTAATAAAGGTGACCAGAATGAATGGGGCAGTTTTGTTCTGAGCGTAGGCTTTTTTCCAAGCTCTTATGGCGGCCAGGCCTGCACTTCCTGTTCCCAGGGCCGATCCAGCTGCGACCAGATCCATGCCGGATTGTGGAGTAATGTCGGTGACTCATATTGTATGTATACGCCACATGTTTCCAGGTCTTGAACAGTGTGGGGGGCAAAGTTTCCAAAAGGCAGTATGCGTTGTTTTTCTTGATTCAAGTTTTCAAGTATGTCCTGGAGCTTGTGCTTCCGTTGCATGCGATCCCAGATCGGCTCTGCTGCCTGAGTGGCCGTCATCTCTTTCCGGCTCGAACCGGGGGGCCTCTTTTGGGTCCATGATTCCGGCAAAATGTAAAATCATCATATCGTTCCTGAAAAGACTTATCCAGGAGGTGAAGTGTCTATATGCCAGTTACCTATACGAATCGAAAAGGATATGCGTATTACCTATGCCAGGGGCTTACCAAAAAAGGCAAACCCAGGTATTTCTTTGCCAGAACCCCCAAGGACACTGTTTTGGAGGAGATACCTCAAGGCTATGAAATCCGGGAAAGTGTGAATGGGAACGTTTCTCTCGCCAGGGTTCGTCCTATTGAACTGCTGGACAGCGAGATCAGTGCTGTGCAAGAAGCATTGAATGCACATCCAAAGGCCAAGCTGTACCGAAAAGATGTCAAACCAAGACAGATCACGATTTATGAATCGTTAGCCGCTGATCTTGGCCGTCTTGCCACGCCTATTAAGAAATTACTCGGCTCAGAAGCAGAAGCCCATGAGCTTGTGCAACAAATGCAAGAAACAGAGTATAGGCGTGCTCAATTTTCACCGGTTATGCGATTTACTTTAACAGATGATGGGCATCGTCTTTTTGTGGCTGAGAGAATGTGCTATCGGGGAAGTGTGGATGACTGGATAAAAATAGAGATAGACAAAACCATAGATGAGTTGTGTGCAAAATTGATCTGTAAACTGGGAACAGACGGATTTTTCGATCTGATATAGTCTCAGAGATCTCGTCGGTAAATGACTTTCATACTCGCGCTTGAAAGCACCAGTATATTCTTGACCATGTTTCACTATGTTGTATATGGCCTGAAGCATTTTATGCGCAATAGTTATGATTGCTTTCTTGGATTCGAGCCTGTACTTGAGGCGATGGTATTTCGCCTTGTAATACGACCCCTTCTTATTGACTGCTGCCTCAGGTGGATCCCATCGCCGACGATGAATACGTCATTCGCTCCTTCCGGGACCATTTGCCGCAGGAGCTTGAAGGCCTGGGTCCCCAGGTCCTGGGCCTCATCTACTACGAGAGAGGAGTAGGAGAGGCTGATATTTTGGGCCTCCAGGATATGCCGGGCATCGCGCATGGCATCGTCCGGTTCCCGCCAACCGTGTTCACTCAGCTGGAGACGGTATTCTTCAAACACGGGCCATATAGCCTTGCGCGCTTTGCGGTTTAAGGGCATGCCCCGGCCTTTGCGAGAGGCCTGGCAGTATTCAGCGAATGTGGTCACCCCCTGAGGTTGGAGGACGTTCTCCCACTCTTCGCGATAAAATGTAGCTGGAAAGGCCGGATTGTCCGGAGCTACGGTCAGGGCCAGCTCCCAGAGTGCCTCAGTCTGATCTGAATAGACAATAGTCGAGGAGTACCCGCACCGTTTGAGAAAATCCGATACCCACTTGTCC
>Ga0182239_1000178_pt1 | contig 23683 bp, 23 predicted proteins | sample hydfrate6_PW_210_FD_132456 | JGI IMG/M metagenome (GOLD analysis project Ga0182239, IMG submission 132456) | Subsurface microbial communities from deep shales in Texas, USA - hydraulic fracturing test 6_PW_210 | ecosystem: Environmental > Aquatic > Deep subsurface > Shale gas/oil reservoir >... | reverse complement strand
TGTTCAAGGTGACGAGCCCTGCCTGTCTCCCCACCTGTTGGAGCAATTGATACAGCCCTTTGAGTGGCCCAAGACCAAGGTGAGCACGGTTGCCCGTTCTTTAAAGCCTGAATATTCCCAGGATTCGAATTTGGTCAAAGTAGTAAGGGCCCATACTGGACTGGCCCTGTATTTCTCACGCGCACCAATACCCTATGCCAGAGATGGGCGACAAACCGGCTTTCTCGTGCACATCGGCTTGTATGCCTTCCGCTTGCCAAGCCTGCGCCGCTTTCATGAACTTGGCCCCAGCCCTTTGGAACAAATTGAAAAGCTTGAGCAGCTCCGCCTTCTGGAGGCCGGCATTCCGGTTCATGTTGTGCTTACCGAACATCAATGTTATGGCGTGGACCGTCCAGAGGATGTACCCCGGGTGGAAGCCATCTTACGCAAGGAGAATATCTCATGCACGCTCTCTTAGGTTTGGAAGACGGGACCTGGTTCAGGGGCCGTACCTTTACCGGAAGCGGAGAGGCAGGCGGCGAAGTCATATTCAATACCGGCATGTGCGGATACCAGGAAATCCTGACCGACCCTTCCTACCGCCAGCAACTGGTATGCATGACCTATCCGCACATTGGCAATTACGGAATCAATTTAGAGGACATAGAGTCCAGCCGGGTGCAGGTGGCCGGCTTTGTGGTCAAAGAGTGCTGCTTTGCCCCCTCGAATTTCCGCAGCACTTCCTCCTTGCCTGAATATCTGCGGGACAATAAGATTGTCGGCCTGGAAGGTATTGATACCCGGGCCCTGACCCGGCACATCCGCATGTATGGAGCCATGCGCGGCTATATCTCCACTCAGGAAAGCGACCCCCAAAAGGTTGTGGCCCGGGCCCGGGAGCTCCCGCCCATGCAGGGTTTGAACCTGGTGGATGAGGTCACCACGCCCAAAGCTTATTTCTGGACCAATCAGGGGCCGCAACCCGTGGATATGGCCGATGTCCAGGGGAAATGGCCGGATAAAGGACCCCGGGTGGTGGTTATGGACCTGGGAATCAAGTGGAATATCCTCCGCCTGTTAAAGGCCAATGGATTTCAGGTCCTGGCCGTACCCTCGTTCACTCCGGCTCAGGAAATCAAAGACATAAGCCCAGATGCCGTTTTCCTCAGCAATGGACCCGGCGACCCGGCAGCTTTACCTGATATTGTCCACACCACTGCCCTTCTGGCTGAGGAATTTCCCATCGGGGGGATTTGCCTGGGACACCAACTGCTGGGACTGGCCCTAGGCGGAACCAGCTTCAAGCTCAAATTCGGGCATCATGGAGTCAACCATCCGGTCAAGTGCCTGCACACCGGCAAGATCGACATTTCTTCCCAGAATCATGGATTCTGCGTGGATGTATCCAATGTGGATACCCTGAAACAGACCCACATCAATCTCAATGATCAAACCCTGGAAGGCTTTGTGCACCGCAAAAGGCCGATCATGGCTGTCCAGCACCATCCAGAAGCAGCCCCCGGCCCTCACGAAGCCAATTCCTTTTTTCAGGCCTTCGCCCAAATGGTCAGGGATGCGCACTCGTGAAGTTTCAGGCGTAATACCTCTATTTCCCCTCCATCAGCCGTTCGGCCAGATCCAGGGCCCTCTTCAGACTCTGGGTCCGGGCCTGTCCTGTTCCAACCAGATCGTAGGCCGTGCCGTGATCCACTGAGGTGCGGACAAAGGGCAGTCCCAGGGTCACGTTCACCGCCTGCTGAAAATGGACCAGCTTCAAAGGCCCCAAACCCTGATCGTGATACATAGCCAATACGGCTGAGAACTCACCATGATAGGCCCGGTAAAAAACTGAATCCGCCGGCCAGGGACCACTGACCATAATCCCCTTTTTCTTGACAGCTTCCATGGCCGGGATGATGATTTTTTCTTCCTCGTCCCCGATGTGCCCCTGTTCTCCGGCATGGGGATTGAGCCCGCAGACAGCGACAGGCTGATGCCCGAATCCTGCTGCCTGAACAAATTCCCATATCTGGAGCAGGCAGCGCTCGATCTTTTCCCGGGTCACCAAGTCCGGGACATCCTTAAGTCTCGGGTGAGTGGTCACCAGTCCGACCCGCAACCTGTCTCCGGCCAGAAGCATGCACACATCGTCTGCACCCAATCCGCTTTTGACGGCCAAAAACTCCGTATGTCCTGGAAAGATGAATCCAGCCTCCTGGAGCATTGCCTTGTTCAAGGGGCAGGTGACCACCCCCCTGGCTTGACCGGCATTGAGCAGGAAACAGGCTGCCACCAGACTGTGCGCCGCTGCCAGTCCGCCCTGCCGATCGGCCTGGCCAGGATTCGCCCTCCACTGGGCCAACTCAGGCGGCTGCATTACAAAAATCCCTGATTTTCCGACCTGGTCGCAACTGTCCACCATCTGCCAAAAGGGCTCAAGGCCCATATCCTGACAATGCGCGATCAGGGCCTGCTCCGGACCGATGAGGACCAGAGCCCGATCCTGGCGGGAAAGGCGGCCCATGCATTGCAGGCGGCAGACCAATTCCGGGCCAATCCCGGTGGGAGCACCCAGGGTGAGCAAAAGGGGGGATACAGAATGCGGCATATATTCATTCCATCAAGCTGACCCATGCGGCCCAGCGGCGGACCTGATCACTTCCCTTCTTCCGGCAGCCAGGCAGTGCTGCCCTGGCTTTCCAGGACAAAAACCCTGGCCATGCCCAGCAGAGCACTCATTTCCGGGTCCGGACTGGGCACCACTTTCCGGGGCAGCCACCATTGCCGGTGGGCAAACCTGTGCCGCAAGGTATCCCACATACAGGCTTCAAAATAGGGGAAGAATGCGCTCAAGCCTCCACTGATCCCCAGACATTGGAAGCCAAAGACCACCTGGAGCACAGAGAGATACAGCCCCACTCTGCGGCCGTAAATATCCATCATATATTGAGCCCCGGCTTCTCCTTTTTCCAATGCGGCAAAGGCCTCGTAGGGATCGGTCCAGGCCGCTCCGCATCGGGAAAAAAGTTCCAGAAGAGCTCGTTTTTGCAGCCATGATTCAGCACAGCCCACCTGCCCGCATCCGCAGGCTGGAAGGGACGTGGTTTTAATATCACAACTACGCCTGGGACCGGGGCCCAGATAGACATGTCCCAGTTCCGGCCCGGTAAAGTGTCCGGCCCGCCAGATCTCATGGTTGATGATCACTCCGGACCCAACACCTGTGCCTAAGGTAATGACCACGGCATCGGCTGTTCCAGCCAGACCTCCGGCCCACACCTCGCCCAAAGCTGCGGCTTGAGCGTCGTTTTCCATGCGAACAGGCAGGGAAAAGCTCTGTTCCAGAAATTCTCCGACCCGAAAATTATCCAGTTCCGGCATGTTGGTCGTTTTTAAATACATTCGCCTGCGGTGATCCAAAGGTCCGGCCGTGGCCAGGCCAATACCTTGAACCGGGGCTGGAGTCTGGGACGTAAGGGCGGAGACCAGGTCCACCAGACTTTCTTGAGTCCCGTCCAGAGTTCTGGGCCGTAAGCGCAAAATGACATCCCCGTATTCGCCTTGGGCGTTAATCCATGTGCCCCGAATATTGGTCCCGCCCAAATCAATGCAGATATACATAACACACCTGAAGTACCCTTATTGCGTGCATTTCAATTCGGTTCCATATTCGCCGCTTTTCCCATACCGACCAGAAAAAAAACCGGTTCCTGCTGTTTATCCCTGTTACTCAGCTACCTACCACCCATCCCAGGCTGCGCCCGAAACCGACCGTGGTTTGCATTTTCCCCTTGTGCCAGGCCTGTTGAAAATCGGCCAGGATCCGGGCATGATCAAAGGCCAGCTCTGGCAGCTGATCCAGAGAAGCAACGCAGACCCGGCCGGCATCATCCCCGGCCTTGAGCCGGGTCTCATCTCTGGCTGTGGCTGTAAAGACCACGCTCATGGTATGCTGTCGCGGATCCCGGTCCGGACTGGAGTAGACCCCAAGCAGCCCGAGAAGCTGTACCTCAAGACCGGTCTCCTCCTCAGCCTCCCGGACAGCCGCCTGCTCGACGCTTTCGCCATAATCCACAAATCCCCCGGGCAGGGCCCAGCCATAGGGTGGATTGCGGCGTTCAATCAGGACAATACCCCGGCCCGGGATATGAATGACGATGTCCACAGTGGGTACTGGATTTCGATACACCGGGACCTTTTCACCGCAGGCCGGACACGTGATATGACCGGGCATATATCTTCCTCCCTGAAAATTTATACTATGGGCATATCAAAAGGAATCATCGTCGTCCACAAAGGAGCCCTGGGTGACTTTTTGCAAATTTGGCCTTCACTCCTGGCCCTCAGCCACTCTTTTTCTCACCTCCCCTTGTACTGGGCCGGTCGCGAGGCCTACCGGCTGTGGACCGATCCCCTCAACTTTCTCCCCTGTCCCGGCCAGCTCCGCCTGGCTGTGGACCGCATCTATTCCACTTCGAACTGGCCGGATGAGCTCCAGGGATACCGGGTTATCTGGTTCGGACTGCATACTCCGCCGACAGAGACACCTTTTTCTGATCTCGACTTTGTCCCCGGCATCACTGCCGGCACATACACGCCCCCCCGGCGGGTTTATGCCGACAGGCTCAACAAACTGGGAGTGCCCGAAAAAAAAGATTGGCTGCAAACCTGGCGGGCCATGTTCGCCCGGACCAGAACTGCTGACCGTTTACAGCAAGTCCTGATTTTTCCAGGAGCCGGGCACAGGGCGAAGTGCTGGCCACTGTCAAATTTTTTCCATCTGGCGTCCTGGCTGGCCCGCAGGGGATATCAGCCGGTCTTTGTTCTGGGACCTGCGGAAAGGGAGAGGGGCATGGAGGTACAAAATTTTCAACTCCTCCAGCCAAAAGACTTTTCTGAACTTCAAGTCTGTTTGTTGGAGTCCGATTTCGTTATTGGCAATGATTCCGGTCCTATGCACTTGGCCGGTTTGCTGGGACGTCCCGGCTTGGCCCTGTTTGGCCCTGCTGAGGCCAGTCAATGGGGTCCACTTGGCCTTACCTGCCTGCAAACAGACCTGGGCTGTTCGCCCTGTACCCAGACAGGTCAGATCAAGTGCTCAGCTCCGGTATGCATGGAACACCTGTCCCTGGCCCGGGTCACGGAAGCAGTTTTAGTAAATTTTGTCCAGGAATCGGAGAAATAACAGGGATGAAATACAGAGGCCCAAAACACAACTGGCCTCCCCGGAACCGTTTTCCAAGGAGGCCAGCTATGGCAAAAGGAGGAAGGTAATAATTTCCTTGCATATGGCATGCCACAATAAATATTGCCTCTTTTTTGCCTTGTTTCACAGCCCGGTCGTTTTAAGCCGCGAAGAACCTTCCCTTTGGATCGCAGAGATGGTTTGGAAAAAACAAAAAATATGGTTCAAATTATTGTATCTCCACCCCAGGAAACAGCGCCAGCCTGAAATGCAGGGTTCAATTTTTTGAACAGCTCACACATCGCCACCCGGCAGCCTGCAATTGCTGAACTGACACCGCTCCGCTCCTGAACACACAAAGCTGCTGGGGGCCCACAACCTCAACCACAGTGGACGGCAACCCTCCTTGAGGATACGGAGGGAATGAAAGCACACCGTCCACCTCCTCCATGACCCAGGGATCAAGAGCCTCAGGCTGGAAAACCGGGTCCGCACCGGCCAAATTGGCACTTGTGGCAATCAGTGGCACACCGGAAGAATTACAGAGTTCCCGGGCCACCGGATGCGAAGACCAGCGAACGCTGGTCTGGCCCAGATGATCCCTGACCAGGGAGCTGACAAAGTCACGGGCGGGAAGGATAATCGACAGGGGGCCAGGCCAGAAGGTCCGGGCCAGATCCATGACCTGGTTTGATATTTCTCTGGCCACCAGGTGCACTTGCTCCATGCTCCCGATTATCACCGGTAAGGGCTTGCCTTGAGGCCGTCCCTTGATGCGCACAATCCTATCTACCGCCTCGTGATCAAATATATTGCTCCCTAAGGCATAGAAGGTCTCTGTGGGGTAAATGATCACTTTGCCGCCTGTAATGGCCAGTTTTGCCTGCTCCAAGGCCTTTTGGGCCGTTTTGGGGATATGTTGGACAAAGACCATGTCCATATCTCTTTGGTAAGACATTCAGCCCCGATTTGCAAAATGACGGATACACTCTTTGCCCTTATTGGCAATATCAGGACAAAAAATACTCTTGAAGAACACTGTACTCAGGGCCCTTGGGAGTCAGACGGCTGGCATACAGAACAAAACGGTCCACCTGACATGCCGGCCAGGACATGTTGTGCAGCCACCTGATAAGTTGTGACCAGTTATCCGGCCGGGCCTTTTTGACCCGGGCCACTGTCAGGTGGGGACGAAAAGGCCGGGAGCTGGCCGGGAAACCTAAGGGAAGCAAGGTCTGTTCAATTTTATCGGCCAGCCGGATTGATTCCTGCGCCCCCTGACGCAGCCCTACCCAGACCACCCTCGGTTTTTTCCCTGGCGGGAAGAAACCGGCACCGCCGCCCTGAATGGTGAATCCAGGCTCACTCACGGCCCGCAGGGTGTCCTGGACCGAGGAGAGCATCTGGGGGCCAATTTCACCCAAAAAGTACAAGGTAAGATGCCAGTTGTCCTCTTTGGTCCAGGTCAGTTTGGAATGCAGACGAGAGTCCCATGCGCGGGAGATCTCCGGCAAGACGCGTTGATAGGCCTCAGGCAGGGGAAGGGCCACAAAACATCTGGTCTCCATGCAAAACCCCCTCCTATGAAGCAAGACTCAACACTGGTCGCCGGCCTGGCCATTCGAAATCCAAGGCCTCAGTTTCATCCTTGGTCAGTCCGGCAAATATTCTTCCTATATTTCACATCGCTCACCAGGTCTTCACTTGTCAATGAAGGCAGAATATGAAAATGTATATCGATTTGTCCAACATAATCCAGGAGCACATGCCAGCATGTTTGAATCCTTTGTATCCTGGCTGGTGGCCACCATTGGCCAATGGAGCTATCCGGGAATTACCATCCTCATGTTCCTGGAGTCCTCGTTCTTTCCCTTCCCCAGCGAGGTGGTCGTCCCCCCGGCCGGATATCTGGCGTCCCAGGGATCAATGAATTTGTGGCTGGTCATTTTCTGCGGCACTCTGGGCAGCCTGCTGGGAGGAATTTTCAACTATTGTCTGGCAATGACCGTGGGCCGGGGCTTTCTTCACAGGTACGGCCGCTACTTTCTCATCTCGGAAAAGACCCTGAACAAGGCCGAGACCTTTTTCTGCCGGCATGGGCATATCAGCACTTTTATCGGCCGCCTGGTGCCCGGAGTCCGGCAGTACATCTCCCTGCCTGCCGGGCTGGCCCGTATGAATCTCGGTCTGTTTTGCCTGTTCACCAGCCTGGGAGCCGGAATCTGGGTCGTAATCCTGGCCTTACTCGGCTATTTCTTCGGCCGCAATCAGGATCTTTTGATGGACAAACTACACCAGATCATGTTTATTCTGCTCCCGTTCTGTCTGGTGCTCATCGCCATGTACATTTGGTGGCACCGGCGACGGACGGATTGATCCAGGCCTTTATCACCACTTCCGGGCCCGGAACGGGCAGGATTTTTCGCTGCACTGCTGGCGAAAGGCACAACGGCAAAACCTTTTTGCCATTATGGGTATGGAATCTGAATGGCCAAATACAAAAGCAATACAGTCTCTAAAATCTCGTTCATGGCCCCCAGGGTATCGCCGGTGATACATCCCACCACCCGGGAATAAAAGGCCAGAATTCCGGCACAGGCCACGGCGAAAACCACATTCAGGCCCACTCCCTCCCAGCCCAGCAGCAGGGATAAAGGAATGAGCACGAGAGCTGACCAGAACATCCGTCCCGGGGAGGATGGAACGCAGAACGGGGCCCCTGTACCGCCCTCAGGACGGCCGTAAGGGAGCCAGCGCATCCCGGCCAGCATGCCCAGCCGGAATAGGCTGGAATTAAGATCAAAGCCAGAAACCGCTCCTGGGGCAGGGCCCAGAGTCCGCCCCACTTTAAGCCCAGTATACCAGCCAGACAGACCACACCCATGACTCCCACCCGGCTGTCTTTCATAATAGCCAGGATCTGTTCACGGGAACGATGGGAAAACAAACCGTCGCCTGCATCGGCCAGACCATCTACATGCAGGGCCCCGGTCAGCACAATCCAAGCCAGAACCACGACAAGGGCGGCCAGGGGGTCTGGCCACAGGAAACGGGCCAGTATATCCACTCCAGCCACGATGAGACCCAGCAGAAGCCCGACAACCGGAAAAAATCCGCTCATCCGCTCCGGACGAAACGAAGCACCGGGTCCTACCGGCAAAACTGTCAAAAAACCTACAGCACCTCGAAAATCAGCCAGCCAGGCCCGCATTGATCCGCCTCTTATCCCTTCACCTGCACAGGCATACCAGCCACCATCCACACCACGTGATCCGCCCTGGCCGCAACCTGCTGGTTGAGCCAGCCGACAAGATCCCGGAACCTGCGGGCCATGGGATTATCCGGGACAATCCCCAGTCCGACCTCATTGGAAACCACGACAACAGAACCTGAACTGCCCTGCAAGGCCTCATCCAGCCGTACGAACTGGGCCTGGACCCAAGTGTCATCCGCATTGTGCATCATGAGGTTGGAGACCCACAGGGTCAAGCAATCCAATAAAATAAGAGTCGATGCCCTGTTTTCCCGCTGAATGACTTCCGGCACATGCAGTGGTTCCTCCACAGTTGTCCACCCTTCACCCCGTTCCTGTTGATGCCGGGCAATCCGATCCTGCATTTCCACATCGTGGGCCTGGCAGGTGGCCAAAAACACCTTGTTGGTCAGACCGCTTTGTTCAGCCAGCTCCAGGGCCTGCCGGCTCTTGCCGCTGCGGCAGCCGCCAAGAATAAGTGTGATATCAGGCACGACCATTCCCTTCTTGTTATGCGGGGTTTGGATCAGAGAAAGAATCTGAGGCAGGGATCAAAGGATCAAAACTGCGACGAAGAGCTGTCTGCAGATGTTAAGGCCCCGGTCTTGGCATACAGAGGGTTTTCGCCCTCCAGCACAGCCTGCAGGGGCGAAATGGCCCGCTGAAACCGGGTCATTTCACTCTCCGGTACCGGTTGGGCCGGCTTGGAATCGATTTTGAGCGGATTAATATACGATCCATTCTTTTTGACCCGAAAATCAAGATGCGGTCCAGTCGACAGCCCGGTGCTGCCCACATAAGCGATTGTCTGGCCCTGATTGACCTTGCTTCCTTTTCGAATCCCGGAGCCGAATTTGGACAGATGCATGTAGATGGTAATATACCCGTTTGGATGGCGGATCTTGAGATAATTTCCCCCGCCGCGCTGATAGGCCCGGGCGATGACGACTCCGTCGGCCACACTCTTGACCGGTGTCCCGCGTGGAGCGGCATAATCAATACCAAGATGCGGCCGGACCACGTTGAGAATGGGATGCTTGCGGCGATGGGTATACCCGGAAGAAATCCGGGTGAAATTCAAGGGGGCCTTGAGAAAGTTCTTGCGCACTGCCTGGCCTTGAGCAGTGAAGTATTCGGCCCGCCCGGCCTGAGTGGAAAAGAGATAGCCCTGAAAGGTTTTTCCCTGATTGGTGAACTGCGCGGCTACAATAGGACCGTACCCGCTGAACTCATCGTTCCGGTAACGCTTTTCCACCACCAGACGGAAGGAATCACCGCTGCGAATATCGCGGATAAAATCAACATCCCAGGCAAAGATATCTGCAAGCTTCACAGCCAGAGCCGGAGATTCGCCCTTGTCAGTTACCGCTTTGAACAGGCTGGACTCAATCTTCCCGTCAACAACAACAGTACGCGCATCGTATTCTATGTCTTGGGTTGTGATCTCAAATTGGCCGTTGTCCATGGTTACACAGAGCTTTTCATCGCCGTCAATCTCATACTCAAAACCGTGCAGCTGCTGGTCTCGAACCTTGAGCCTGTATGGTTGGCCTGCCTTGATCTTGTGCACCGGATAGACATCTTGCGCCTCCCGGCTCAAGGCATACACTTCGGCCGGGTCAAGGAAATCAGAGAGCATCGCGGTGATGGTTTCTCCGGGCTGGACCTTTTTTTCCACCACCTGGAAGGGTTCTGGCCGCTTTCTCTGGTCCTGCACATCGGCCTGTTCTGGTTCTGTAGGGGGAACACCTTCTCTTTCCGGTTCCCTGATCCGGCTATTGGTCGACGGAGAAGACTCGATGTCTAATTCTTCAATTTCCGCTGTTCTCTTGGGCTCTGGCCGATCAATGAAATGCTTGCCGGCAGACACAGCGGCTAAAACCAGGACGAATCCCCCCAGGACAAGGGGCAATACAAGACGAAGCCGCCTGGGCCGTGTAAGACGAATACGCAGCTTGCGGTGGGGATAAGTATTCGCTGGCATGGTTTTTTTCTGACTCAAATATGCTTTGAAGTCAAGCTCATCCTCCCCCGACCGCAGGGAACAGGGCCACCCGGTCCCCGTCCTGGAGCTCAGCAGACATCAGAGCGTGTTTCCCGTTCACAAAGGCGACCTTGATCTCATCCAAGTCCGCCCCCAGGTCAACAGCCAGATCAGATACTGTACTTCCGGGTCTCAACTCATATTCATCGGCTGAGCCGGGTTGATACCGGGCCAATGTCGCGTAGCAGCGTATCTGGATCTTCATAAATCTCCCTGCAGATAAATTATGCCTTCAAACCCTCGCACGAAGCGAGCGGGAATTTCTTTCCGAGTTGCTCACGTGCAGCGTGCAAAAAGTAAAGTACTTTTTGCTCTCATTTTATATGAAAATGCGGTATTGGTCACTGAGTTTTGATTTCGAGACATAGAAATCGGGATCGAAATCGCTTTTCATGCTTCGTTAGCGTAATCGTGCCTGCACCTTCGGAGGCATGTGGGTTTGTAAAAAATGCGAGTCCCACTTTGCACTGCATGGCGCCGCTTCAGCTTCAAACCCAGAGAAGCATATCTTCCAGTGGTGAAGGAAAAATGCCCCCTGAGTGTCCTTCCCGTATAATTCGTCGCCGACCAGGGGATGACCCCAGGCGGCCAAATGAGCCCGGATCTGGTGTCGCCTTCCCTTCTTGATCTCCACCTGAACCAGACTAAAATTGGAACTCTTCAAATATTCCAAAGGCCGGACTACGGTCCAACGCAGAGGATTGGGCTCGATTTCCCGTAAAACACGAACCTTTCGCCTCTTGGCTGTAGCCAGGGCGGCCCGAACCACTTCTTCAGTTCTCACCCGGCCCTGAACAACAGCCAGGTAGGTCTTGACGGTTTCACCCCTGTCCTGCATCCGGGAATACTCCGCGGCGGCCCGGGGATTGAGGCCCACCAGGACCAGTCCGGACGTATACAAATCCAGCCTGTTGAGCAAGTACGCCCCCTGACCGGGGAAAAGCCTGGGCAGGGCCTGTTCCACAGCCGGATGCGGGCTGGAATACAGGGACTGGGTGTGTACCCCCGCAGGCTTGCTCACTGCGGCAAAATCGCGGCCAACCCGGACCACGGCAATCTGTTGCAGTACATCTTCCTGGCGATCTGCTGTCTGTGTTTTCAGGGTGTGCAGGGTTACTTCCTGCCCTGCAGCCACCCGGTACCCTTTGGGCAGCACCCGTCCTTCCACCCTGACCGCGCCTTCCCGGATCAAATGCTGCATGCGGCGTCGTCCGGATTGCGGCAGAAGCAGACGCAACACATCATCCAGTCGCCGGCCGTCGGCCTGTTCAGGAACCAGCAGGCGAACATTCTTTTCATGTCCAAGCCCTGTGTCCATATTCCGGTCCAAGATCAAAACCTAATGTATTCCATAAGACTTCAGCTTGCGGTGCAGATAACTGCGCTCCAGCCCCACCGTCTCGGCCAGTCGGGAGACATTTCCCTGGCATTCATTGAATTTCTGCAGCAAAAACCTGCGTTCGAATTCTGCCCGGGCATTTTTAAAATCAGCTTCATCCCGGGCGTCCTTCGTGGGGGTATGGGCTGCCTGCTTGCCCTGCTCAATGAACTCCGGCGGCAAATCCTTTGGACCAATAGTCTGTCCTGCATACATGATGAGCATACGTTCAATGAAGTTCTTGAGCTCCCGAACATTGCCCGGCCAGGAGTAGGCCTTCAGAATATCAAAGACCCCATCTTCAAAGGCCAGGGGCCGGAACCCGTTTTCCTGACAAAAAGTCTGAGTAAACTCCTGGATCAAAACCGGAATATCCTCGCACCGTTCCTTGAGAGCTGGAACATGCAAGGGGAAGACCTTCAGCCGGTAAAAGAGATCTTCCCTGAATCGTCCGTACGCGATCTCCTGATCCAAGTCCTTGTTAGTGGCCACTATGACCCGGACATCCACGCGAATACTCCGGCCCCCTCCCACCCGCTCAAACTGCTGCTCTTGCAGAATACGTAAAATTTTGGCCTGGGTCTTAAGGCTCATGTCCCCTATTTCATCCAGGAAAAGGGTGCCTTTGTGAGCCAGTTCAAATTTGCCGGCATGGCTCGTGCTTGCTCCGGTAAATGCTCCCTTTTCATGTCCAAAGAGCTCGCTCTCAATAAGATCCTCTGGAATAGCCGCACAATTGACTGCGACCATGGGTTTCTTTGCCCGGCGGCTTTTCTTATGCAGACTCCGGGCCACAATTTCCTTGCCCGTTCCATTGTCTCCGGTAATCAGCACCCAGGCATCCGTGGGAGCCACGCGGTCAATCTGCCGACGCAGCTCCTGTATTTTTGGACTTTTGCCGGAAAGATCCTGAACATAATCTGCCCGGACCCTGGACCTCAGATCCTGATTTTCCTGTTGCAGATCACGGAATTGCAGGGCCTTGGCCGCAGTGACCATGACTTTTTCCAAAGAAAGAGGCTTTTCAATAAAATCAAAGGCCCCTTTCTTGATACAGTCGACTGCGGTCTCTATATTCCCGTGCCCGGAAATCATGATCACCGGCAGGTGAGCATAGTCCCGGCGGACCTTTTCCAGGATTCTGATTCCATCCTCTCCAGGAAGCCAGATATCCAGAAACAGCAAATCTACTTCGTCGTTTTGCAGCAATTTCCAGGCCCCCTCCCCATCCTCGGAAGTCAACACTTCATATCCCTCATCCTCAAGGATGCCGGTCAGAGAGAGGAGTATATCCTGCTCATCATCGACAACTAAGATTTTACCTTTGTTCATAGCCATAAGGTCACGTGCATGTTTGTCGGACTTTCATACATGAAACTTAGCAGAAAACCGTGCTTCATTCGAAATTGAGAAGTTCCCTTGCTTTTGAACTGGAAGCACCCCAACCGTCTCAGGTCATGGGCAACTCAATGGTAAACACACTTCCCTGGGGATGATTCGGCGCCACCCGGACATAGCCCCGATGATCATTGACAATGGACTTGACAATAGTCAGGCCCAGACCGGTATTCCCTTTTTTTCTGGAAAAATAGGGCTCAAAAAGGCGGCTTCTCTCCTCAGCTTCTATTCCCGGGCCATTGTCTCTGACTTCTATATGCACCCATCCTCCTTTTCCATCCATCCTGGCGTCAATAGCAACTTCCGGACGGGGAGAATTTTTCAGGGCCTCGGCAGAATTGGTCAGCAAGTTGATCATCACCTGCTTCATAGCTGACCGGTCAAACCGGAAAGGTGAGAGTTCCGGTTGGACATGTAAGGACCAGGTGATAAAGGAATGACTGTTTTGAAACAGCCCCAGCACCTCCTTGAGCAAGGCCGGCAGATCGTCCACAGCCGGTTTGACATCCGGCAGTTTGGCAAAAGCAGAAAATTCCTTGACCATTTGCTGTAAATGCTCAACCTGGCGGACAATCAAACGGGTGCACTCACCAAAGCTCTCATCCGGAGCCAATCCCGCATATTTACGTTCCAGGCGCTGGGCTGACAGCTTAATTGGAGTCAAAGGGTTTTTAATCTCATGGGCAATGCGCCTGGCCACTTCCCTCCAGGCCGCCATGCGCTGCATTTTATCAAGTTCTGTGATATCCTCAAATACCAGGACCATGCCCATGTTCTCACCCTGGCCGGGCCGCAGGCCGACTGCATTGACCAGCAGTTTACGCTCCTTATCCCCCAGTTGGAGATCAATCTGGCGCTGCCAGGTACAGTTCGGAACCCTGGTCACCTGGTTCACGGCCTCCTCAAAGAGCTCCCGATGGGTATTTCTCAGGAGGTACACGGGAGATTGTCCTATGAGCTGATCCGCGTCCAGGTTCAGGATACTTTGTGCGGCCTGGTTCACGGTTGTAATCCGCCCGTCCGGACCGAGAGAAATGACTCCGGAGGTGATTGTATTTAATACCACCTCCATATACTTGCGTCTCTGTTCCAGTTCCAGGTTCTGACTGCCAAGATCCAGGTTGGCCTGGTTCAGTCGTTCCTGACTTTTCTCCAGATCTTCGGCCATGGAATTAAACGACTGGACCAGTTGCCCAAGTTCGTCACTGGATTGATCCTGCACCCGGACAGCCATATCGCCGTGGGCTATTCGCTGTGTCCCTTCAGACAGAGCCTGGATCGGGGCGGAAATCTCCTTGGCCAAACGAAAACCGAACCAGATTGCCCCAAAAAGGATGAGCAGGGTCATGACCCCAAGCAAAAGATAAAAGGCTATTTTTAAAGGGCCTTTCAGGACTTCCAGCTTTTTGTACTCTTCAATGCCTTCCACGACCTGGTCCAGCTTGTTGAGCACTCCTTGCCCGAGGCTTTCACCCAGGACCAAATACCCGGTTTGGCTGCGGTCTACCGGGACGACCGCCACAATGAGATCCTCATTTTGAGCACTGAGCAAGGTTGACCACATCCTCGGACGCTCTCGCAGATCCCCCCACTCTATTTCTGCCTTGACTTCTGGCCATTTTTCGGCCCAGGCTTTATTGTCATGCCAGTTTTGCTCCCGCAAGCTGGGAGCTACTACTCCAATCAGGTTTAAATCGTATTCTTCAGCCTTTTCCTGCAGATATTCATCCATCCCCCTGCCCCCCCAGAGGAACTCCTGTTCTTCTATTTGAGTCAGTATATACCGTCCCCTGCTGTGCAGGCGCTCCTGGGACTGGGAATAAAAGTTTTTCCCCACTTCCAGGGCCTGCTGCAGAGAACGGTCCACTTGGCTCCGAAACCAGTAGTCCACAGATGTCTGCACAAATTTGACCGAGACCAGAAACATGAGCAGGGTCGGGATCAGGGAAAGGAGGACGAAAGCAATCACCAGTTTGGTACGCAAAACCGAGCCAGGCGCCCTGCGCCGGCGCTCCAGAAAAAGCTTGACTATATTTCGCAGGACCAGAAAAAGGATGAGCAGCAGAAGAATAAGGTTGAGGTTAAAGACTATGAGAAAAAGATAGGAGTTGACTCCGAAAAAATGGAGCTCAATCCAGCTGAAAAGAATAATCAGGGCAAAGGCGCCCAGGGCCAGCAAAAGCTCCCTTTGTCGCTTGCGTCTGGTACCATGTGAGGCATGGGCAGAGATGAACTCCAGATTCATATTAATACACAAAATGCATACGGTAGTTTTGCGAGGCAAGCACGTCCCAGGACCAGAAAAAAAGCGCCTTCTTCAGCCAGACCGGGACATCAGGACGCTTAAATTGCAGATTCACCTCCACAAAGTAGGAAGCTCCGGAATGCAGGGCACTCCAGGGCCCCAGATCCAGGGTAATGTCATTCCATTTTTTTTGTATCAGATCCTGTAGGGTATTATCCCTGACCTGATTGTCGTTTTGGCAATTCACCAGGCTGTACATTTGGGTCAGGGGATTGTTCTTCAGGTCATAACAGAGTTTTTTTTCAGCAACGGTGCTGTCCGGCCACCACCCTCGCTGACGCCGCAAAAAAATAGTGCATTGCATACGCACTCGTCCCCCGTCTTCAAGGGATTTTTGCAATTCCTCGATTTCTTCGACCTCAAGCCCGAATCTGACCTGGATGCGTTCACCCACATTGTCCAGGACGAAGTTCTCCAGGACCAATTGCTGCGCTCCTGCGGACACGACCCCGGCCAGGACAAAAACACATCCGAGGAAAAGAGCTCTGAGGTATTCAGTGTAGGGCATAGGCACAGTTCATTTATCTTTGCGTATTCTTCAGATATGAAGTCATGAGATTTGCAAATTTGTCCAACACACGTCAAGCTTAAATCCCTCACAGACAACGGTTGACAGCTATGTATATCAAAATCATCTGCATTGGAAAAATGAAGAAACCCTACTGGAAAGATGCGGCACATACGTATGCCCAGCGCTTGAAGCGATTCTCTTCTCTGTATACCCTGGAGGTAAAGGATGGACCCAAGCACCTGCCCCCGGATAAGCGTATGCAGGTTGAAGCCCAGGCTATCCTGGCCAAAACCTCACCTCAAGACCTGCTTATCAGTCTGGACAGTCAGGGTTTAAGTATTTCATCCTCCCATTTGGCCGCCAGACTCAAGTCCTGGCTGGAAAGCCCAGGCAAGAATCCTTGCTTTGTCCTGGGCGGAGCCGATGGTCTGTGCGCGAAACTCATTGCCCAGAGCTCTGCTGTCCTCAGTCTGGGTCCCCTTACCCTGCCTCATGAACTGGCCAGAATAGTGCTCCTGGAACAGCTTTACCGGGCCTCGACCATCATCCACAACCATCCCTATCATCACTAAACAGCAGATTTGAAACCCGGAAAATATTTTTGTCCAAAGAAAAAAATGTCTTGGATATAAAATATGAGTTCATGCCCCGTAAGTGTTCATGTCAAGCATTGCCCCAAGCTCAGCATCTTGCTAGGATTCTCCGAATTGTCATTGCCTTCTGTGTATGCAAATACATGTTTCACCTGGAGATTTTATGAGCGGGGCCTCAAGGTTCCCCATGGAAAAGGACAATCCCTGGTCCTCTGTTCGGGGTCTGCAGCCAGGCAGCCTGTGCGACTGGCCCGGGAGAGTCAGTGCAGTGCTCTTCCTGGGCGGATGCAACCTCCGCTGTCCCACCTGCCACAATGCCGGCCTGGCCTGGGCTCCGGAGACTTACCCCCCTCTTTCCAGGCAAGATATTGAAAAATTTATTCAGTCCAGGCTGACCTGGCTGGACGGTTTAGTAATATCCGGAGGAGAGCCGACCGCTGTTTCCAACCTACCTGATCTTTTAAAGGAAATATCTTCATTTGGCCTGCCTCTGAAACTGGATACCAACGGTCTTATGCCCGATGTGGTCCGTTCTCTGTTCACCCAGAGCCTTATCCAGGCTGTGGCCGTGGATGTCAAAGGACCATGGAGCAAATATCCCGCGCTCACGGGTGGATGCTGTACGCAGAATCAGGCCCAATACGCCCTGGAAAGCATGTTTGATTTGGCCCGAGAGTATCCGGACGCCTTCTTTTTCCGCTGCACAGCAGTGCCTGGCTTGACTTCAGAAGATTTGCAGCAGATCCAGGGATATCTTCCATCAGGATCATCACTCTCCATACAAACCTATATCCCAACAGACAACTCAGAAGTGAGCACAAAATGTCCGGCCTAGATCTCTGAGCAGGCCGCTCACAGGGAACTTTTGACAGCTCCAAGGAGGAGGATCATGTTAATGGACGATGTTGAAGAGCGAATCATAGGGGGAAAATCCACCCCCAGCCCACCTGACCATATCCGCAAACGGGACGGCCGGCTTGAGACCTGGTCAGTTGACCGCATCGCTCAAGCCATTTTAAAAGCCCTGCAGGCCAGCGGCATACGTGACCCTCTCCTCGCCCGCCGCATGGCCAAAAAGGTGGAAAAAAAGCTTTCCGGAATACAAATACCTGAACAGGAGCAGGTTCAGGACATGGTTGAACAGGTGCTCATGGAGAGCCGCTTATTCCATGTGGCCAAACGCTATATCCTGTATCGTGAACAGCGTCGTCAGCTGCGCAGCCAGCAAGAGGCTTTCCTGGACATTGGCAAGACCATTGACAACTACGTGCACAAGCAGGACTGGCGGGTAGCGGAAAACGCCAACATGTCCCACTCCTTCCAGGGACTCATGCTCCACCTCTCGGGGTCGGTTCAGGCCAGATACGCCCTGGAAAAATATCCGGAAGAAGTCCGCCTGGCCCATGAACATGGATATTTTCACATCCACGACCTCTCCTTTGGCCTGGCCGGCTATTGTGCCGGATGGAGCCTGCGGGATCTGCTTCTGGAGGGATTCAACCTCGAAGGCCGGTGCTCTTCAGGACCGGCCAGGCATCTGGATTCCGCCCTGGGACAAATGGTCAATTTTCTGGGCACACTGCAAAACGAGTGGGCCGGGGCCCAGGCCTTCAACAACGTGGACACCTATCTGGCCCCCTTTGTGCGGGCTGATGGGCTGGACTTTACCCGGGTCAAGCAAAGCATCCAAAAGTTCGTATTCAATGTGAACACCACCTCCCGCTGGGGAGGGCAGAGTCCATTTACCAACCTGACTTTCGACCTGGTCCCGCCCAAGCACATCGGCCAGGAGGCTGTCATCCTCGGCGGGAAGCTTCAGGACGAATGCTATGAGGACTATGCTCCCGAGATGGAGCTCATCAATCGGGCCTTTCTGGAAGTTATGCTGGAGGGGGACTATCACGGCCGTATCTTCAGCTTTCCCATCCCTACCTATAACGTCAGTGAGGACTTTCCCTGGGATTCCCAAGTCGGTGAGCTTTTGCTGCAGCTCACAGCCAAGTACGGGGTCCCCTATTTTCAGAACTTTATAAATTCAGACCTCAAGCCCGAAGATGTCCGTTCCATGTGCTGCCGGCTGCAAATGGACATCCGGGAACTGAAAAAACGCACAGGCGGTTTGTTCGGAGCCGGAGATCTGACCGGATCCATCGGCGTGGTTACCTTAAATCTGCCCAAGCTGGGCTATCTGGCTCAGGATGAGGAAGACTTCCTGGACCTGGTGGCCGAATATGCCTCCCTGGCCAAGGAATCCCTGGAGTTTAAGCGCAAGTGGGTCAATGACAATATGGAACGGGGCATGTATCCCTTTTCGGCCCGCTATCTCAAAAACGGCCTGAACAACCACTTCAGCACCATCGGCCTCATAGGCGGCCATGAAGCTTGTCTCAACCTGCTGGGCAAAGGAATCGAGACCCCGGCCGGCATCCGTCTCATGCAGCGGGTTCTGGAACACCTGCGGGAACTGACCTCCGCCTTTCAGGAAGAGACCGGCCATCTGTATAACCTGGAAGCCACTCCTGCCGAGGGCACAAGTTACCGCCTGGCCAAGATAGACAAAAACCTGTACCAGGACATCCAGACTTCCGGCCAGGACATCCCCTATTACACCAATTCCACAGCCCTTCCGGTCTCTGCCACCCAGGATGTCTTTGCCGCCCTGGAGCACCAGAATATGCTCCAGCCTAAATATACCGGAGGAACGGTCTTTCATACCTTCCTGGGCGAGGCGGTGGCCGATACTCAGGCCTTACGGTCCTTCATGATCAAGGCCATGACCAAAACCAAGCTGCCCTATATCTCCATCACTCCCACCTTCTCGATTTGCAAGGCCCATGGATACATCAATGGAGAACACTTCACCTGCCCTCATTGCGGAGCTGAAACCGAGGTCTACACCCGGGTAGTTGGGTATTATAGGCCGGTTACCATGTGGAACCGGGGTAAGCAGGCCGAATATCAGGATCGGGTGGTCTTTGCTCCTTTAGAGGCCCAGGCCTGAAGCCGGAAAGGAAGCATTCAGACCCCCTTTCCAAAGTACAGCGCAGCCAAGGGCTGCGCTGTACACCTTCAGCATCCCCTCATCTTATACCTCGCATGAAACAAGATCCTAAGGTTTCATACTGATCAATCCGGCATTTTGGGGGCGTTTTGGCCCAAAAATATTTCAGCCTTCCCGGAGGCAAGGCTGAACAGTAAAATGGCGCGCAGTATTTGCAACTGATCCGTCCCGGTCTTTACCGGTCCCCCGCACATCCTTTTCCCAAAAATCAATCCGTCCGCTTTTGTGCACAAACACCAGGGTGGACACCTGGGTTCCGTACCCCTGAGTGTGCACGCAGATCGGGGCCAGAATTCGTTCCCGGTCCAGCCCGATACCTGTTTCTGGCAGCCGACTGTCCGGCGGCCGGAGAGTATCGGACAGGACATGAAAGAGTTCGTCAACCCGGGGAGATCGCCCATTGTGCAGCAGAACGGCCATGGCCGCTCTGGCCTTCTGGACCTTTGGCCATGGGGTATTGAAAAAAGCGTTGCTGACGCCGTGCACACCGGCTGGAATGCGCTCTTTTTCATGGCCCCGATTACTGAAATAACTGAGCTCAGAACCGGAGCCAAACACCAGGTTAAAACCATTATAAGCTAAGCCCACTTGCCGCAGCCGGGCCCTGTATTGGGTTTTTGTGTCCTGACCCCAGAGATAATCAGCGGCCAATGCCCCCCTGGAGGGCCGATGCGGATCCATTTCATTTGGGTCCCGGACATTGGTCAGCAGGGCCAGGCGCTTGTCTTTGCTCACCCCCAGCCAGGTCCCGCCGCTGCGTTGATCCCGCCCGGCCAGGATCCAGGGCGCATCGGGCCAGAAATGGGCCGGGCTGGCCGGACGGTTATCAAACTCATCCCGGTTGGCAGCCAGAATGAGGGGAAAATCCGGGCACACCCCAACAGCCATGACCATAAGACACATTCCACTTCTCCAGGACAGATAGCATTATGAAACACGAAAAAACCCCGGCTGAACCCTGTGAAGGCCCTGCCGGGGTTTTTTCTGGCTCAAGGCCCGGGATTAACAGACTTAAGCAAGTCCAAGGCGGAATTTCAGGGAACGCAGAGTGTTGCGCATGAGCATGGTGATGGTCATCGGACCCACTCCTCCGGGCACCGGGGTGATATGGCCGGCGATTTCCTTGGCTGCATCAAAATCCACATCTCCCCGCAAAATGGGGACCATCTTGTTCGGATCCTTTTTGCTCGGTTTTTCACCAACCCGGTTCACGCCAACATCAATGACGCAGGCCCCGGGTTTGATCCATTCCGGTTTGACCAGCCCGGGCACACCGGCGGCCACTATGAGAATGTCCGCCCGTTTGCAGTGAGACTCCATGTCCCTGGTCCGGGTATGTACAACCGTAACTGTGGAGTTGGCCCCTTTTCCCTTCTGCAGCATCATATTGGCGATGGGCTTGCCCACAATGTTCGATCTGCCCACGACCACCACTTCCGCACCTTCAGTCTCCACTCCGGCCCGGACGATCATTTCCTGAATCCCGGCCGGGGTACAGGGCGGAAACTTCACTTCGTCACCGCCAATCATCAGCCGGCCCACATTGACCGGATGAAACCCGTCCACGTCCTTGTCCGGATCAATGGCATTTAAGACCTTTTTCTCATCAATGTGCTTTGGCAGTGGCAACTGGACCAGGATGCCGTGAATTGAATCGTCCTTGTTGTACTTATCGATAAGCCCCAGAAGGTCTTCTTCAGATATGGTCTCCGGCTGCGTGTCCTGGACTTCATTAAAACCAAGCCTGTGCGCAGTCTTGATCTTTAAAGAGACATAGGACTGTGAAGCCGGGTTTTCCCCGACCAAAATGGTAACCAGGCCGGGCACCTGTCCATGCTTGTCCTTGATTTCCTGCACCTCCTTGGCCAGTTCCTCCAAAATCTCTTCCCGGATGTCTGTACCCTTGATAAGTTGTGCGCTCATAGCCCATCTCCTTTGCAAATGTTCGTTCCAATGACCCGGAGGGGAAACGTGTCCAGCTCCAGCTGCCTAGGTAGCCTCAGTCTGCAATTCTCCTGCTGCGTCTGCGAACGGAAATGTATTTCCCGTGATGCTGGCTGCTGAGGGGAAGGGAAAACCTTTTCGCCCCCATTTGTAAGACTTTGCAAACATTGCTAAAGCATGTATTCCGTTCTTGTCAAGCCGGTTTGCGCTTCTGTCCCCATTCAGCCAGCAGATCCGGCCCGGAAAAACGGGCTTGATCTCCAAGATCCTCCTCGATGCGGAGCAGCTGGTTGTATTTGGCCAGTCTGTCGCTGCGGCTCAAGGATCCAGCCTTGATCTGTCCTCCATTGACCGCCACAGCCAGGTCGGCAATAAAATGATCTTCTGTCTCTCCGGAACGATGGGAAACCACCGAGGTATATCCGTTCTTCTTGGCCAGCTCAATAGTCTCCAGGGTTTCACTCAATGTTCCGATCTGATTGAGCTTGATCAGGATGGAGTTGGCCACCCCCTTTTCTATGCCCTCAGCCAGAATGAGCGGATTGGTGACAAATATGTCATCGCCCACCAACTGCACTCGATGCCCCATGCGCTCGGTCATCTCCCCCCAGCCTTCCCAATCCTGTTCAGCCAGCCCATCTTCAATGGAGACAATGGGGTAACGCTGGCAGAGATCAAGATAATAATCTATCATGCCAGAAGCATCCAGGACCTTGTTTTCTCCGCTTAAGGTGTATTTGCCCTGGTCAAAGAACTCAGATGCCGCTGCATCCAGACCCAGCCCGATATCTTTGCCTGGAGTATAACCCGCTTTTTCAATAGCCTGGACAATACACTTCAGGGCCTGCTCGTGGCTGTCCAGATTGGGAGCAAAGCCGCCCTCATCGCCCACCGAAGTAATATGCCCATCCGTATTTAATATGGCCTTTAAGGCCTGGAAAGTCTCTGCCCCCATGCGCAGAGCTTGAGCAAAATTCTCCGCCCCCAGGGGCAGAATCATAAACTCCTGGATATCCAGGTTGTTCGGGGCATGAGCTCCCCCATTTAGGATATTCATCTGGGGCACAGGCAAGGTCCTGGCTCCAACCCCTCCCAGGTATTGATACAGAGGAAGATTGAGATATGCCGCAGCAGCCCTGGCCACGGCCATGGATACACCCAACAGGGCATTTGCTCCCAGACCGCTCTTGTTCTCGGTTCCATCCAGTTCCAGCAGGACACTGTCCACTTCCAGCTGACGCAAGGCATCCATGCCTGTCAAAGTGGGAGCAATCTTATGCACCACATTGTCCACTGCTGTTCGCACTCCCTTCCCCCCATAGCGCTCGGGATCCTTATCCCGAAGTTCCAAAGCCTCCCTTGAGCCGGTTGACGCTCCCGAGGGCACAGCTGCACGTTCCCAGATCCCGGATTCCAGTTCCACTTCCACTTCCACCGTGGGATTTCCTCTGGAGTCCAAAATCTCTCTGGCTCCAATTTGGGCTATTATACTCATATGCAAAGACCTCCTTTTCAGCTTTGCCTCCGGCATATCTGATTTTCCCGCCCCAAAACAGACAAAAACCCCGGATTAATCATACATGAAACATACCAGGAGAGCTGCGATATTTCAAAACACTTAACACTTTACTCATAGATTTTGGCCTAAAGCCTTTACCCCCCTGGAGCGCCAGTCACGCGTCTACGCGTGACTGGTCATTTCGGGATCGCCAGGCGCCTGCCTGGCATTTTTAAGGTTTCTAGAAATGGCCGGAGCCATAAGATGAAGACGTTCCCAGGGAGGACCCTGGGAACGAAGAAACGAAGAAGAAAGGGCGGGCTGTCCATCCGTGTCATTCTGAGCGAGTCTTCGAGCGAAGAATCCCTCTCTTCATCCATCTTCCTGACACCTCAAAACATCTCTTCCCTCTTTCCGACCTCCGACATCCAACCTCTGCCCTTTGTCCTCTGATCTCTGTCATCTGTCCTCTGTCCTCTGTCCTCCGTCTTCTGTCATCTGTCCTCTGTCATCTGATCTCTGTCATCTGTC
>Ga0182239_1000177_pt1 | contig 23723 bp, 25 predicted proteins | sample hydfrate6_PW_210_FD_132456 | JGI IMG/M metagenome (GOLD analysis project Ga0182239, IMG submission 132456) | Subsurface microbial communities from deep shales in Texas, USA - hydraulic fracturing test 6_PW_210 | ecosystem: Environmental > Aquatic > Deep subsurface > Shale gas/oil reservoir >... | reverse complement strand
GTACAGAACTGTGCCAAAAACAGATTGATTTTTTGGAAAAAGAACTGCTTTTCCTGAAACAGGAACTCACTGACCTGCGCAATGACATGATTGTCAAGCGCTGCCGCAAGTGGGGACTGGAGAACGATGAAGGAACCGAAGCAGAAACCGCCTAACTCTCTCCTAGCACCCTGGATCAAAAATTTCGTTTTTCATTTTGGCAACCTTTACGGGATTATTGAGACCAACTAGGAGGAAAAACATCCTCAAGGGGCTGGCATGGAAACAACCACTGTGTATTGTGGATCCGATCATGCTGGATTGGACTTGAAAAGGCTGTGCATCCAGCATTTGCAGAGTCAGGGGTGGATCTGTACCGACTTGGGGACCGATTCGGCCGCCAGTTGCGACTACCCCGTCTTTGCGGCCAAAGTCTGCCGGGAAGTGCAGAAAAATGCACAGCTCGGTCTCTTGGTCTGCGGCACCGGGCTTGGCATGTCCATGACCGCCAATCGTTTTGCCTCCATCCGGGCTGCTTTGTGTACGCATGAATACATGGCCAGGATGGCCCGAAAGCACAATAATGCCAACGTCATCTGCCTTGGGGCCAGGGTTATAGGCGAGGATGTGGCCTTGGCCATTGTAGACGCCTTTATGCAGACCGCTTTCGAGCAGGGGCGTCATCAAAAACGGGTAGAACTTATCGAAACAGTAGGGCAGACGATATGAACGTCGAAATTCCCCAACGCAATTTAGCCCTGGACTTGGTTCGGGTTACAGAGGCTGCCGCCCTGGCTTCAGCCCGCTGGTTGGGGCGTGGAGATAAGAAGAGTGGTGATCAGGCCGCTGTGGACGCCATGCGGCTGTCTTTTAGCGGACTGGATATCCAGGGGACCATAGTCATCGGGGAGGGTGAAAAGGACAAGGCCCCCATGCTCTTTAATGGTGAACAGGTTGGAACCGGCCATGGACCCAGGGTGGATGTGGCCGTAGACCCGGTAGAAGGAACCAACCTTCTGGCCTATGGCCGGCCGAACGCCATATCCGTGGTCGGTTTGGCTCCCGGCGGAAGCATGTTTGAACCCGGGCACAGCTACTACCTGCAAAAGCTGGTCGTCCCTGCTCCAGCCAAGGGCAAAGTGGACCTGCATGACCCGGTGGAAGTAAACCTGCGCACTGTGGCCGATTGCCTGAACAAGGACATTGACGACCTCATGGTCTTTGTCCTTGACAAACCCCGACACGCAGAACTTATTGAAAAAATCCGCAAGGCTGGAGCCAGAATCCAGCTGCATACCGACGGCGATGTGGCCGGGGCCTTGATGGCTGTCGATCCGTCCTCAGAGGTGGACCTGCTCATGGGAACCGGAGGGACTCCGGAAGGCGTGCTTTCCGCCTGCGCCATCAAGGCCATGGGCGGAGAGATGCTTTGCCGCATGGATCCGCAAAAAGAGGATGAAAAAAAGGCATTGATGGAGCAAAAAGCGGATTTGGACCGAGTGTACACTGTGCAGGACCTGGTCCACGACGATGACGTCTTTTTCGCCGCCACCGGCATTTCCGGGGGCACGTTCTTGCCCGGCGTGCACTACAGTGGGGCCGGGGCCACCACCTCCTCTTTAGTCATGCGCGGTCGAACCGGAACAGTGCGCCGCATCGAATCTGCCCATACCTGGAACAAACTCATGCGCTTTAGTGCTGTGGACTACGATTGATTCGCAAGCTGTGCATCAAAGCACAGCCTGCAAATCAATCGTATGGAGTCAAGCTCTCGTAGCCTTCTTCGGTGACCACGAGAGTCTGTTCAAACTGGGCGGACAAGGAGCCGTCTTTGGTCACAGCAGTCCAGTTGTCGTCCAGGATGCGCAGTTCCCGACGTCCAAGGTTGATCATCGGTTCCACAGTAAACACCATGCCCGGGACCAAAGGAATGCCCTGTCCTTTGCGACCGAAATGCGGGACCTGCGGAGGCTCGTGAAACTGAAATCCCACGCCGTGCCCGACCATCTCGCGGACAACTGAACATCCCTGTCCCTCAGCCCATTCCTGAATCGCCCAGCCGATATCCCCGATCCGATTCCCGGGCCGAACCTGGTCCAGCCCCTCACGCAAGGCCTTTTTGGCCACAAAGACTATTTTTTCCGCTTCAGGGCTGACGTGACCCACGCAAAATGTCTTGTTCGCATCTGCATAGTAGCCGCCAAGTATGGAGGTCACATCCACATTCACGATATCGCCCTCTGTGAGCATACGCTCTCCGGGAATACCGTGGCAAATGACCTCATTGACTGACACGCACACGCTTTTGGGAAATCCATTGTAGTTTAGCGGGGCTGGTGTTGCTCCATTTTTGAGGGTAAAATCGTGGACCAGGGTATTGATGGATTCGGTGGTTATACCGGGTTGAATATGCCTTTCGACCAGGTCCAGAGTCTTGACTACCAGCGCTCCGGCCCGACGGATACCCTCGATGTCTTCGGAATCCTTGAGTTTGATCTTGTACTTCTTGTAATATGCGTCCTTGTTTCCAGCAGCCGGGAGCTTTCCTTCCTTGCCCAGACAGCATTTTTTATACTTCAGACCGCTGCCGCAAGGACAGGGATCGTTACGCCCAAATTTCATGGTCCTCTTCCTTCTGTTTCATCCTGCATGCCCTGCGGGATTGCCCAACCAGGGCTGCTGTTCTTTCCTGATCTGTGAGTGATTGTCCTACCTCGACAGTCAAAAGTCCTTACATAGGTGGTTGTATTTGTTGGCAATGATCGAAGGCCAACCCGGAAACTACAATTTTACCCTATCATATTGATTTTATTCTTATAACTGTGAACCGTGAACCTGGAACCTTGAACCCCCAAGCTACACTCCCATGGGAAAACCTTTATCCAAGCACTGAATCCACCAATTCCTGGGCCTCTTGAACAATTTGTTCGGCATGTTCTTTTCCCAGAAAACTTTCCGCATAAATCTTGTATATCTCTTCTGTCCCCGAAGGCCGGGCGGCAAACCATCCGTTTTTGGTCACCACCTTCAAGCCCCCTATGGGCTGGCTGTTCCCCGGAGCAAGGGTGAGGGTAGCAAGGATTTCTTCTCCAGCCAAGGTCTTCGTCTGTACATGCTCAGGGGCCAGCTTTTTCAATTGCGATTTCTGGGCCTGTGTGGCCGGGGCATCAACCCGGATATAGGCCGGAGAGCCCAACGAAGCCTCCAGCTCCGCATATATTTCAGCTGGATCCTTGTGCCTGGCCGCCATCATCTCAGCCGCCAAAAGACCCATAATCAATCCATCCTTGTCCGTCGTCCACACCGAACCGTCGAATTGCAAAAAGGAAGCCCCGGCACTTTCCTCACATCCCAGGCCGATATCTCCGGCCAGCAGTCCGGGAACAAACCACTTAAAACCTACCGGAACTTCCACCAGTTCACGCCCCAAAGACGTAGCCACCCGATCCAGCATGGAACTGGTGACCACTGTCTTGCCCAGGGAAACCTTGGCTGACCACTGTGTCCTGGTCTCAAACAAATACTTGGCACTGGCGGCCAGGAAGTGATTGGGATTCATCAGCCCTTTCTTGGTCACAATCCCGTGTCGGTCAAAATCAGGATCATTGCCAAAAGACAAATCAAACCGATCCTTCATCTCAATCAGCCCGGCCATGGCTGCTTGGGAGGAACAGTCCATACGGATGACCCCGTCCGTGTCCACAGGCATAAAGGCAAAGGTCGGATCAATCCGCCTGTTGACCACCTGCAGGTCTATGTTATAGACGGCAGCAATTCGATCCCAGAATTCCAGTCCGGACCCGCCCAATGGGTCAGCGCCCAGGGCCAGCCCGGAAGAAGCAATGACCTGCATATCAACAATATGGGCCAAGCCCTGAACATATGGCTCAACCATGTCCTGGACATGGGTTGTCTCAGCCCGCAATGCCCGGTCAAAGGGTATTTGCCGGACATCTTTCAAGCCGTTGGCCAGGATGGCATTGGCCCGATCCTGAATTGCCCCTGTAGTCTCCGTATCCGCTGGTCCCCCGTGGGGAGGATTGTATTTTATTCCCCCGTCTTCAGGGGGATTGTGGGATGGGGTGATCACGATCCCGTCCGCCCTGGGCCTGTCCTTTTCCCGGTTCCAGGCCAGAATCATCCGGGAAATGACCGGCGTCGGGGTATATCCCCTGCCTTGCTGGATAACTGTCTGCACTTCGTTGGCGGCTAAAACCTCCAGAACGTTTTCATAGGCAGGTTCAGACAGGGCATGGGTATCAAAGCCCACATACAAGGGACCATGCACACCTTGCGCCTTGCGCTGTTCGCACACAGCCTGGGTAATGGCCAGGATATGATCCCGGGTGAAGCTGTTGCGCAGCGAACTCCCCCGATGCCCGGATGTACCGAAAGCCACTTGCTCTGCTGGCACCGCCGGATCCGGGTGTCGATGAAAATATGCAGTCACCAGTCGAGGCACATTGACAAGCATGGACTCAGGAGCCGGCTTCCCGGCCAATGGATGTTCAGCCATGGATATCCTCCTTCAGAAGTCTTTGGTAAAGATGGCCTGATTACAGCCGCTGGATCAAATACAAATACATTGGCTGTGATTTATTTCCAGCATCCGGTCAAAGGCATCCATAACCCGGTCAGCACCCAATGGTTTACGGATGGCATCCAGGGTCTGTTGATGGCCGGACTCTAAGCCGATATTGACATATATGGAATAGGGAAGTCCCTCCAGCCTGGACCACACATCCGGCCTGGCCTGCAACAATGAGTCCACACTGCCAAACAGAAACAAATACCTGCCAACCAGAACGGAACGGTCCAAACCAATTCCAGAATAGGCCTTCACAGCCGATTCTTCAATCAGTTCCGGTTGACAGTTTAACGCATCATGCTGACCCAGAAACAGGGCATTGTAATTGATTCTGTCCGGACCCAAAAGTTCTTTGATCCCGTTTAGTTGAGCAGTAATGCCTTTTTCTGAACCAAGGCCCATGCCTTCAGTCCGTCCTGAACGTTCTTGTCCTGGAAAGGTTCCCTGGTCCACAATGTGTTGGATGGATAGGAAAAACAGGGCACGTAATATTCTCCCAGGCAATCAAACACATTGGTGTAGCCTCCGGAAAAGTAATAGACCCAATCATTGCCCAGGGTTCGCTTGAGCCATTCCGCCGGATGAGGCCAATTCCTATTTTTTCCCTGCAAAAATTTGGGTTCAGCGTTGAGATTGAACTGAAAGATATGGTCCCTGGATTGGATCTCGGAATAATGTTCGTAACGGACCGGATAACTCAGTTTGTCATGTTGCCGGACCCCGTGTTTTTCAATAGATATCTCCAGATCTTCCAGAGACAAATCACTCATATGCTTCGTTCTCCTCTTGCGCATCAGCCAAAGCTCTTGCTAAAGAACAGGCGGCTGGGAAACTGCCTTGGATCATCACGCTAATCATCTCAGCCTGGAAGTGCAAGGAGATAGCATCATACCGGTATTTTGGCCGATACAAAAACCGGCCTCTGCGCGCTGTGCGTGGAAAACCGGAGATTGCAGCAAATACGTTCATTTCAAAACCCGACCCAGCGGAGCTTTCCATGTCCGGCACAGCCACTGAGTACGCATCCTACCTGCAAGAGTTCTTCGCCTTACAAAAATTCGGCATCAAGTTTGGACTATCCTCTACCTCAACCCTTTTGGACCGTTTGGGTCATCCGGAAAAAGGCCTGCAATGTGTCCATATCGCCGGGACCAACGGGAAAGGCTCGGTAGCATCCTTTTTGTCCAGTATTCTCAGCCAAGCAGGACTGAAGGTCGGCTTGTATACCTCTCCGCATCTGGTTCGCTTTACTGAACGATTCCAAATCAACGGCCGGGAGATCGATCAGGCCCAAGCCGCAGCGTTAATGCGCACTGTATCTACAGCCTTTGATCCCCGGGAACCACCCACATTTTTTGAAGCGGTCACTGCCATGGGCTTGCTGTATTTTGCCCAGCAAAAAACAGACATCGCCATTCTGGAAACCGGCATGGGCGGCCGCTTGGACGCAACCAACGTGGTGACACCCCTGATATCCATCATTACCTCTATCTCTATGGAGCACCAGGAATATTTGGGCCACACATTGCTCCAGGTAGCCGGAGAAAAAGCCGGAATCGTTAAACCCCGGGTCCCGGTACTCACTGGGGTAAACCAGCCAAAGGTCATTGACCTCATTGAAAATACGTGCCGTGAGAAAAATGCCCCCCTCTACCGATTAGGCCGGGACTTTCACACCAGATTCTCCAATAAACAACTTTCCTATCGCGGTTTGCATTCCAACTATACCTCCTTGCACCTTGGCCTCCCGGGACGACATCAGGGACGTAATGCCGCCTTGGCCCTGGCCGCCAGCGAACTCTTGAAGGACAGAGGATATCTGATCACTGATCACTCGCGGCAGATCGGGATTGCCCGGACCATTTGGCCCGGCCGGATGCAAATCCTGGCTGCCCGGCCCCAGATCATGCTTGACGGTGCGCATAATCCAGCAGCCATCAAGGCCTTAGCTGACAGCTTACAACAGGACCCGACATACAGCCGTCTTATCCTGGTCATCGGCATTATGGCCGATAAAGCAGCCAAACCCATCCTGCGCACCATCCTGCCCCTGGCCGATCATGTCATATTCACCCGTCCGGTATATGAACGGGCCATGGACCCAGCGAAACTTATGGAGCAGGCTGATGCCCTCCCTGCGCAATACGAGGTTATCCCAGAACTGACCCAGGCCCTGGATAGGGCTCAAGGCATAGCCCAGCCTGCGGATCTGATCGTGGTTACCGGCTCATTGTTTACCGTGGGTGAAGCACTCAGTTATCTTGACCCCGTCACTTGGGCTCCAGATCCTGGGTAATGTTTTTCCCTGCTGGGGTAAAAAATATGGCTCCTCCCAAGACTTGTTCCTGATTGATCGTCAATGGATCTCAATCTCAACCCCAAGACAGCACAAAGGAGGTTTACACCATGGAAAACGCAACCTTGAGCGCGGCAACCTGGTTCTGGCTCATGGTCCCCATGCCTTTGGTCGTGGTCCTGTCCTTGATCAACCTGCTGATTAAAAAAGGGAGGAGTGAGTAGTATGAATGCACCGACTCTCACTACCTTTATTATTTATCTGATCGTCTTGATAAGCATTGGTCTCTTTTTCTACCTGCGAACCCGGAACTTGTCAGACTACATCTTGGGCGGCCGGGGGCTCAACCCCTGGGTGGCTGCCTTAAGTGCCGGGGCTTCCGACATGAGCGGATGGCTCCTTTTGGGATTGCCCGGCGCCATGTATGCCGGAGGGATGAACAACATCTGGATTGCCATCGGTCTGTCCATCGGGGCCTTTTTAAACTGGCAGTTCGTGGCCAAACGGTTGCGCCAATACACTGAAGTCGCCAACGACTCAATCACCTTGCCCGACTATCTGGAAAACCGATTCAACGACACCTCCCGGCTCTTGCGGGTCATTTCCGCTGTGGTCATTCTGGTTTTTTTCACAATTTATGTCTCCTCCGGTCTTGTTGGAGGAGCAATCTTGTTTGAAAGCACTTTCGGCCTGGACTACCAGATCGCCCTTTGGGTTGGATCCCTGATCATTGTGTCCTACACCTTCCTGGGTGGATTCATGGCTGTGAGCTGGACCGACTTCATCCAGGGAACACTCATGTTTCTGGCCCTGCTCATCGTGCCCATCATCGTCATCCAAAACTTGGGCAGCTGGGGCGATGTTGTCGCCCGGGCCGGAGAAATTGATCCTGAATACCTGGACGCCTTTTCCGGCATGACCCTGCTCTCTATTATCTCCCTGATGGCCTGGGGGTTTGGTTATTTCGGACAGCCGCACATTCTGGCCCGGTTTATGGCCATTCGCTATGCCAAGGACACACCCAAGGCCCAGATGGTGGGTATGACCTGGATGGTCCTGGGCTTGTTTGGAGCCATCTTCACCGGATTTGCCGGAATTGCGTACTTTGCCAATTCCCCTTTGGACAATTCAGAAACAGTCTTTATTTCCCTGGTCCAGCTCCTGTTTAATCCCTGGATTGGCGGAGTGCTCCTTGCCGCCATTCTCTCAGCGATTATGAGTACCGTAGACTCCCAGCTACTGGTCTGCTCCAGCGCCATTGCTGAGGACTTTTACAAACAGATCTTGAGAAAAGAAGCCAAGCGGCAGGAATTGGTCTGGATCGGACGCATTTCAGTCATTGTTCTGGCCCTGATCGCGACTTCCCTGGCCGCCAATCCGGAGAGCAAGGTCCTGGACCTGGTGGCTTATGCCTGGGGTGGATTCGGAGCATCATTTGGACCAATTGTCCTTTTATCTCTCTTTTGGCGTCGGATGACCCGCAACGGGGCCCTGAGCGGTATGATCGTTGGTGCGGTCACGGTTATTGTTTGGAAACACTTGTCCGGCGGCTTCTTTGATCTGTACGAAATCCTGCCCGGGTTCATCCTCTGTGCTGCGGTTTCAATCATTGTCAGCTTAATTGACAAGGAACCATCAGCTGATATTCAAGCCCAGTTTGATTCGATCAAAAACTGAGCACTATTCAAGGATTACCCTTAAATCAGGCCCACTCCTTCACCTTTTTTGCCTTGGCCCACGATTTTTTCCTCCTGTCGTGGGTCTTTTTTTTTCTCCAAAGCATTCCCATGGATCATAAATTGTGCTAAGGATGACTTTCCATCTTTCTCTGATGACTCCATATTGCAAGGAGCATAGGCATGAATGGGCCACAGAGCAACAGTCACAACTTCTTTGATGGGTCGATAGGCAAAGAAATCACCGCCTTATCTACCCCAACTCATGTAGTACCAAACGCCGAGGATACCGTCCCGACCATCACCGATCACCAGGTCATGAACCTGCATCGCAAATCTGGCCTGTCTTTCGGCGATATTTATCAAAGAGCCCTGCTCCAGGGAATTCTCCCTGTGCGCTATCTGCGCAACTACTCATCGGTGTCCATTCCGGAACAGCTCAAATTGGCTCAGAGTACTGTGGTCGTGGTCGGAGCAGGTGGCCTGGGCGGGCAGGTACTGCTGTGCCTGGCTCGGGTAGGAGTGGGGCGATTGATTGTCATTGATCCGGGCAGATTCGAAGAAAGCAACCTGAACCGGCAGGCCCTGTGCTCCCTGTCCACTCTGGGCAGGACCAAAACCTTAACGGCCAAAAACACCGTCGCAGAAATCAATCCTGGTGTTGAAGTCCAAATCCATCCGGTCCGCTTGACTTCCGAAAACCAATCCCAGCTTTTGGCATCAGCCGACGTTGTTGTTGATGCCTTGGACAACATCAAGGACCGAATGGTTTTGGAAACCGGGAGCAAACACGCTGGTATCCCCTTGGTCCATGCCGCAATTGAAGGCTTTTTCGGCCAATTGATGACCATCTTTCCTCAAGATCCGGGATTGCGCTCAATCTATGGGACAGATCCATCCCAGCCTGCGTCCGGACTCGGCAATTTGCCCATGACCGCCCTGTCGGTGGCCACTTTACAGGCCATGGAAGTCATCAAAATCCTTTTGAACAGAGGACAACTCCTGCGCCACAAAATGCTCACGGTAGAACTTGAGCAGGGACTGATGGAACAATTTTCCTTTTGATGCCCTGGGATAAAAACGGGGGGTCTCCCTCTGATCAATCCGGCAGGCCTTTTTTCGCCCGCTTTAATATGAAAATAATGCTCTAACAGCTAAGTTTTTGTTTACTTTATCACTACATCGAAGGATAAAAGCCGTATGCCGTTTCCGTCATTGCCCGGCCCCGATTTCTGGATACATCGTAATCTGCCTCGCCGGGCAATCTAGTGGAAAGGCTGGCTCGCCATGATCATACAGAAAGAACTGGATTCCCGCCTCCGCGGGAATGACGGAAAAGAGCCAAAATTTTGCTGTAGCTTTATTTTCATGCTTCGTTGTGCCCGCTTCAGGCATGTAGGAATGATTAATCAACCTTCATCTGTCGCTCCCTCTTCCTCGCCCCCCTTGAGGGGGTTTGGGGGTATTTCTTGCGTTGCGACAGATGATTGATGACGAGGCACTAGAGCACAATATGCTGGGAGTGGTAGGTATAAATATAATCACGCAATGCATACGGCCACGGCCTGGCCTTGGTCCTGGCCAAAGCCAGGCTTTGGCGGGAATCAAGAACTGAAAAAGCCGTCCTTGGGGCTTGACGGGAATGCACCTCTGATGTCACCGCTTGAACATTGCAATGGAATCCACAGGTATTGAGAGTTTCAGCGGCCAACTCACACCAACTGGCTTGACCGCTGTTGCAAACGTGATGCAGTCCGGTTACTCTGTTGGCGACCAAACGCATGGCCAAGTCAGCCAAATCCAGGCTGTATGTCGGCGATCCTATCTGATCATGGGGTATTTTCAGACTCTTGCCCTGTCTTCCCTGATGTACAACCCAATCCACAAAATCGGGGCCAAAGGGACCAAACTGCCACGATGAACGGAGAATCAACAGATTGTCCAAGCCGCATCCTTCCAAGGCTCTTTCCCCGGCCAAAAAACTTTGTCCGCAGGTTGAAACCGGATTTGGAGAATCAGCGATAGTATACGGGATCTGCTGTTTACCGTCGAAGACACAGTCGGAACTGAAAAAGACCAACCCCACCCCGAACCTTTGCAGGGCCTGCGCCAAGGCACAGGGCATTTCCTTGTTCCAGAACATGGCCTTGGCCGGTTCCAGTTCTGCCTGCTGCATATCAAAGCAGCACAAGGTATCGACCACAAGCTGGGGCTCCAATCTCTCTAAATCCCGGCACCAAGCATCAGCATTGCGGCCCGCCTGCAGACCATGATCAGACACAATCTGACATCCGCAGGATTGCAGCCAATTCGCCAGAGCTGGCCCGATAATGCCCTGTTCCTGGCCAATGACCAGGATTCTCTCCGGCAGGGTCATTACTCCAGGACGCCCCAGCTCATAATCATTTCCCGTATTCATAAATACTTTCCCATGGGGCTTGTCATCACAGGCAATTTGGGTTAGAGTTTTTTTTCGGGCGGTTAACTCAGTGGTTAGAGTGCCATCTTCACACGGTGGAAGTCCGGGGTTCAAATCCCTGACCGCCCACCACTGAAAACAAAATCCCTGTTCACTGAACAGGGATTTTGTCTCTTTTTCGATAATATATTTTGTGAGCCTGCCGAACCAGAATACAGATGAGAGACAACCCAGTCCAGACAGCATGCACATCGTTCTTTTCCAGCCGGAAATCCCCCCAAACACAGGAAATATCGCGCGTCTTTGCGCAGCCACCCAGACCCGACTCCACCTCATAGAGCCTTTGGGGTTCAGCCTGGAGGACAAATATCTCAAACGGGCCGGTCTGGACTATTGGCCCCATGTCGATGTCCACGTCTGGTCCAACTGGCAGTCGTTTTCCCAGTCCCTGGCCGACTCCGGCCGGATTCTCCTGACCAGTGCCCGCCAGGGCGTGGCTCTTTTTTCCTGGCCCTTTGAGGGCAACGAATATTTGGTCTTTGGACCTGAGACCACCGGGCTTCCGGATTGGCTCTGGACTTGCTGCCCAAATCACGTGCGCATACCTATCTGGGGCAAAGTCAGAAGCCTGAACCTGGCCAACGCCGCAGCTGTATGCCTGTATGAAGGCTACCGCCAAAGCAAAGAGTTGACCGGCCGCTGATATCCTGAGTTGCCTATCCCAATTCCTCACTCCGGCTGCACGCGGCCATGACCGCATCGATCAGGGCGCTGCGAACAGCTCGACGGTCCAACTCGCGCATACCGGCACTTGTTGTCCCGGCCGGCGAGGTGACCATCTCCCGCAGTTCTGTGGCCGACAATTTACTCTCTTTGGACATCTTTACTGATCCGTCCAAGAGGGCCTGAATCATTTCCCTGCTCTGATGGCGGGGAAAACCAACGGCTACTCCTGCCTCAATCAAACTGTCCATGAAATAGTAGACATAGGCAGGGCCGGTTGCCACCAATGCAGTAAAGGCATCAAAGTACTCCTCAGCCAGGATCTGCACCTGTCCCAGATTGAGAAACAGCCTTTGGATCAGGTCTTTTTGCTCAGCAGAAAGCTTTTTGTCGTCATAACACAGGGCAAAAATCCCTGCTTCAACCATGGCAGGGGTGTTGGGCATAACCCGAACCACTGGACAGGTATGCCCGCTCCAGCCGGTCAGAGTTTCCTGCCTGATTCCGGCGGCAATGGAAATGAGGCATTGATTTTTCTGTAGTTCAGGGGCAATAGAGGTCAATAGTTTTTGCATCTGTTGCGGCTTCACGCCCAAAAGGACATATTCGGTGTCCAGAACAACCTCCAGGGCGGATTCCTTGACCTCAAGACCCGTTTCCTGAGAGACCTTGTTCAGCTGATCACGATTGATATCATACCCGCACAAGCTCAGGGTCTTGTCCTGACTCCAGCCCTTGAGCAACGCTCCGCTCATATTGCCGATACCGATCAGCCCCACTCGGGTCATGACGCCATTACCTCCAGTTGACTGAAAAAATAGGCTACCTCTTGCGCTGCGGTCTCAGGAGCATCGGAACCGTGTACAGAGTTCTTTTCAATATCCTGGGCAAAACGTTTGCGGATTGTTCCTTCAGCAGCTTCTTCCGGATTTGTTGCTCCCATGATTTCCCTGTACCGGGCGATGGCGTTTTCCCCTTCCAGAATAGATACGACCACAGGGCCGGAACTCATATAGTCAGTCAGGCTGTGGAAAAACGGTTTGTCCTTGTGTACGGCATAAAATCCCTCAGCCTGCTGCTTGCTCATCTGGATCATCTTCAAGGCCTTGATCTGCAGTCCCCCGCTCTCAACCTGGGCCAGAATCTCTCCAATCAGGTTTCGTTGCACTGCATCCGGCTTGATAATAGACAAGGTCTTCTCCACCATGCATACCCCTTCATTTTTGTAGTTTTTACGCAACGTATTTTTTGCCCAACAGGCACACGTCCTGTGTTACACAGCAAGGATTATTTTCCCTTCTTTTCGTTCAGTCCCAACTTTTGGACCACCAGGCTCAAGGGAACCAGTTCCACGTTCAGGTCCCTTTCTTTGGACCACTTGGCCAAAGCTGTCAAGGTCTCCGGATAGGGGTGTCCTATGACCACCGCATAGCCGGATCGACAGGCCGTCTCTTCCGCCTTGCGCAGTTGCCCCAGAATCTCGTTCACATCTTGTTTGTTGTCTAAAAATATATCCCGAAAGGCAACTGGGGTATGCAGATCCCGGGCTATCTCTTCGATTTTGCTCTTGGGACTGGTCAGGCTGTCCATAAAGAAAAGACGTCTGGAAGTGATTTCCTGCAAAACAATCCGCATCCCCTGGACATCTTCGGTAAAACGCGACCCCATATGATTATTCACCCCAACCGCCCCTGGCACCTGCTCCAGATCATTGATCAAAACAGCCCGGACCTGTTCCGGGGGCATATCCACCATGATGCTGCCCGGACCTGGATCAATCTGGGGATATCTTTTGGGTTCCATAGGCACATGCAGCAGATATTCCAAATTGTTGGCAGCAGCCAGGGCAACGACGTCACTGGTGTCCGGACCGTAGGGGAGGATGGCCCAGGTCAGGTCTGTACCCATAATCTGCAACAGTTCCCAGGCCGTCTGTACCGATTGCCCCATGTCGTCGATAACCACAGCCACGCTTGGACCTTTTGCCGGGCCTGCCCGTTCCTGGGGAGGTACAGCAGGATGATGGGGCGGGGAAGATGTTGTGTCCTTTCTTTGGGGCGGCTCAGGGCCTGTATTCGGTACCTGCTCATAAACCCGCGTTTGTCTTTTCTGATCTGGGACTGGCTCTAACGGAGGTGCAGAAACTGCAGCGGATTTGGACTGAGCAGGTACATGGACAACGTACTGCTCATTGCTCTGGTTGTTGTTTTCAGGCACCAGCAAAACGCCGAACAACCCCAGGGCGGTCAGCCCCAGGGCAGTCAACCAGATACATAATTTCAAGCCCAGCTTGCGCAGGGTACGGTTCCCAGACTGCCTGGCAACCTTTTTTTTCTTTTGGCTGGACTTTTTTTTTCGCCTAGCGGCCATTGATCAGTTGATCCCGCTCACTGCAGGCCTTTGATCATGGGCAGAAATTTGACCAGCTGCAAGGCCATCCGTAATTGATTGTCTTTTTGCAATATCTCTTCAATACGGCTTTTTTTGTCATCCCCATTATCTTTCGTGTTTCCAGTAGAGCTATCTTCCTCTCCATTTTCCAGATGTCGGGCCAAATCCCTCTCCCTGATGGTTCGGAATATGCTGTCGTCATCGGTTTCCTCGATGGGATTATAGGCCAGGCGAATGTCCGGAATAATGCCTTCAGCCTGTATAGAACGGCCATTGGGAGTGTAGTACTTCGCTGTGGTCAGCTTAATACCCGACCCGTCCGGCAATGGAATGACCGTTTGCACCGATCCCTTGCCAAAGCTGCGCACGCCCAGGATAAGCCCTCGTTTGTGATCTTGAATTGCTCCGGCCACAATCTCGGATGCAGACGCCGTTCCTGAATTGATCAAAACAACAACTGGTACGTCCAGATCTGAACGTTCCTGTTTGGCATGAAAGTCCATTTGGGCCTGTCTGACCTTGCCCTTGGTATAGACAATTTTCCCTGCTCCCAGAAACTGATCCGCAACTGATACCGCCTGATCCAGGAGTCCGCCCGGGTTGTTGCGCAGATCCAAAACCACACCCTCAAGATCCTGATCCTTCAAGGCCTGACGCAAATCCTTGGTCGTTTGTTCATTAAAATTGGTGATCCGCACATAGAGATAGCCGGGCTCCATGACCTCGGCCTTCACACTCTGCATGGGGATAACGTCCCGCTTCAGAGTTATACGTTCCGGCTTGGCTTCCCCCTGATGCAGCACGGTCAGTTCCACCTCTGAGCCCTTTGGTCCCCGGATCTTGTGAACTGCATCCATAATGCTGATATCCTGGGTCGATTCGCCGTCTATTTCCAGGATAATGTCCCCGGATTTCAAACCGGACCGAAAGGCCGGTGTATCCTCCACAGGAGATACCACGGTCAGTCTTCCGTTCTGAAGGGTAATCTCAATCCCCACCCCGCTGAACTCACCGGAGGTTTCCACCTGCATATCTTTGAATTCTTCCTGATCCAAATACGCAGAGTGGGGATCCAGGCTTTGCAGCATTCCCTGGATGGCCCCCTTGACCAGATCCTGGCGCTGGACATCGTTCACATAGGTCTTTTCAATCAAATCCATTACTTGACTAAAATTCTTCAGCGGCTCATATTGCTTGGTTGCCCTGGTGGTTTCCGGGGTTATGGCCAGGGCCACGAGCATGAGCATGATACCTGCGGTTCGGCTCCATCGCATAGCAGTCTCCAGATTGGACATTGTGTTCGTTACCGGGTTGCCAACCACGATCTGGGATCTATGGGCAGCTGTTTTCTGCGCAACTCAAAATACAGGCCGGGACCTTGGGCCGCAGGGAAATACCCAGCTTGACCAAGGCTCTCTCCTTTTTCCACCTTTTGTCCACTTCTGACCGAGGTATGAGACAAAAAAGCATAGAGTGAGTAATAATCTTGTCCATGATAGATAATAATAACGTGACCAAAGCCACGCAACATATCGTTGTAAACGACTTCCCCCCAGGAAACAGCGCGCACGTCAGCTCCTTGGGCCAGGGAAAAGCCAAGACCATTGGTGAATCTTCCTTCTTCCCCTCCCCCATAGCTGACCACCACTTTTCCTTGCGCCGGCCAAAGGAGCTCCCCCTGCTGCACCCAGAACTTCCGGCTGTTCATTGCCTCCAGCCGGGATTTGAGCTCATCTATGGAAGCCTTCAGATCGGCCAGCTCTTCCTGACTGCTCTGTTTCCTCTTGCGTAAGGAATGCACCTGATCCAAAAATTGCACACGCTTCTGGGTCAGTTTTCGGCCCATTGCATCCAAATCTTTTTGGCTGGCTACCAGGCTGAGCCTGATAGATTCCAGACTTGATCTCTTTTCCTCCAGAGCATCCTGCACAGAACAGAGTTCCTGCACCCTCTGCCGGGCGGTTCCAGTCAATGCAGAAAGCCATACCATGTAGCGATCGGCTTCGGTCCAGGAATCAAAAACCTTGGCCTTGAGGTGATCGGCCCTGATGAGAACTTCCCACATTTTGGGAAGAAGACTTTGGATTTCCCCCCGGATATTCTGATCCTGTCTGTGCAGCTCTCCTATCCGGGTCTGAAGTTTTTGCTGCTTGGTGCGCAGTTTTTCGATTGAACCTTGTATCTGGTCTCTTTCAGCTTTCAGATCAGCAATCTTTTTTTCCAGGGCAACAAGCCGAGTATGGGCTAAACGCTCTTGCTTGGTTAAGGTAACAAGCTTGTCCCGGGCCTTTTCCCTGGCTTCTTGTTCCTGCCAAAGCCTCTGTTGCAAGGCCTCAAGATCTTGGGCCCAAGCCGGGAAGATCCATATGCACACCAGGAACATGCCCAGCAGGACAAGTCTGGAGCAGGAACATAGTCGAAAAAAATCACCCGACATATCTGGCTTATAAAAACACTTCCAGGGGGCAACCAAAACACGAAGGTTTGGACTTCTTGCACCATCCCTTGCCGACCCGGACGAACAACGCATGATATTCATTATAAAGAGCCACATCCTGAGGAAGATTGGCGGTAAAAAGCTCCTGAAGCTCAGTGTAGCCGACATCCTCGGGCACCAAAGCGTGCCGGTGCATTATCCTGGCCGTATAGGCGTCGACCACAAAGACCGGCTGATGCAGGGCATAGAGCAAAATGCTGTCCGCCGTCTCGTGGCCGATACCATTAACCCCAAGCAGTCTGGGGCGCAATGCATCCACCGGCTCCCGGGCCAATCGATCCAAATCATAGTCAGCTTCCTGGCGCAAAAAATCAAGCAGGTTTTTTATCCGCCCTGCTTTGACTCGATAGTACCCCGCTGGACGGATGATCTGAGCGAGTTCCTCTTCGGGCAATGCATCGAAATGCTCAGGGAGCAAAAGGTCCCGTTCCCGGAGGGCCTCAATGGCCCTGGAGGCATTGCTCCAATTGGTGTTTTGGGTCAACACAGCACCCAGGCAGACTTCAAAATTGCTTTCTGCCGGCCACCAATTGCTGGCTCCCAAGGCCTGATACATGGCCTGATACAATTGCATGAAAAGGTGCTCGTGGCTCATATCTTCTTTTTGCTCTGCACCTCTGTCCAGAGTAATGAGACCCACTCTCCAGAATGGGCTATCCGAGGATTTCCCAGCCCTTGCACATTATAGGCCTGAGCCACTGATTCGGCCTGGGACTCAAGCACCCCGGACAAAAGCAAGATCCCTTGATCGGCAACAAAACCAGTTAAGACAGGAGCCATTCGGATCAAAGGTCCGGCCAGAATATTGGCCACCACCAAGGGATAGCAACGCCCTGGGCGCAGGCTGGAAACATCGCCGCAAAAGAGCTGGACCTCCTCTTGGACCCCATTGGCCTCGAAGTTTTCCCGGGCATTGTCCACGGCCACGGGATCGATATCCAGGCCAAGGCATCTGCTGCCCAACAAAGCAGCAGCAATGGCCAAAATGCCGGAACCGGTCCCAACATCCAAAATGTCTTTTCCAGCCGGCCATTTCCTCTGTGAGAGGATCCGGGCCAGAGCTTCCAGACATAGGGTTGTCGTTGGATGGTGCCCGGTTCCAAAGGCCATTTTGGGATGGATGACCACCGGGATCAGGGAATTCTGAAGGTCTTCCCCACGCTTCCAGGGAGGAAGGATGCAAAAGGTATCGGCCACCTCCACTGGCTGAAAAAAGAACTGCCAGGCAATCTGCCAGTCAGCGTCTTTTTCTTTGCCTGTCTCCAACTCGGCCTCTGGCCAGTAGCGCCGAATTCTCTGCTGCAAGTGCTTTAACTGCTTTCGTTCCTGGACATGAACACACAAAATGGTTTCTTCGCGTTTGATCACCTCCTCCCAGCCCCAGGGGACCAGATCAGAAAGCAGGTCTATCGCTGAGTCCAGTCTCTCATCAGGAACATGCCAGCGCAATACATAGGACATGATAATACGTCAGCTCGACAGTCAAAAGTTCTTACATAGTTAGTTGTTTTTGTTGACGATTATCGAAGGCCAACCCGGAAATTACAATATCATCCTATCATATTGATTTTATTCTTATAACCGTGAACCTTGAACCTTGAACCCGCAAGGAACCTATGAGATCCTATATTGTCTGTAAAATGTGATCCAAGGCAGCGGCAAAATCCCGAAGGTCCTTTTCTGCCACAGTCAATGGCGGCAAAAGGCGCAATATACAGTCCTGGGTCAGGTTGCAGATAAACCCGCGATCGAGCAGTGCATTCCACACCTTAGCCCCGGAATGAGCCAATTCCACTCCCAGCATCAACCCTTTGCCTCGAATTTCCCGAATCTTCTCCGGATGAGAGCCGGCCACATCCTGGAGCATCTCCAGGAATTCCTGGCCCACAGCCCCGGCCCTGGGACAGAGGCCATCCCGGTTTATAATATCCATGACTGTGGCCCCGGTTGCTGTCACCAGCGGCCCCCCGCCAAACGTGGTTGCATGACTGCCCGGGGCAAATCCTTTGCTCAGCTCCTCAGAACAGATCATGGCCCCAATGGGCAACCCATTGGCCAGTCCCTTGGCCACGGTCATCACATCCGGAGTCACATCCATACTCTGATGGGCCCACATCCGTCCCGTCCGGCCCATTCCAGTCTGCACTTCATCCAGAATCAAGGCAATGCCGTTGTCTGTGCACAGCTGTCGAACCTGGCCCAAATATTCAGCCGGAACCGGGCGGATTCCGCCTTCGCCCTGGATCACCTCCAGCATGACCCCGGCGGTTTTGGGCCCGATTGTCCGCTGCAAGGCCCTGATATCAGCAAAAGGCACAGTCATAAACCCTTCTGGAAGAGGAAAAAAGCCTTGCTTCATCTTCTCCTGCCCGGTAGCGGCCAAAGTGGCCAGGGTCCGGCCGTGAAACGAGCCCTCGGCTGTTATCATCTCATAGGCCTGCCTGCCCCGGACCTCCTGGGCATAGCGGCGAACAAGCTTGATGGCCGCCTCATTGGCCTCTGCCCCGGAATTGCAAAAAAAGACCCGATCCAGGTCGCAGCTGTCCACGAGTTTCTGGGCCAAATCCAATTGCGGTGTTTGATAGAAAAGATTACTCGTATGCACCAATCGGGCTGCCTGGTCACATACAGTCCGGGTTACTTCCGGATGGGAGTGACCGAGGACGCATACAGCAATACCGGCTAAGAGATCAACATATTCTCTCCCTTGTGCATCCCAAACCCGAGCTCCGTCTCCCCGGAGGATATGCAGAGGATACCGGGAGTATGTAGAACACAGCAGTTGTTTTTCCCGCATGGCAGTATCGGCAAGTGTGGTCATATTTTCTTCCTTACGAGATCGATTGGACCTTCAAAGCAGTCCGCCCTTGCCGGAAACAACCTGACAAGGGCGGACACAACGTTTCAAAGGGATAAAAAAACTTGTGCGTCCCCGATCTATACTTTAGGGCGGGGAAGGACGCCAGCCATTTCGGCTAGTTGTGGCACCCAATGCTCCCATTCAATAGCCATGAGATGCACACCGGCAATGCCTTCCATTTCCTTAAATTCCTGAATCTGCTCCACCGCAATCTTGATTCCCTCGTCTTTTTGCTTCTTCTTTTTCTACACAGCGCAGGCGTTTGACGATTTCCTCCGGGACATCCATTCCCGGAACCTTGGTCTGCATGTACTTGGCCATACCTACACTCTTCATAGGCACAATCTCTTTGGATGAGATATTAAACACACAACTCCCGCATGAAGCCGACAGACACAAATCATTTCAGATTGCATGCTTGTAGGTATATATAAGCCCAGGGCTGGATTCCAAGACTTCATGCGTCTATTACAACGTCATCAGACTCATGGCCGGAATAAAAAAGTTCAATACCGAACCGGAAAGCACATCCCTGGATCTTCGGCTGCCATTGTGTTTGGCCAGGCCCAAATTCTGAAAGCCCATAGGATCGAAGGTGACCACGATGGATTTATGCTTTTGCTGTAAACAATCCATACTCACCTGAAAGGACAATTCCCGCATATCGCTGAGATACTCGCCGCATTCCCGGCCGGGAAACTTTTTGGTCAAAATTTCCAGAGAAGAGGCTGTGGTCATTTTCCTACTCAAAGCCACACCGGATGTAAATAGCTTTTTTTTCCAGGAAAAAGTAAATCGTGACTTGCACAGGGTGGACAAAAGAAGGGCATCTGCCTCCGGCATCGAGGTATGCATTATCTTTTTCAGTTCATCAGGACAATATGCGGTCTGCCGGTCGGCATGCATCTCGACATACACATGGCTCAACTTTCCCCGCCCCCGGCCGAGCTGAAGCATATTGGCTACATAATAATTATGAGCCACCACATCGGCAGCCAGGTGGGTCAGATAGCCGTGAGCATAGGCTTGCAGCTCAGGATCGTTGACCGTTTGGACCATACCCAGGCCTGCCTGCCAGCTATGACAATGGGTGGGAGTCAGCCGTCTACCCTTGCCAACCATGATGTCTGCGCTCAAGCATCCATAGAGAAATGCTTGGGAATGGCGGACCAGAAGATCGGCAACTGAAGCGCTGAGCAAATGCAGATTGCCCAGAATTTGGCTTCCAAGGGCCAGGTGCATTCCCGGGCCCCAAGCCAAAGCGGCAACCGGAGCCATCAGCCCAAGAATCAAAAAAAAGATCAAAAGAAGAAAAATGCGACCCCAGAATGTGTCCAATCGTGACCTCCTGACTGCCCCCAATTGCCTTCCAATTTTCTTGCCTTCAACATGATCCATATATTATATCCTTGATGGAAAACTCTATCTTAAGACGTGATCTTTGGGCACATAGCAAAATTCATCAATAAAGACAAGTCGTCTCCTGCCTGGTCCCACGGCAAAACAGGATCTCAACTGTTCTGGCAAAGTCGCCAGGTATGGGTATACAGATTAAACCGTTCCGGCCGAAGGAATCCAGCCAGGGTCATACCGCTCTGCTCCGCCAGTTCCACCCCAGCTTGGGTCGGTGCGGATACACCGGCCAAAAAAGGGATTTTTGCCTGTATGGCCTTGCCCACCATTTCCGAATTCAATCGCGAGGACAAAATCAAGAGAACACCGGCAGAAAGATCTTTTCCCAGAGTCTGCCCGATGACCTTATCCAGGGCATTGTGCCGCCCCACATCCTCAGCCAAGGCAGCCAACCCCAGCCCCGGGCCGAACAAGGCCGCACTGTGCGTTCCTCCAGTGGCCTGAAAAAGCACTTGTTGTGACTCCAGCAAAGTCCTTGCTTGCAGCAAGCTGTCTGCAGACAAGGCAATCCCGGCCCGTACCCGGGACACTCCGGTTCTGCCTTCTCTCCATGCAGACTCAGAGCTTTTGAGAAATCTGTTCAGATTGTCCTGAACTTCAGGGCGAAAGCTTATCTCCAAGCGGGTGATTTGATCGGCATATACTTTGCGCATGTCCATAACATCGCTGCGGGAGGCAATGAGTCCGGCGCTGTGACACCAGCCCAGGGCCAGCAATTCATCCCCTCCCGGCAGGCAAATAGTCCTGGTCAGACAGCTCTTTTGGGCCCAGATCTCCAGGCATTTCTCCCGGATGACCTGATCCTGCTGTAATTCCTGTTCTCCGTTGTGATAGCGGACAATGGACACTGGCTGCATCAGATCCAAGTCCAAGATTTCCTCCCCGCCCGACATCATTTCCTTCCTTTTTTGGACCTTAGGCCCTCGTCCAGCGTTTCTTATTTTTTACAATCACATATCTAACGCACCAGGCAACACCCAGGCTTTATGCACATACGTTCAGCATCCGCTCCAGGGCCAGCAAGGCATCTTGCTGTATATCACCGGCCACGCTCACCTTGGAGGCAGAAGCAATCCCTTCCAGGTGCTTGGCCAGCTTCTTGGCGGTAATCTTGGCCATATTGGAACAGGCAGTGTCCAGGACCGGCCTGATTGTCTTTTCCGGAGCATATTCCCTGGCCAGGCGCTGCACCAGATGTATCTCTGTTCCGATAAAGATGATATCCCCTTGATTGGCATCATGGACATAACGGATTATGCCCGATGTTGACCCGCTGGCATCGGCCAGGTCCACCACCTCAGGCATACATTCCGGATGGACGATTATTTTGGCCTTTGGATGGACTCGCCGGATTTCTTCAATGTGTTTGACCTTGATCAGATTGTGCACGATACAAAGGCCTGGCCAGAAAAAAAGGCGAGCCTGAGAGGGGTCGGTCCGTGTTCGCAAATCAAGCACTGTCTGTTCTTGATCTGCTATCCCCAGCTTTTTGGCAGTATTTCTGCCCAGGTTTTTGTCCGGCAAGAAGACCACGCCCTCCCCTTGTTTCAGGGCCCATTCGAGCATGGTCCCGGCATTGGCCGAGGTGCAAACTGACCCCCCGAATTTGCCGCACAACGCCTTCACCGCAGCAGAGGTATTCACATAGGCCAAGGGGATAATCCGTCTGCCCTGGGCATTGAGTTCCTGCAGTTTTTTTTCCACCAGCCAGGCCGGGGCCATATTGGACAGCAAGCATCCGGCATTTTTATCCGGCATACTCACCCCTTGCCCTGGTCCAGCCAGAATAGCCGCCGACTCGGCCATGAAATAGACGCCGCACATGACGATTCTCTTGGCCTGCAAATTGGGAATCTTCCGGGCCAATTCCAGAGAATCGCCGCAATAATCGGCATGGGCCACCACTTCGTCCTGCTGGTAGTGGTGGGCCAATATTGCCAAATCGGATCCGTATTCAGCCCGGACCTTCTCTATCCGGGCGGGAGCTTCGTGTCCTGCCATCTGAGAAAACCTCCTGATGATATATACTGAGTTCCCTGTTGCCCTGCAATGCTCACCATGCAGCCAAAAGCATAATCCCTGTATTGCCTCCTTGACATTGGCCGCACTCTTAGTCACTTATGTTGTATTTTGCAAGGAAACGCTCATGGAGAAAACACATGACCTGGAAGCCTGAAACTCTGGCCCTGCATGCCGGTCACCAGTTGGATCGGGAGACCCGCAGCCGGGCGGTCCCTATTTATCAAACCACGAGTTTTGTCTTTGACAGCCCGGAACATGCTGCGGCCCTTTTTTCCCTATCCCTTGATGCCCCAAACGAATCGAACCAAACGGCCTGCTCAAAAGATAATCATCTTCCAGCCAATATTTACACCCGGATAACAAACCCCACAACCGAGGTTTTGGAAAAGCGCATGGCTTTTCTGGAAAACGGCGACGAAGCATTGGCCCTGAGTTCAGGCGCTGCGGCCATTGCCTTTGCCCTGATGACCATCTGCCGGGCCGGGGACCACATTGTGTCTTCCCGCAGTCTTTACGGCGGTACCCACAACCTTCTCCAGCAGACCTTGCCCCAGTGGGGCATCCAGACCTCATTTGCCGCCTCCCTGGAACCAGAGGCCTTTGTCCGGGAAATCACCCCTGCCACCAAATGCCTTTTCGTGGAGACCATTGGCAACCCCCGCCTGGATGTCCCTGATCTCCAGGCCCTGGCTATTGCCGCCCACGACCAGGGGATTCCCCTGATCGTGGACAACACGATAGCCACTCCCTTCTTGTGCCGGCCCATGGATTGGGGAGCAGATATCGTCGTACATTCTTTGACCAAATTTTGCGCCGGGCACGGCACCAGTATGGGAGGGATTATCGTCGACTCCGGCCG
>Ga0182239_1000176_pt1 | contig 23749 bp, 16 predicted proteins | sample hydfrate6_PW_210_FD_132456 | JGI IMG/M metagenome (GOLD analysis project Ga0182239, IMG submission 132456) | Subsurface microbial communities from deep shales in Texas, USA - hydraulic fracturing test 6_PW_210 | ecosystem: Environmental > Aquatic > Deep subsurface > Shale gas/oil reservoir >... | reverse complement strand
TGGAAGAAGCTTATGCTCCTGAAGATGAAGAGTAATTCTAAAGAAAAAATAGCTTAAAAATAAATATAAAGAGCAAGGATAAAAGACCAGCGGGACGCCGCTGGTCTTTTTGCTTTTAAACGTGCATGTACCGTTTACAGGACCAAATTTTACCAATAATTAATCATCTTTCTACTAATTATGTAAAAATATTGCATTAAAGATAAAATTAAACTATAATATAACTATAAAGTGAAAAAATGGAAGGTGGTATAAAATTATGGCTTATAAACGCAGAGTTTGGTATCCAGGAGCAAAATATCACATCACCTGTAGAGGGAACAAAAAAAGAAATATTTTTTTAGACAAGCTTGATTTCAAAGTCTTTATAGCTATTCTTAAAGATGTCAAAGAAAAAACTCAATATTCGCTTTTAAGTTATTGTTTAATGCCCAATCATATTCATCTTCAGCTCAAAACTTTTGATATCGAAATTTGGAAAATCATGAGATCGATTAATTGGAAATATGCTAATTATTTCAATAAACGTTATGACACAGTCGGCCATGTTTTTCAGGGGCGTTATGGCTCGCAGATTATTGAAAATAATTATTATAATTTAATTGTGAGTCGTTATATTCATCTTAATCCAGTTAAGGATAAATTAGTGCTTAAGCCAGAAGATTATAAGTGGAGCAGTTATAATTTTTATATGGATTTAGAAGATAATGAATTGGTTGATCGAAGTGAAATTCTTAGTTATTTTAGAGGAGAAGAAGAATTTTACGAACGTTTTGTAATGTTTGGTAAAAAAAGAACTAAAAAAGGAAAATAATGGTCCTGTAAACGGAAGGTGCACATGTGCTATAATAGTGTAAAAGAAATATATGGAGGTGAACTAATTGACAGTTATTTTAACAATTTTATCAGCAGCACTGTTAACAGCAGCCAATTATTATCCGGACTTATATTTTTTAAGTTGGATTGGTTTTTTACCTTTTTTATACTATATATTTATCATAAAAAAAGATGAATTGAGCTATAAAAAAATCTTTTTAGCAGGTTGGAAACTTGGCTTTTGGATTTTGGCCTTTTCTGCAAATTTTCTCTATCACTCAATTGAGATTTATACTGAGGCCTCATTTTTATTAATAGTAATTATTTTAATTTTATTATTTTCATTACTTTCTTTAATTTATGCAGTTTTCTTTATTTTTTATTTTTATTTTCAGCAGAAAATATTTGCACATAGACAGTTTAATCCGGTTTTATTCGCAGGAGTTTGGACCATAATGGAAGTTGTTCGCTATTACTTATTTTATTTCTTTCCCCTTGCCAATTTAGCTTATACACAAGTTGAATTTCTAGCCTTTATTCAGCTGGCTGAAATTGGTGGGGTTTGGATTTTAACTTTTGTTATGGTTTTAGTAAATGGTCTAATTTTTAAACTTATTTTTTATAAAAGAGTTAAGAATATTTTTGTTCTAGCTTTAATATTTATACTAATTTTTAGTTTTGCCAATTGGAGAGAGCAAACACTTTTTAATAATCACAGCAGTTTTGAAAAAAATAAAAAATTGCAGATAGGAATTATCTCAACTGAGATCATTCAGAGTCAAAAATGGGATAGACCTCAAATGCAAGAGAATAATAAATTGGTTCTAGATGCTGCTTCAAATTTAAAAGATGCAGATTTAATAATTGCTCCTGAAACAAATATTACCTTTGATTTTCATGCTAATCAAGAGTATCGAGAAGACTTTTTAGAGAAAATAGGAGCTGAATTCGAAAGTCCAATTCAAATTGGAGCCTTAGCCGAGCGGGGAGCAACCAGTGGTCGTTTTAATAGTTCATTTTTGATATCTCCAGCTGGCAGGGTGATTTTTCGTTATGATAAGAATCAACTATTATATTTTGGAGAAAAATTCCCGTTTGAAGATAAGCTAAATCATTATTTACCTTATAATTTTTCTTCACTTAATTCTGGACAAAATATTATTATTTTTCAAAATAAAGGTCTAAAGTGGAAAACAGTGATTTGTTCTGAAATATTGTATCCAGATTATGTTAAAGTTGAGAACCAAAATATCGATTTTATAGTCAATCAGACAAATGAAGCCTGGTTTAATGATAGCAGACTGCTTAAAAATATTATGTGGCAGGCTGCCGTGTTGCGAGCAGTGGAAAATCGAACAGCTATAATAAAAACAGGTAACTATTCAGATAATGGAATAATCTATTCTTCAGGAACTTACATAAAAACTAATTCTGATCATAATTATCATTTATTAAAATTAAATTAATTTACTAAAAACTCTTTTCAAACACCATTTACTTCTGATATAATCAAAGAAGAAAATGTTTTCAAGCATTATTTTTTTAAAATGGAAAAAAATTCAATGTTTAGATTTTATAAGTAAAAAAATACGTGATTATTGTGGATATTTTAAAGCAAAAGCTTAGTATCCACATTTTTTGTCGCTTAAATTTTTTCTAAAAAATTTTTATTAATCAGAAAATTTGATTTGGAGGTGCCTAAATGGCAATTAAGGATGTAAAGAAATTTCCGATTGGAGGAGTCCATTTACCGGAAAAAAAGGATTTAACCAATGAACAACAAATAAAGGTAATGCCAGCTCCTAAGAAAGTTGTTATTCCATTAGCCCAGCATATTGGTGCTCCTGCGGAGCCAATAGTTGAAGTTGGAGATGAGGTAAAAAAAGGAGATTGTATAGCAAAACTTCAGGGTAAAATTTCAGCTAATGTTCACTCAAGTGTAAATGGTGTGGTTCAAGGGATTGTCGAAAGAACAAAACCAGGACAGGGCACTTATAATTGTATTTTGATTGAAAGTTTGGATATAGAGGCATTCGAAGAGGAAAATAAAAATGTAGACAGAAGTATTTTGCCTGAGGTAGAAACTATTCGAAAAAAAGTTAAAGCAGCAGGTGTAATTGGAATGGGAGGCGCCGGTTTTCCAACTCATGTTAAACTTAGTCCTCCAGACGATATCAAAATTGATACAGTTATCATCAATGGTGCAGAATGTGAGCCATTTTTGACAGTTGATCACCGTTTGCTTTTGGAAGAATATGAAGATCTTTTCCGCGGCTTAGAGCTGATAAAAAAGGCTGTTGGAGCCGAAAAAGGGATTGTGGCTATTGAATTGAATAAAAAAGATGCAATTGAAAAGCTGCAGGAAAAAGCAAAAGACTGGCCAGGGATTGATGTTCAGGCTTTAGACACCCGCTATCCTCATGGAGCCGAAAAGCATTTAATTAAAGCCGTTTTAAATCGTGAAGTTCCTAAAGGTGAACTGCCAATGGCGGTAAATGTTGTTGTCAATAATGTTCAGACAGCAGTCAAAATTGCTAGAGCAGTTGATTTTGATGAGCCGGTAACAGATCGAGTACTAACTGTCAGTGGTGAAGCTCTAAAAAGACCATCTAATGTAAAAGTACCAATTGGAAGTTCTATTAAAGATGTAGTTGATTTTTGTGGTGGTCCAAAGGATAAAGAAGATTATCAAATTATTGTTGGTGGACCAATGACAGGAATTAATGTTGATGATGAAAATATTCCAGTTGTTAAATTAACTTCAGGCATAGTATTAATTACTGCTGAAGAATTTGCCGATAGTGAAACTCGACCCTGTATTAGATGCGGTCGCTGTGGTGAAGTATGTCCGATGTATTTAGCTCCTAATAGAATCTGTGCCTTTATTAATAATGATTTAATAGAGCGTTCAGAGGAAATTGGTTTAATGGATTGTATTGAATGTGGTGCCTGTGCATACATCTGTCCATCAAAAAGGCCTCTAGTCCGCTGGATTAAACGAGGTAAGGCTGAAGTCAAAGCAAATGATAACTAAAAGAGGTGGTAATTTAAATGGCAAATTTATTTAGGTCGAGTGGGCCTCATATTGAGAGTCCAGAAACTATAGAAACAAATATGTGGAGTGTTGTAATCGCTTTAATTCCTGCTTTATTGGCAGGAGTCTATTTTTTCGGTTTTTATTCACTATATTTAGTTTTAGCCAGTGCTCTAAGTGCTGTAATTTTCGAAAAACCTTTTATAAAAAATAAGGCCACCTTCGGTGATGGAAGTGCGTTTCTTGCTGGAACATTATTGGGTTTAACTCTTCCTCCAACTGTGCCCTGGTGGCTGCCAATCCTCGGTGGCTTTTTAGCTGTTGTTGTCGGCAAGCATTTATTTGGGGGCTTAGGCAGTAATATATTTAATCCTGCCTTAGTAGCTAGAGCTATTTTGCTTCTGTCTTATCCGGCTTTAATGATTGACTGGATTAGCCCAGTTGATGGAGTTTCAACAGCTACCCCACTTCAGTTAGGTGCTGACTCTTTTAGTTATACAGAACTGATAGTTGGAAATATTCCGGGAAGTATTGGTGAAACATCAGCTATAGCTCTAATAATTGGTGGTGTTTATCTATATTTAAGAGACTATATTGATTTAAGAATTCCCCTTTCTTTTGTAGCCGGTGCTGCTGGAGGAGCAATAATTTACGGTCAAGATCCGATTTTTACGATTTTTTCTGGTGCTGTGATCTTTGCTGCTATTTACATGGCAACAGATATGGTAACCTCCCCTGTCGCAAAATGGGCCAAAGTAGTTTATGGTTTATTAGGTGGTTTTTTGACAATATTTATTCGGAGATATACACCTTATCCTGAAGGAATAACTTTTGCAATTTTGATTATTAATGGAGCATCATATTTTTTAGATAATGCCTTTGAAGGTCCACATTTTGGTGAGGTTGAGCTCGTCAAGAAAAAAATTGCACATTTTAGTGCTATTTTTCTAGCTGCAGTCTTAATTTTACTCGCTGGGTTGACCTTGATTGATGACGAAAATCCTTATCCAGGAACTTTAACATATAGCCATTTACAAAGTGCAGTTCCGACTGCAGAAAGTTTTGAAATTGTTGAACGTGATAATAATGATATTTTATTTGCTGCCCGTAAAGATGATGAAATTTTACAAGAGTTAATTTACATATCTCGTAATGGGTTTGAGGCGCCAATAGAAATATTAATTTCACTAGGAACAGAAGAAAACATTGAAAATATTAAAATAATTAAAGAAAGCGAATCTCCTACCCTGGGAGCTAGAGTTAAAGAGGATGATTTCTTATCTCAATTTGAAGCATTTACTTTAGCTGATGCTGGTCAGATAATGAATCAAACAGATATGATTTCTGGAGCCACTTTTTCATCGCAAACAGTTTCTAGAGCAGTCCAAGCTGGTCTACAGTTGGTAATTGCAGAAAATGACTCTGGACTCCAGGATGGAGTTTACGAAGGCCGAGCAGAAGGTGCTCAAGGAGATATTTTATTAGAGATAACTGTAGAAAGTGGAGATATAGTTGGTCTAGAAATATTAGAAGAACAGGAAACAGAGCATTTAGCTCAACCTGCTTATGAAGAATTAGAAGCCCAGCTGTTACGAGAACAGACTGCTGATTTAGATGTGATTTCAGGTGCAACATATACAAGTGAGGCGTTTATGGAGGCTGTTCAACAGGCAATAGATACTGCCACTTCAAATTCTGAAACTGAGTTTGATATAGAAGCTGGAGAATATACAGGAAAAGCTCAAGGTCATATTGGAGAGATTGAATTAGAAGTTGTAGTAGAAGCTGGAGAGATAATAGAGATAAACGTAGTTTCTCAGAACGAGACAGCGGGACTGGGAGACACAGCAATCGAGAAAGTGACAACAGCAATTGTGGAAAATCAGAGCTTAGAAGTTGATACTGTTTCTGGAGCAACAAACTCATCTGAAGCCGCAATAAAAGCTGTCCGAAATGCTCTAGATTCGAAAGATTCAACCTCAGAAAGTGAAACAGACAGCCCTAAAGATACAACACCTGAAACAACAGATGCTGATTCCTCAGCTACCTGGGAAGAAGATAATACAGATGAAAGCAGTGGAAGCACTGAAGAAAGTGAAGACAGTGAAACTGCTGAAACTGTTGAAGATACTGCAAATAATGAAAATAGTTCGGAAAAAGCTGAATTGGAGATTGAGCTTGAAGATGGAGTTTATAAAGGATCAGCCGCAGGGCATATTGAAGAAATTGAATTAGAAGTTGTGGTAGAAGCTGGAGAAATAATAGAGATAAACGTAGTTTCTCAGAATGAAACAGCGGGACTGGGAGACACAGCAATCGAGAAAGTGACGACAGCAATTGTGGAAAATCAGAGCTTAGAAGTTGATACTGTTTCTGGAGCCACAAATTCATCTGAAGCCGCAATAAAAGCTGTTCAAAATGCTTTAGATTCGAAAGAGTCAATCTCAGAAAGTGAAACAGACAGCTCTAAAGATACAACATCTGAAACAACAGATGCTGATTCTTCAGCTACTTGGGAAGAAGAAAGTGAAGAAGAATCAGATGTGGAAGCAGAAACTACAGGAGAAACTGCCGAAGGAGGTTCCAATGGATAAAAACTTAACTATACTAGAAAAAGTCATGTTGATGGGGTTGCTGCCTCTTTTAGGTGCTACTAATAGTTTGAAACAGGCTTTAATTACAGCTGTTAGTGCAGTTTTGATTGCAGTGCTAATCAAGTTATTTGCTAAATTAATTTCTAAAAGAGAAGATTACCACTGGTATTTATTAGTGGGAATTGGAATTACCTTAAGCTATGTTTTTTATATCGGGATTATCGATCTTTTCCCACAGTTTGAACTATATATGAATAATTATCTGCTTTTATTGGGCGTAACACCGCTTATTTACCTCGGGGCTGCCGAAAGTGAACTAAGCTTTTTTGCCTATCAAAAAGACTTTTTCATTTTGATGGTTTTTGTTGGCGCACTCCGTGAAGTATTAGGCCATGGAACAATATTTTCAATCAATATAACTGCAGCTGGCTATCCACCACTTGGATTTGTTAAAGATTTTCCAGGTGCATTTCTAATAGTTAGCATAATTTATTTATTGGTGGAATTATTAAGAAAAGATAAAGACTGCCTGAAGGAAGGAAGTGAGAAAGTTGTCTGAGCTAACCCGTTTGTTTTTAAATTCATTGTTGAGTGAAAATATGAGTATTGCTTTTTTCCTGGGGATTTTATTTATGATGGTTGAATCAGGAACGATCAAAACTACAATTAATAAAGGGTTAAAGTATGTCACTACAGTTTTTGTGATAAACATTTTAGGTTGGTTTTTACACAGCATTTTACCTGTCGGTTTAGATCCTTTAAATCCAGCAATTTTCTTTCTAACAACAATTTTAGGTATCAAAGTGCTTAAATATTGGGGGGAGCTCAGTGGTGAATGGTTTGGATTTCCTAAATTAATACTAGCTTTAGGACCTTTATTTGGCAGTCAGCTTTTAATACAAAATAATGGATATAACTATGCTGAGATGATGACTGCTAATTTAGCTTATATTATTGGTGGTTATATACTCTTTGTTTTGATTGCAGCTATCAAAGAAGAAATTATAGTTTCAGATGCAGCACCTGTATTTAAAAGTTATTCTACCCTGCTAGCTGCCATTGCGATGATGGCGTTGGGGATAATTGGAATTCAAATAATCTAAGTAAAAGTAGAGGAGAGTCTATGAATTTCCTATCATTTTTACCTACAGGAATAATAATCTTAAATATTATTTTTATTATTCTATTAATATTTTTTGAGAGAAAAGATCCAACAGCTACCTGGGCCTGGCTTTTGATTCTTACTTTAATTCCGGTTTTAGGTTTTATACTCTATTTGTTTTTTGGTCTAACACCTAAGAAAAGAAGGATTTACCAGAAAAAACAACAGGAAGATGAATTAAATAACAGGAAAAAAGATTGCAATTGTTCAATAGCAGATCAAAAGTCTATTTTCGATCATCTGGAACAAAGTATAATGAGAATCGGTTTTAAAAATGAGCTGCCCGCAGAAATTGGATATAATCAGTTAAAAATATACAGCAGTGGGCAGGCAAAGTTCAAAGATTTATTTCAAGATTTAAGAGATGCCAAAAAATTTATTCATGCCAATTATTATATTATTAATGATGATGAGCTGGGTAATAAGTTTATGCGAATTCTGGCAGAAAAAGCAGAAGCAGGAGTAGAAGTAAGGCTTCTCTATGATAAAATGGGGTGCAGAGATCTCTCCCGGTATGCAATCTTCAATTTGGAAGATGCCGGAGCTGAAGTTGTTCCTTTTGCACCTTTTGTACTTGATATGAATTACAGAAACCACCGCAAAAATGTAATTATTGATGGTGAAATCGGTTATCTTGGAGGAATAAATATTGGGAATGAGTATCTTGGTTGTTCTGAGCGTTTTGGAGACTGGCGGGATACTCACCTTAAAATTGAAGGAGAAAGTGTTAATAGTCAGCAGTACCGCTTTTTGCTTGATTGGAAATTTGCCTCAGGTAATGATCTTCTGGGAGCAGAAAAATATTTTCCCGAAAATATGACTAAAGGAAATTCAGCTGTTCAGATAGTAAGCAGTGGTCCTGACTCTAGAGAAGCAGAAATCAAAACGATGTTTTTAAAAATGATTTATGAGGCTGAGAAGACAATATATATTCAAACACCTTATTTTATACCTGACCAATCAATGTTGGAGGCTTTAAAGCTTGCAGCAAGATCAGGAGTCGACGTCAAGATAATGATTCCTGATCGAGGGGATCATCCATTTGTTTATGCAGCAAATAATTCTTTTGTTGGTCAGCTATTAGAAGCTGGGGCGCGCTGTTATCGTTATACTAGAGGTTTTTTACACAGTAAAACAATTTGTATTGACAGCAGAGTACTTTCTATAGGTACCACAAATATGGATGTGCGAAGCTTTAAATTGAATTTCGAAATTAACGCTTTTATTTACGATAGAGAAAAAGCAAAATATCATGATAATTTATTTGAAAAAGATTTAAATTTTTCCTCAGAAATAACTAAAGAAGAATTTGAGAATAGAGGCTGGACAATGAAATTAAGAGAGTCTGTTTCCAGATTGCTCTCTCCAATTCTTTAGTGCACCTTCCGTTTACGGGACCAACATTTTCCAATTAAACAAAAACCACTTTTGTATAAATGTTTGTTTCGTGAAAATATAAACAAAAGTTATAATAGTTTTAAAATAAAAAAAACTATTTTTTTGCAGGATTATGATGAAAAATGTAGAATAATATTGAATAGACAGTAAAATGGGAGAATTGAGGTTTAGCTGATATTTGACCACTAATATTTTATATTCAGGAAGATAAATAGACGTAAGTTTATTTTGAGCCTGGCCAACACTTTATTTAGGTGTTGGTTTTTTCTATTTAATAACATATTTTTCTAGATCTTATTTTGAATTGGGGGAGATGTATTTTAGTGAGTAACTTTGCGGCATTGAATCATGAACTTAGTAAACTATATAAAAATATTGCAGGAAAGGGTCCGAAATACCTAAAGTCACATGCAATAGAAAATATTTTAATTATTAAAATTAATTGGTATCCTGAAAAAATTTTTGAATCTTTTGATACTCAAAGCGGTGAGTCAATAATCAAGAAAGCATATAAACATATTTTTACAAAATGGGGTGAAAAAGCTAAGGGAGTTATTGAAGATATACTTGGCATTAAGGTAAGTCAGTTTTATTATGATGAAAATATGGCGTTATCTGACAATGAAAAAATAGTAATATTTTTATTAGAACAAAAATTAGATTCGAGGGAGATCTGATGATAAAAAAAAGAAAAAACATTAAAGATGAACTTATTGTAGAGGATGAACTTTATTTATTAGCATATTTTGATCAACTAACTTTGATGCCAAATGAAAAATATTTTTATGAAGAACTTGATTTTAAAATCAGTGAATCAAATAAGAAAGATTTTTATGCAGCAGTGTATTTAAAAGTTAATAATTTAGAAAATCTACATAATATATTGGGATTTGAAAAAAGTAGTGAATTTATTAGCGAATTGGCAGATCATATTAAAGATAATAATGATGCTGAGCTCATCTCTTTATATCAGAGAAATAAATTCTTACTATGCTATGAGCTTCAAAATGGTACAAACACTTTAAAAAACAAACTTAATCGCCTTTTGCTTATGGTTAAAAAGTTTATATCAGCAAAAAATTATGAGTATTTATTGAGTGTTAATATTGGGGCAGCTATTTATCCAGAACATAGTGAATCAGCTTCAGATATTTTGACAAAAGCACATAACGCAGTTTATACAATAGCTAATGACATAAATTCTTACCAAATATATGATGAAAAAATATTTCTGCAAAAATTAGAAAAAGAAGCCCTTAAACAGGACTTGAAGCAAGCAATTGAAGATGAAGAATTTTATTTAAAATTTCAGCCCAAAGTAAAGACTGATCAAGAGAAGATAACTGCTGTAGAAGCTTTGATCCGTTGGGATCATCGGGATAAAGGTTCAATAAGTCCTGCTGAGTTTATTCCATTGGCTGAAAAGACAGGATTGATTAAAAAGATTGGGATATTAGTTCTCAAAGAAGTTTTTGAAACATTAAAATTATGGCAAAAAAAAGGGATGAAAGATATAAAAGTTGGAATTAATATATCTTTGATTGAGTTAAATGACCCTAAAATTTTGAATAATATTAAATATATTGCTGATTCTTACTCTATTGATAACTCAATGATTGAATTCGAAATTACAGAAAGGTCTTTTATAGAAATTTCTGAAGAGATTTTAGATGAAATAAAAAATATGGGATTTTCTATTGCCCTAGATGATTTTGGAACTGGATATTCTTCCTTAAGTTTCTTAAATAAACTAGCGATAGATATTCTTAAATTAGACAAAACTTTTATTGATAAAGTTAATGAAACAAAGACGAGAAAATTAGTTGATGGTGTGATAAAAATATCTCATGATTTAGGTTTAAAAGTTGTAGCAGAAGGGGTTGAAAACAAAGACCAACTTGAAATATTAAAGGATTTAAAATGTGATTATATACAGGGATACTATTTTTATAGACCAATGTTAAGAAATAATGTTGAGAAGTTAATAAATTAGTCGGAGGGGTTTGATGTTTTTCAAAAAAAGTTTCAAATTTAAGTTAATGCTTATTGTATTTATTTTAATACTTATTCCATTGGGGATTTATACTTATGTTACATTATCCAATAATGTTGAAAATCAAACTGAATCAGCTTACACTACCAATTTAGAGTTGGCGCTCAGTTTTAAAAGTGAAATAGAAAGGATTTTAGATTATACAGAAGAGCCTATCGATATTGCTGCATCGACAGCAGCATTAAGAAATATGGAAGTAGAGGCAGCAGAAGATATACTTTTCAAAACACTCGAATACAATCAATATATTGATGGAATAGCAATCTATGACAGTAATAATCAAGAAATTTTTAGTGAAAATATTAATCAAAACAGCCAGCTTAATTTTTCCTCTCAAAGAGCTGCTTATTCAGATGTTTTTGTAAATAATAAAGGTGAAGCAGAAGTTATTTATCAAGTTCCAATTAAAAACCAAGGAAATACTGTAGGAACAATTTTTGCCCAGGTTAATTTAAGTGTTTTAAGTCGAATCTCAGCTGACTCTGATTTAGGCAAAAACAGTTATGCAATTATTGTTAACGAGAATGGGGATGTAATAGGTCATCCAGACAGTAGCTTAGTTGAAAAAAGCGAAAATATAAGTGATATTTCGGTAGCAGCTGCTTTAACTCGTGGTGAGGAAGGTAGTGGAGAATATAGCTATCAGGGAGAAGAAAAGTTTGCTTCCTATACTCCTATGGAAAGGACTGGTTGGGGTATTATTGTTCAATTGCCTCGAGATCAGGTTTTTACAGGACTTATCGATCAATTAATAGCTAGTTCAACAGTTATTATAATTTCACTGTTGGTAGCTTTAATCATAACCTATTTTGCAGCAACTTATGTCACTAAGCCAATTCTAAATGCTGTTAGCTTTGCTGAAAAAATTTCTGCTGGAAAACTAAATATTGATAGTTTGGAAGTTAAATCTAAAGATGAAATTGGTAAACTGGGTAGATCGTTAAACATGATGCAGGAAAACTTAAGAAAAACTATGAAAGATATTGAGCAAATGGCACAAGATATTGCAGCTTCGAGTCAGGAACTTTCGGCTGCAGGAAACCAATTAAGCCGCTCAGCTGAAGATGTTGGTGAATCAGTTCAAAATCTTGCTTCAGGTGCGGAAGAACAAACCGCCCAAATTGCTGAAACAAACAACAATATGCAGCAGTTGAATGATCAAATCGAGGATGTAGAAAATGCATCTGTAGATATGGATCAAGCTTCTAAACAAGTTGTAAAAAATATCGATATTGGTAATGAAAAAGTTGATTTATCAATAAAAAAAGTTAACGAAGTTAAAAAAGATTCAATCGAAGTGGCAGACACTATTTCTGCATTAGATCGTCTCTCAAAACAGATTGGAGAGATAGTAGAGTTTATCAGCAATATTTCAGATCAGACAAACCTTCTAGCTTTAAATGCAGCTATTGAAGCTGCAAGGGCTGGAGAAGCAGGTAGAGGATTTTCAGTTGTAGCTGATGAGATTAGAGAACTGGCTGAAGAATCATCTGGTGCTACAGAAAGAATAACAAAGATTATTAATGAAATCCAAACAGAGGTGGAAAAAGCAGTTTCTAGGATGGAAGAAAATGCTGAAACAGTTGAGGAAAGTGTTGATGCTATCAATAGTACTGAAGAAGTCTTTGTGGAGATTGAAAAATCATCTGATCAATTTAGAAATATAGTTAGAAGGTTAAAAAGCAATGCACAGAAAATGGCAGATAATAGTGAATATCTCGAAAACTCAATGGCAGAAGTCGCTTCAGTAAGTGAAGAATTTGCAGCCAGCAGTCAGCAGGTTGCAGCAACAGGTCAAGAACAGTTAGCCGCTACTGAAGAGGTATCAAGTAGTGCAGAAAGATTATCTAAAATTGCAGAAAAGCTTGAACTCGATCTTGATAACTTCGAATTATAGTGCACCTTCCGTTTACGGGACCAACATTTTCCAATTTAATAAAAACAAGATACCGCCCCTCAGCAGGGCGGTATTTTTAAGACCAGCTAATATCTGCCTCTTTTCTGGGGACAGTTCTAAAATATTTTACATCAGGATAACCAACAACTAAAGCTGTAACTAATTCTTTATTTTCTTTGAGGTTAAGAAAATCCCGAACTTCTTTGTTGCCCTTGGCTGCTCGAAGAGTAAAACCACTAAATAAAACTCCTAAATCAAGAGTGTTAGCCATTAACTCCATATTAGTTGAGGCCAAAGCAGCATTAATTTCAGATCTGGCTGATACTAAAATAACTGTTGGAGCATTAAAAAAGAGTCGGTCATTATCTTTAATATCATTTTGAAAATCCTGGTACATCTGCACCCACATTTCTGCATATTTTTTAAATTTCATAGTTTTGGGATTCAGATTATCAAGAATAGATTGGCCTTTTTGATTAAGTTTTTTTAAGATTAGCCCTTTGAATTCATTAATTTTTTTATCAACAACAGTAAAAGAAAAATCCTGCTGATTGCTGGCAGTTGGGGTAAATCTTGCTGCTTCAATAATTTTAACTATTTTTTCTTTTTCCACTTTCTTTTCTTTAAATTGGCGAATGCTTCTTCTGAATTTGATAAAGTTAAGAAGCCTCTCCGATGATATAGAAAACTCCTCTTTAGTATACTCCTTTATGTCATCCATTTTATAATGATCAGTTGAAACCGCATCCACAGGACAGACTGCAATACAGTGTCCACATTTAAAACAATCTTCATTTTTAACTTCTGCTTTTCCATCAATTAACATTATATCATCAACAAAACAGTCTTTGATACATTCACCACAGCCGATACATTTTTCTTTATTTATTTTCATCATTAAAAAAACTCCCTTTTATGTAAGTATGATAACAATTTACATCTTTGAGTATACTAATCCCGATAGATTTTGTCAAATATTAATCCATAGCTGAGAGCTGGTCTTAAAAAATTTTGACTTTTTAAAAAAAATAATATAAGCTAAAATACAAATAATGTATAAAACTAACAAAAAATTATATCTCAATATTCAGATTTTTGCATTATTTTAAATTTTAATAAAAAGGAGAAGATGTCGATGAATTTTATTAAAAAAAGCTTATTTGCGAAATTAATGTTTTTTCTTTTAATAGCCGGGATTTTAATTTTTGGCATTCAAATTTATTATAGTGGTAACTATTATTCTAAAAATATGCAAAATAGTGCCGAAGATTATCTTAATGAAAAAAGGCGTGCAGAAGTGGGATATTTAAATAGTGAACTTATTAATTCTCAGGCTGCCAGTGAACATACCGCTGCTTTAATTGCTAATGATAGGAATAATGATGAAGAACTATTATTCAACTATTTTAGTGATTTAATTAAAGAAAACGAATTGATTGTAGGTGGTGGAGTTTGGATGGAGCCAGAAGAATATATAGCAGATCAAGAATATTATGGTCCTTTTTTCTATAGAGATAATGGTTCAATAGAAGTATCCTGGGAATATAGTAATCAAGAAGGAGATTATTTTCAATATGACTGGTATCAGGAAGGACTTGGCAATGAGTCAGTCTGGTCTGAACCATACACTGATCCAATAAGTGGAGTTCCGATGATCACAATTTCCTCTCCTATCCAGAGAGAAGGTCAAACAATTGGGGTTGTTACTTTAGATCTAGGCTTAGATAAGATGGAAGAACATATTTCTAATTTAGAAGTCGGAAACAATGGTAAGGCATTTTTGATAAGCAGATCTGGTAATTTTGTAGTGAATGAAAATATTGAAAATGATATGGAAACGAAGATCTCTGATCAAAATTCATCTCTGTCAGGTGTTGGAGATAGAATCGTTAGTTCAAATCAAGCAGAATTAATCGAGAGTAAAATTGGAAATGAAAATTATCTGCTCACATATAATGAGGTGGGTGATAGTGGTTTAAAATTGATTTTAACACTACCGGAATCCGAACTTGGAATAGGACGCAGTGTTATGATATCTTCAGTAATTTCAGTCGCTGCTTTATTAATTTTCTTTATAATAATTTATATATTAATTAACAGATTTGTACTTAGAGATCTGAAGACAGCAGTAGAAAAAGCAGAAGAAGTAGCTGCAGGCAATTTGGCAGATGATTTACCTGAAGAATTTGTCAAAAGAGAAGATGAATTTGGACGTCTGGGAAGTTCTCTACAGAATATGATTAATAATCTAAGAGAAATGATCTCTCAGATACAAAGTATGTCTCAAAATGTAGCGTCTTACAGTGAAGAATTGGCTGCTTCGGGTGATGAAGTAGGAAAAGCGGCTGAAGAAGTTGGAGTTTCAGTTCAAAACGTAGCTGATGGAGCAGAAAAACAGTCAGCTAAACTGGAGTCAACCACGGAAAATGTTAATGATTTAAATAAAAAAATTAAAGATGTTGAAAAACAATCAGAGGATATGGATCGCCTATCATCAACTGTTTTAGACGAGGTTAAAAAAGGTAAAGTTTCGATTGAAGAATCGATTATTAATATTAATCAGGTTGAATCAGATAGCAGGGAAGTAGCTGAAGTAATTGAAAAGCTGGGTAAACGTTCAGAAGAGATCGGAAATATTATTGAGTTAATAAATAATATTTCAAGTCAGACGAATCTCTTAGCCCTAAATGCAGCTATTGAAGCAGCTCGTGCTGGAGAAGCAGGGCGTGGTTTTTCAGTTGTAGCTGATGAAATTAGAGAATTAGCAGAGGAAACTTCTGATGCTACAGAAAATATATCACAATTAATTTCAGATATTAGAAATGATGTAAATCTAGCGGTTGAAAAAATGGATAGTAGTTCTGAAAATGTTGGTCAAAGCACAGAAAAAACTCAAGAAAATGGACGAATTTTTGAACGAATCAATAACGAGGTTGAAAATTTAATCCAAACCATTCATAATAGTGTGAGCAGTATTAACACGGCAGCTGTAACTAGTGAAGAAATTGAGACTAATATTGAAGAAGTTAACTATATAAGCCAAGATTTTGCTGGTCATTCAGAAGAGGTAGCAGCTTCAAGTGAGGAACAAATAGCCTCAACTGAAGAAATTGTTTCTTCGGCCAGAAGGTTAACTGAAATGGCTGAAGACCTAGAGCAGATGACAGCTAAATTTAAACTTTAATAATTTAAATTAAACCGGCTGAGATATTAGAAAAACTTAGCCGGTTTTTAAAGTCTTTAATAATCAGATTATTAATTATTGATTTGCAAGATAGCAGTTTACTTAAGAACCTTTAAATGATAAAATAAAGGGACCAACTATTATCTGAAAATTTAAATTTTAACAGAGAAATTTACTTGGGAGGCTAGAAATGAAAAGCAGAGTTTTTTTGAGGTCAAAAAATAAGTTTAAAGAGGTAGAAATCACAGATATAAATAAACCTGAAATATCCGAAAAATTTATAGATAAGTGGCAAAATATATTAAATTTAATTACTGATTTAGTTAGTATTTCTGCTGCTTTGATAATGAAAATCAATTCAGAATCGATTGAAGTTTTCCTTAAAAGCGAAAATGAATCTAATCCTTATGACATCGGAGAAGAAGTTGATTTAGGTGAAGGTTTATACTGTGAGACTGTAATTGGTGAAAATAAAGAGTTGTACATAGAAAATGCACTAAAAAATAATATCTGGAAAAACAACCCTGATATTGAATTAGAAATGATATCTTATTATGGTTTGCCAATAAATTGGCCAGATAAAAAAGCATTTGGTACAATTTGTATCCTTGATGATAAAAACATGAAACTTAAAGCCAAAGATAAAAAACTCATGCAGGAATTTAAAAATATAATTGAAGAAGATTTGGAACTTTTAATCAATCAGGCCGATTTAATTGATCAGAAGCGACTTTTTGAAAATTTATTTGATGAATCACTCGAAGGGATTCTTCTAATGGATCAGGACTATAATGTGCTCAAACTTAACTCCAAATTTGAAGAAGTTTTTGGTTATTCTGAAACTGAACTTTTAGGTAATAATATTGAGAATTTTATAGTTCCAGAATCTGAAAGAGAAAAATTCTATAAATACAAAAAACAGGTTCTGGCTGACAATAAAGTTGAGGCAAAGGTAAGAAGAAAAACTAAAGATGGAACAATTAAATATTTTTCCCTTCATGTTATTAAGGTTGAATTAATGGCCAGCAACTTAGGTATTTATGCAGTTTATGATGATATTACTGAGCAAAAAAAGCAGGAAGAAAAGATAAAATATTTATCATATAAAGATTCTCTAACTGATTTATATAACCGCCGTTTTTTTGAAGAAGAAATGAAACGCTTGGACACAAAAAGGCAGCTGCCGATAAGTATTATAATGGCTGATGTAAATGGTCTAAAGATAATTAATGATAGTCTTGGCCATCAAAAGGGAGATCAACTATTAGTTAAAACCGCTAAAATTTTAAAGTCTACCATTAGAGATGAAGATATCTTGGCACGTCAAGGTGGAGACGAATTTGCTGTGATTTTACCAAAAACTGAGCAAAAATCTGCCCAACAAATAATAAATAGAATCAATAAAAAGTGTAAAAAAACTGAAAATGATGAACTGCGGGTTTCAATTGCCCTGGGAACTGCTACAAAAACTAAAAAAGAACAGGACTTAGAAGAAATTTTAAAACAGGCAGATAATGATATGTATCAGAATAAACTATCAGAAAGCAGAAGTACAAAAAGTAAAATAGTAAAAAGTCTTGTTGATACTTTAAGTGAAAAAAGCAATGAAACAAAAGAACATTCTGAGCGGATGAGCAAATTAGCGAAAGGTTTTGGCAGTTTTTTGGGGTTGAACAACTCACAACTGCAGCGATTATCTCTACTTGGTACCTTACATGATATTGGGATGATTACAATTCCCGAGTCAATCTTAAATAAACCTGATAAATTAACAGAAGCTGAATGGAAGATTGTAAAAAAACACCCTGAAACAGGATATCAAATCACTTCGGCATCAGAAGAATTCAAAATCATTGCTGATGATATTTTAGCCCACCATGAGCGGTGGGATGGAAGCGGTTATCCGCAAGAATTAAAAGGGGTGGACATTCCTTATTTAGCAAGGATAATTACTATTGTTGATGCCTATGATGTGATGACCCATGATACTTCGTATAAAAGTGCTGTCAGCAAAGAAGACGCCCTCCAAGAAATCAAAAAATGTGCTGAAAGTCAATTTGACCCAGATTTGGCAGAAGAGTTTATAGATTTTATAAAACATTAAATAAAAGATTAAATTAACCGGCGAAGATCAAAATCTCAGTCGGTTTTTTAAATGCAAGCTATTTTTTAAATTTGTTGCATAAACTATTTACCTTAATTAACTTGAGTGATATAATTAACTTTATTATATTGACTACAAAATGAGAAGGTGATAACAATGCTTTGTGACACAAACTGTTTTCTAAACTCTTTAGCATATAAAAGTGTTATTTTAAATAAAGATCTGGAAATTACATCTATAAATAATGACTGGGAAAAATATATTATAGAAAATGATAAAACAGTAAAAAATAATAGTATTGGTTTAAACTATATTAGGCTAATTAAAAATCTCAGTAATTCCAAAATAGAAGATTTTACCGAGATTGAGGCTGGAATAAGATCTGTTATTAAAGCTGAAAAAGTTAAGTTTGAATTAGAATATGAAGATTCTTCCTTTCAAAAGGCGACCTGGTTTAAACTAATAGTTACTCGCTTTGCTGAGGGGGTTTTGATCATGCATGAAGATATAACTGACAGGAAAAATTATGAAGAAGCATTGCAGGTAAGAGAAGAACAGTACAAAAAGATTTTTAATTCTGCTCCAATAGGAATGCTGGTTGAAGATCCTACCGGGAAAATACTTGAAGTTAATAAAGAGCTATGTGAGATGACCGGTTACAGTAAAGAAGAGTTAATTGGAGATAACATTTTCAATAAATTGGTTGCTCCCGAGAGAATTGAAGAGGCAAAAAAAGATATAGAGATAATACTAAATGGGCAGGACTTAGAATTTAACTTAGATAATATTAATAAAAATGGAGATCATTATTATACTCATTTTAAAGAGAGTAAAATTAATCTGCCCGATAAAGGTGTAGGTATTTTATCAATGCAGGTAGATTTAACAAATCTAAGAATGAAAGAAAAGAAACTTGAGTTTTTAAGTTATAATGATCAATTAACCGGTCTTTATAACAGAGCCTATTTTGATCAGGAATTAAAAAGATTGGACAATAAAGATCAACTACCTCTAAGTTTGGTGGTTATTGATGTTAATGGTTTAAAAATAGTCAATGATGTCTACGGCCATTTAGCTGGAGATGAGTTAATCAAAAGTGCAGCATCTGTGCTTAAATCTAGCTTGAGAGATGAAGATATTTTAGCAAGATTTGGTGGAGATGAGTTTGCCCTTATTTTACCTCAGACTCCTGCAGTGAATGTTGAGAAAATAATAAAAAGAATTAAAGCAGAAAGCAAAAAAGTTGATGTTGAGGGAAATAAACTTTCTTTAGGTATCGGTTTTGCAACTAAGACTAAGGTAGAAGAAGAGATTGAGCAGATATTTGATCAGGCTGACGATAATATGTATAAAGATAAATTAGTCAAGAATAAGGAAAGCAAAAACAATATCATAAAGAATTTAATTATTACTCTGGAAGCTAAAAGTAATGAAAATAAAGAACATGTCCAACGGCTGGAGGAATTAGCAGTTAAACTTGGACGAAGGCTTGATTTAAGTTATGAGCAGCTGAACAATCTATCCTTACTTGCCTCCATTCATGATATAGGGAAAGTAACAATTTCCGAGGGGGTATTAAAAAAGCCGGATAAGTTAAATAAAGATGAATGGGAAACAATGAAAAAGCACGCTGAAAGAGGTTATGAAATAGCAAGCTCTACTGCAGATTTTTCAGCTGTTGCTAAATATATCCTGCACCACCATGAAAGATGGGATGGAACTGGTTATCCCAATGGTCTAAAAGGAGAAGAAATCCCACTTTTTTCCAGAATAATTGCGGTAGTCGATGCCTATGATGTGATGACCCATGATCGACCATACAGTGGAGCCTTGTCCAAAAAAGAGGCTTTAGATGAAATCAGAAAATGTTCTGGAAGCCAGTTTGATCCAAAACTAGTAGAGGAATTTATTGATTTAATGTGGGAAAAAGATAATCGAATTATGTCTTGATATAACTTTTTTTGTCGAAATCAACGTTTTAAAAAGGATATTTTTTTAGTTTAATGAATTTATTATATATAAGCTAAAAAATTTTGCTTTTGAGATACCCATTACCCCTATAGGGGTAATGGGTTAAGTTCAATTTTTATTGAGATAAGTAAGGGGCGGGAAATTTACAATGGCTGAAAAAAATTATAGATCATTAAGTTTAAAATATTTGATAATCCCCATCTTAGTTTTGACCCTGTTATTTTCATTTTTATCTTATAAAAGTATTGATCTTATCGAAGATTATTTTTGTAAGGAAATGCAAAATGAAAGTCAAAAGATTGCTAGAGGATATTCGTACAGTTTAGAAAAAGGCTTAGATGCTAATCTTTTGTTTGATGATCTACTTAGAGAAAAACTTACTGCAACAAGTCAGGTTGCGGCTCTTTTGGGGAAAAATTATACTGAAGATATAAGTCAACTAGCTACTTTCTTAAATATTGATGATATACATGTTTATGATAACGAAGGCGTTATCATAAATTCTACAAATGAAAAATATATTGGCTGGACTGCCGACGCGGGACATCCAGTTTATAACTTTATGGAAGGCAGTCAGATAAGTTTTGTCGAAGAAATTAGACCTGATTCGGAAACGGGTATTAATTATAAATATGGCTACTTTAAGAATTTGGATGGGAGCTTTATTCAGGTAGGGATCAAAGCAGAAAATATTACTGAACTTTTAGCGGAATTTTCTTTGGGACATTTAATGACAGAAATTCAGGAGGTAACAGAAATAGAGAGGATATCTTACTTAGATGCAGGGCTTAATTTGGAAGCTTCATCAGCGGCAAATAGCAGTCTTGATTTTTTTAAAAAAGAAGAGATAAGAGAAAGTCTCGAGCAAAATAATAAGTATTTTTCTTTTGTCAATATCAATGGAAAAGAATATTATAAAACTATTTTCAAAATAACTCATGACCAGCATGACAGCCATGATCTTGGTTATTTGTCTATAGTTTATCCCTTAGATGAGACAAAAAAAGCTATTAGTGATTTTAAGAATATTGCTATTGCAGTTATTGTCACATTTTATATTATTTTAATTTATGGTTTTTTTCTATCCTACCGTAAAAACAAAAGACTAATTAAAATAGCATATTTTGATCAATTAACTGAGCTTCCTAACAAAGAATATTTAAAAGATGTACTGGAAAATGAAATGGAAGGTAAAAATAGTGCTTTGTTTTTAATAAATTGTGACAACTTTAATCTGATTAATCTCAGTCTGGGCTATAAATTTGGTGATCAACTAATCAAAGAGACTGCACTACAGATAAAAAAAATAACAGATGAGAATAAAAAGCTTTTTCGTTTTGAAGAAGATAAATTCATTTTGCTTTTTGAAAACTATCAAGATGATGATCAGCTAGAAGAATTAATTGAATCTATTAATAATGAAATTGAAGAAATATCTTTGAAATCCAAATTTGATAACCAATATTTATCTTCAAGTATAGCTGTAGAGAAAGATATTAATCAGTATGGTAGTGTAGAAGAAATAATGAATAATTTAAATATTGTACTTGATTATGTTAAATCGAGTTCCAGTAATTATTTGTTTTTTAATCAGCAGATGAAAGAAAAAATAAACCGCAAAGATGAAATAGAAAAAGAGTTAAGAGAGAGTATTCGTTTAGAAGATGAGAGGATTCATCTTAATTATCAGCCTATTTTTGATTTAAAAGAGCAAAAAATTGCTGCTTTTGAAGCACTGGCCAGACTGAAGACTAATAAATATGGAAATGTTTCACCAGAAGAGTTTATTCAGATTGCAGAAGATAGACATTTAATAATTCCTTTAAGTAAATTGATTTTGAAAAAAGCATCGAAATTTTCTGCTAAACTAGATAAGCACGGATTTAAAAAGCTTAAAGTATCAGTTAATATGTCTGGTTTAGATCTGATTCAGGAAGACTTTACAGAAAATATTATTAAGATAATCAGAGAAAATGGAGCTAAAACAGAAAATATAAAGGTGGAAATTACTGAATCTGTTTTATTAAATAATTTTGATCTGATTAATTTAAAACTTTCTCAGCTGAAAAAAGAAGGTATCACTTCTGCCCTTGATGATTTTGGTACCGGCTATTCTTCTTTCTATAGAATGACAGAGTTAAACATTGATCTAGTTAAAATTGACAAGTATTTTATTAATAAAATAACCAAGGGAACTGAAAATAGCATTGTTGCTGCTGCAATTATCGAATTGAGTCACAGTTTAGGCTTAAGTGTAATTGCCGAAGGGGTGGAAACAGAAGCTGAAAAAGATTATCTGATCGAAAATAATTGTGATTATATTCAGGGATATTTGTTTAGTAGACCACTGTCTGAAAAAGATGCTTTTGTACTCTTAAAAAATTTCAAGGTTTAACATTATCAAAAACTAGTGATAAAAATCAATCATTAAAAACTTTTACGTAAATGAACTTGCAGTCAAAAAAAGATAGAATTTAATCTAACCGGTTGAAGTGTGTGATATGCTTCAGCTGGTTTTGTTATTATATTAATTTACTTTATTTCCAAATTATTCTATGATATACTTTTAATAGTATAAATATTAGAAAAGGAGGAAATTTAATGCAGCAGTTTGATGTGACGGCTCATAATTATGATTTCGTTTTTAAAGATTCTTTTAGTCTCTTTAAAAATGATATTGGCGATTTTTTAAAGGTGGAACTGCCTGGAATTGATTCTTATCTGGAAACTGAGTTTGCTGAGATTGAAACAAGTGCAGAAAGGATGGATTTAAATTTTAAATTAGAAGATGGGTCCATTCTGCATTTAGAAGAAGAGATAGAGGTTTCTGTTGACGATTTGGTTCGTTTTGCTTCCTATGATCTAAAGTTGTATAATAGATATAGAGATAGGATTCGGACTATAATTTTATGTATTAAGGGTTATCCAGCTGCCGAGGCATCTTTTAACGCCGGGAGTCTAGGCTACAACACAACTGTTGTTAATATGTTTGATAAAGATGGTAAAGAAAAGATGAAAGAATTAAGAGAAAAAATTGAGAAAGGGGAAGAAATTAATTATCTTGAATTAATATTTCTTCCGCTGATGAATAGTGATCAGGATATGGTTAAACGGGTTAAAGAGACTATTGAACTGGAGAAGCAGCTAGAAGTTGAACAGAATCTAAAAAATAATATTGTTGCTTTAACATTTGTTTTATGCGATAAATTTTTAAGTGATCAGGAAATCTCAGAAATATGGAGGGATTACAAAATGGTTAGAATATTTAAATATGCAGAAGAGCAAGGGAAGAAAAAAGGTAAAATCGAAGGAAAAGAGGAAGGGAAGCAGGAAGAAGCAAGAGTAATTTTAAAAAGGATAATTAAAGCTAAATTTGGTGACACTGATAATGAAATTATTGATTTAATTAATGAAGCACCACTTTACAACTTTTTATCATGCAGCATCCCTGAATGAAATAAAGCTGTGCAAACAATCCTTTAAATTCCCATAAATTTTGGTATTTTCGAAGTCTGATACGAAACTGCCTAAAATTA
>Ga0182239_1000174_pt1 | contig 23803 bp, 24 predicted proteins | sample hydfrate6_PW_210_FD_132456 | JGI IMG/M metagenome (GOLD analysis project Ga0182239, IMG submission 132456) | Subsurface microbial communities from deep shales in Texas, USA - hydraulic fracturing test 6_PW_210 | ecosystem: Environmental > Aquatic > Deep subsurface > Shale gas/oil reservoir >... | reverse complement strand
TTTCATAAAATCAATCCTCGATCCTTTGTTTTTGATCATTAATCCAGTTATGAACTTCTCTAAAACTAGCAAGCCACTCTTCAAATTCCTCAGTTTCAATATCCTTCTCTGCTCGATACCTTATCAGTAAAATCAGTTTTTTCCTGCTTAAGTGGATTATATACTAATTTAATCTTATTCTCAATTACTATTCCACCAAAACTCTTCTAGTCTCCGCTTTATACAATATAGGTATTATTTAGAAAAACCTACAAAGCACCCTTAAAATTTTTTCCAGAAGATGCTATAATATCTAATATAAATTTTATTTATACTTAAGTATCACTCTCAATCCAGGAGAAAGGAGGTTCAACTAATTTTTTTAACCTAAATTGTGAAAATATTCTTAAATAAAGAAAGGATGATAAAATGACTTATCAAAAAGTACAGGCTAATTTCTGGATCGATAATAAAGTAAGAAGCTGGGATTTTAAAACAAGGATGATCGCTCTCTATCTGCTTACAAATCAGCATCGGATTTCCGAAGGTCTTTACCGCCTACCTTTAAGCTACATAGCTGAAGATCTGCAGTTAAAGGAAAAAGAAATAGAAAAAGCAATTGAGATCTTAAGCAGAGATCAATTTATCAAATATGACAGAGATAATTCTATGATTTTGATCATCAATGCTTTAAAGTATCAACCATTACAGAATATCAATCACATTAAGGCAGCAGTAAACAAACTGGCAGCTTTACCGATCTCTCCTCTGCTGGGAGAATTAATTAGGCTGGCAGAGTGCTATAATCCTAAGTTCTATAATTTTCTCAAAAAAGAAAGTAAGGAAAAAGGATTTCTCAAAAAGCCTTTCAGTCAGATAAATAAAAAAGCTGCAGAGAAAAATAAGGGGATCCAAACAAATGGTAAAAAGCCCCTTAAAACAGAATGTTTTGATTCTCAAGCTCTAGCTCAGGCTCTTACTCCAGCTCCTGCTCAAACTCAAGCTCAAGTAGAAACAGATGCTGACAAAGATGCAGAAATAATTTTTATGAACAAAACATTCGACAATAATAATTTAGATAAAGCAGCTGAACTAACAGGCTACTTAATCGATCTAATACTTAAGAATAACTCCAGAGCCTCTGTCCCCAAAAAAGAGCTGACAGATTCCCGCTTCAAAAAGTGGGTTAAAGAAATTGATAAACTTCACCGTCTGGGTCCGGTGGGAGCTAAAAAAAGTGAGAATAAAGGTTACAGCTTTGCAGAGATTAAAGCAATTATTGACTTCTCCCAGCAGGATCAGTTCTGGAAGAGTAATATTTTAAGTGCTAAAAAACTGAGAAAACAGGTGATTAAGCTGGAAAACAAACTAAAAAGTTCTAAATCTAATACCGCCTCTCAAAGAACAGATCAATTAAAAAAACTTTATTTAGAAGCAAAGGAGGAAGAGCAAAATGGAAAAAAGTGAAATCATTAAAATCCTAAGCTATTTAAATAACTGTTACAGCAACCGCTTTAAGTTTCCCAAACCAAATGATGAAGACGGCACTAAATTGATGGTTGAAGTCTGGCATGACCTTTTAAAGTATTATAAGTATCAGCTGGTAGTAGCTGCAGTCAAGAAGTTAATTATCAATCGTCCCCAGTGGCCACCTACTCCTGGAGAAATTGTTAAGGAAGTAGAAATGCTAAAACTACCTGATGAGGCTAAAATAACGGCTGGAGAGGCCTGGTATCTGGCTTTAAAAGCAGTTCGTAAGTACGGCTACTATAATTCCATTGAAGGAATGGCATCTCTTCCAGAAAGTGTTAGAGAAGCTGTCCGCAACTTTGGCGGTTTTGCCGCTTTATGTCACAGTGAAGATAACGAATATGTTAAAAGCCGTTTTCTTAAAATCTATCAGGAAGTTAATTCAAAAAGAAAGGATACTGCTTATCTGCCCCTTCCTTTTAAAGAAAAATTACTTTTAATCTCAGAAGAAAAAGAGGTGCAGTAAATGTCTGACAAAAAATATACAGAAGAGGAATTATATCAACTGCTCTTTGAGAAAGCTGAAGCGATAGAAAAAGTTCCAGGTGTAAGAGAAATTAATAGTGATCCCAGGCTGCCTAATTACGAAGTGTTTAAAGAATGCTTTGGTAATTTTAGAAAGTCATATAAGTTAAAAGAACTGGTTCAGGAATTCAGTCTGTTAAATAAGATGAATGGCTGTTACTGCCTGGACTGCACAAAGAATCCTGAGAAATGTAAATTGAATCCTTTAACCTGTAAGTCAAAATATACAGAAGAAGAATTGAAACCTTATTTTGAGCTATTTGACACAATAGTTTTTTAATCACTCCTGCAGCCTCTTTTTTAAGGGGCTGCTCCTTAAAGCTAAAGTTTCTTTTCTTTGTTGAGTTTTCTCAAATCTGCTGATTCGATGTTGCTGAGTAAAATTAGAGTGTCTATTGATTCTTTAAGACCTCTAAGCAGTGATTCAAAGCGCAGCAGTAGATAAATTGAGAGAACCATGGGAAAACCATAAGAGCTGATTAAGGTAAATAACTGTTCCATATAAAATAACCCCTTTCTGAACTAATGTTTGATTTAATGATATCATCTTAGTTTAGAAAGAGGAAGTGTGGTTTGTTATTTGGTTGTTTTCTAATCTTTTCTTATAGGATAAAGGAATCTCATATAACCAGCGGATCAAATCTTCTTTAGTTGTGCCAGAAGAAAATCCAAGCTGTAAATCTGTGATATTTATTAAATCTAAAAGTTTTTCTTCTGTATCAACACAGATATAATTAAGGCATTCATTTAAATACCTAAGCCCTTTATCCATTATCCAACTAAATACTTTATCTTTATTATACAAGTCAGTTCTTTGATCTAAATTATCAAGTATTACTTTATTTATATTTAAAGAATGTTCTTCCTCCAGGTACTGCATAAATCTTTTGTTATATTCTAATAAGAGATAATTAACAACTGATTTGGCCAGTGATTTAATCTCATCTGTACTTAGATCATCTTTTAAAAAATAAGGAAAGTATACTGCTTTATCTAGATAATTAGGATTAAAAATTGAGGAAAACTTTTCTAAATCTAAATCCTCTTCTTCCATTATCAGCTTAAAATTATCATATTCAGATTTTAGTTTTCCACGTATTTTAATCACCTCCAATAATTAATTGTCGCTGAAAGCTCATCCAGTATAAACATCAAGCTCACCATCATCAAATTTTATCGTCTTAAAACCTTTAGGTAGATAAAATGGACTTTCATTTTATTTTCCCACCGGAAGAAAATATGAAGTTGCAAAAAAACAATTCTGTTCCACTGGTCAAAACATTAAGAATTAATCGGAAATTTATTTTTTAACACTTGAAGATCTTCATCTTCAGCAATGCTGGATAAATCAGGATTAGAGTTAGCAACGTATTTAGAAATAGAATCCCTATAGTAAGCCCCTCTTTCTTCACCATCTACAGAAAATAGAATCAATTGCACAATTCTCAAACCTGGATATAAGGCAATTGGACGTTTATCACTTAAAGGATCAAAAAATGGTTTTCGTGTCCGCATATCAACTTCAAATTTAGTACCCAACCTTAAATCAATTGTGCTTTCGCCAATTTGTTTTTCATTATCAAGAATAGGAGTAATAGTTAAGCCGTTTTCAGCTTTTGAAGTCAGCGAATCATTAATCTTTTCCTTTGAGATAATTGACATTAAAACTGCCACCTCCGCTGGATTCTACTGGTTCTAAGTGAATACTTCATTAAATCATTTATAAGAAGGTTTAAATCATAATCTCCATTTTTTCCATCTATTTTCCCTACTCTTTTTTTTAATGAACTTTTATAGAGGAGTTTAGCATACCAACCAGAATTTATAATTGCAATTGGATCAGCAGCGGTATTGTCCAATTCATTAGGTGGGATAACTTCTTTGATTCTTTTTTCAGCAAGTTTTTCAGCCTGGTTTAATTTATCCTTATTGATAATATTACTATCTCCCAATAACCGTTCTGATTCAGCTAACATGTCAGGAATTAAATCACTTATTATTTTTTCTAACTTTTGAAACAGAAATTTGCTTTCCTGTATCCGATAGTTAATATTATTAATTCTAATATCCCCTGATCTATTTGGCTGCTGATTATTACTATTAGCATAGGCATTCTGATAAGACTTAATCTTATCTTTTAATAACTTTGGAAGTTCATTATATATTTCGAGTTCTTTAAGTGCTTTTAATATCAATTCAAATCTAAAACTAAAATTTGGATGTGATAAAGAATGGATATTTCTTAAATTGTCATGATAAAAATCATTTATATTTGTACTATTAATCACAAGATTAAACATAGAAAAAATAAAAGCTGGCCCAACTGTATAAACAGCTAATATGTCAGATAGTAATTATCATTTTGAGATCATTTTCAATAAATTTTTTTACTGTATCAGATGGATAAGCCTTGTTGCTCAAGATATTTAATTTTTCTTCATATTTACAAAAAGAATCTAACAAATTATTTAGATAGTCTTCTTTAGAGATAATCATATTAATAACCCCAGCTATTCATTTGATTGCTTTCCAATTTAAGGTTTAACTGAATATTTATTTCTTTTAATAATTTGATTAATTCATCCATTTCACCAGGTTCAAGTGATCCTTCTCTCTTCAATGAAATTAAATAATTATGATACTTTTCAGCTTCTTCTAAAACGTCATCAATAGTTTCAACTTTAATGTCCATATTATTTAGTGCAGAAGTAAATATAGAGAATGCATCAGCACCTGAGAACTCATTATTTAATTCACTAAACTGTTTATTACAGAAGTCACGAATAACTTCAAAAAACTTAATTGTAAGTTCATAATTTTTGTCTTTGCTATCTTTTTCTTTAGTTAAACTTTTTATAATTTTATTAAAGGTTAGTGATAGAGATAAATCAAATAAAGAATTCTCCTGCTTTTGACTGTAATCCATTAACATAATTAATTCACCCCTTCGTTTTACTTATACTTAATAATTCTATGAGAAATTAATAATTCCTTTAAATTTGACCAAATTAAACAAAAAACTCCCACCGTGAGCTGCATTTGCTGGTAAGAGTGATAGACTAATAATTAGTGTTTTTGTTATTTGATTTACATCTATAATTATTCCCTATTATATTTTGGATTATATTTTTTAATTAATGCTCTTTCAATTATTTTCCTAGTATTGCTTTTCATTTCATTATTTTTATAGTATTCAATTTTCTTAACATTAACAAACCAGTCCTTATTACAGTGAGCACCACTTCCATCAGTAAATAGACGCCTCTTTATTGACTTGCCAGTCTCTCCGATATAAATAATTCCCTTATTATCATTATATAAAAAATAAATATAAGAATTTTCCTTACAACATTCTGGAGATCCCATCATATTTCCATGTGATTTTTTTATTAAAGATAAGCTTTCTGCTTTCAATTCACTTTTTATTAATTCATCAACTTTATTTGCAAATTGATTAGTAAGATTTAATAAATCGGACACTTTCTCACCCTTCTTAAAACACACTAATATTTTAAAACTCTAAAAATCATCCCATAATAATATTTACTTTGCTAGATAAATCACTTAGTCCATCAAGACTAGAGTGTTTTAACATTCTGAATTTTAAGGATTTATTATCAATGCTGCGATATGTATAGGGAATAATAAAAAACTTTAATAGAAATAATAATTCCTTACCATCAATATACTTTTTTCTCTCTTTCCAATTTTCACCAAATTCATCTACAATGTTCTCTAGTTCAACTCTAAATTCTTCGAAGTCATCAGTATAATTTCCTCCTATAAAGTCAATAAAATTATTTATCTTATCTGCTTTTACTTTTTTTGTTTGATTACAAAAAAATGGTTTAACTCCTTTACCAGTGTTTTCTTGTCCTGGTATATTATCTTGAATATAAAAGTAACAAGCATATAAAGGAGCCAATTTATTCACATTTTCAATAAGCCAGTCTTTGAATTTAATTTTTTCTTTAAAATCTTCAATAGAATTTTCAGGTGATTCTTCCTTTAGTATAATACATACTGCCTCTTCTTCTAACAAATAATTTTCTATACAATATTCATCTAAATAATACAAATTATCATCATTGATTTTTGAGCCTAATAATTCATCAAAGTCTCCATCTAAAATATAAAATTCTGAGGTGGTTTTTCCAGATCTCTTGTAATCTCTAAATCTTTTTAATATCTTTGACTTCCCACCAAGAGCAAACACTCTAGAAACTTTAATATCTTCCCCCAATAGTTGTGAAAGCAATTCCCGATAGAAATATTCATTCCCTTCATCTTCAACAAAAAAATCAATATCATTAAATCTTCTATAAAATAAAGGTACTGAATTTTTACCTCCTTCACCATATTGCAATTTAAAAGCCTCCTTCTGGATGAACTTCTATTACATTTTCATTATTTCCATTAACTATTTCTGGAGAGTGAGTTGCCAGAATGAATTGAGAATCTGGACTTGCTTTTCTAAGAAATTTTGCAAACTGATTTTGCCATTTCAAATGCAAAGATAACTCAGGTTCATCTACCATATAAATTAAACTATTACTTTTATCAACATCAAAAAATAAATGAGCAAAAATAATTAATAGTTGCCTCTCACCTGAAGAAAGCATATTTACTGATCTAGCTTCATTTTGAAATTCAACAACTATTTCACCAGTTTTATCAAATTCAATATTTTTATTTGTATCTCCAAAGAAAGAATTTATCACTTCTAAAAATAAACTGATTTCAGAAAATAATTCCTCTTTGTTTTTATTATATTCTTTTATTAAATCGATCAAATCATTAATTCTTTGTATTTGGGGACTATTAATTAACCATTCAAACATTTCATCAGTTATTTTCTCATCTTCTTTAGTTTTGTTTTTACTATCAAGTTTTATCGCAACTTTTTCTAATTCATCAAAAAAATTATCAAAATAGTTATTCTTTTGCTCAGTTTCAAATATACCAAGAGAATTCATTGCTCTTTTGATTATTTTCCTTTTCTTTTTAACTTCTTCCATAGACCAAGGATTAGACATTTCCTTTTTATGATATCTAAAAGTTGATAAAACTAATTGTTTTCTCAATTCTTCATTATATTTATTTAATTCAGTATTTTTTTCTCGATAAAACTTTTCTACTAAATTCAAAATTTCTTTTAAAGAATTATCAATTGTATTATATCGTCGCCTTACAGTTCTACTTCTTGATACTCTAACCCTACGAATTGTAGGGGGTTTTTTTGAAAATCGAATTCTATCTAAGGGTAAAAACATTGGAGTTGGGGGTAAATTATTTATAAATTCTAGAGCTTTTTTATTAGTATCAAAATACGATTCTCTAAAATCATTATCTTTCACTTCTAATGGCAATTCAATGCTTCTTTCAGATCTGTTAAAAATAATTTTATCCTTATTAAGATCTTTATAAACTTTAATAACTTCAATATGGCCTTGATTTTCAATTTTTATTACTATTTTTTCAAACTTATTATCCACTAATTTTTTTAGTGAAGGAGTTAAAACCCAGGTTATAGCATTTAAAACACTAGTTTTTCCAGAACCATTTATTCCAATTAAAAAAGTCATATTACTGTTAAAATTTACATTAAAATCTAGGTAACCATATAAACCTTTAATTTTAACTTGTTTGATTTTCATTATACCCACATCTCCTTAAATAAAATTAACTAAATGTGAAAACGGGCTATGATTCTTTTAAAATATTAGAACTAATACAATTTCAATTATCTTGTAATATCATCTTCACTATCCGCTCACTCGCTTTACCATCACCATAAGGATTAGAAGCCTGTGACATTTTAATATAAGCCTGATCATCATTTAATAGTTCATTGGCTGTATTGTAGATAGCCATCTTGTCTGTACCCACCTTTTTTACAGTTCCAGCTTTAACAGCTTCTGGTCTTTCAGTAGTATCTCTTAGAACCAATACAGGTTTACCTAAAGAAGGTGCTTCTTCCTGGATTCCGCCTGAATCCGTTAAGATTAAATATGATTTGTTCATCAGATTAATGAAAGGTTCGTAATCAAGTGGTTCAATTAAATGGACTCGAGCTGCATCTTCAAATTTTTCAGCAGCCAGTTCTCTGATTACCGGATTTAAATGGACTGGAAAAACAACTTCAGCTTCATCATTTTCTATTAAGATATCATTGATCGCATCAAAAATATTTTCCATAGGCTTACCCAGATTTTCTCTGCGGTGAACTGTTAATAAGATAATCTTTTTGTTTTCAAAATCAATGCTTTTTAATAATTCATCTTCAACCTGATAATTATCATCTACTACATCTAATAAAGCATCAATGACCGTATTTCCTGTCACAGTTATTTTCTCTGAATCAATATTTTCTTTTAAGAGATTTTCTTTTGCTAATTCAGTTGGCGCAAAGTGCAGATCTGCAATAACTCCTGTGAGATGCCTGTTCATTTCCTCAGGAAAGGGAGAGTATTTGTTATGGGTTCTAAGACCTGCCTCAACATGCCCTACCTTTATCTGCTGATATAAGGCTCCCAAAGAGGAAACAAAGGTCGTAGAAGTATCTCCGTGAACTAATACTAAATCTGGATTTTCTTTTTCATATACTTCTTTAATCCCCATTAATACTCTGGCAGTTACTCCACTTAAAGTCTGTTTATCTTTCATAATATCTAAATCATAATCAGGTGTAATCTCAAATAATTCTAAAACCTGATCCAGCATTTCTCTGTGCTGTGCGGTTACTGTTACAATTGTTTCTATATTTTCTTCTTTTTTTAAGGCTTTAACTACTGGTGCCATTTTTATTGCTTCTGGTCTGGTACCAAAAACAGTCATTACTTTAATCATTATTAACCTCCATTACAATAGCGAATATTTATTTATCTAGTTCAGCTACTCCATATTCTTTATGCCAGGCATAGTCAGAATAATCTCCTATTTTGATAACTTTAAAACCTGCTTTTTCCCATTTTTCTTTATCTAAGATATTTTTAGTATCATAAACTTTGGTATTTCTCATTTTAGGAGCAAGTTTTACTGGATCTATATCTTCAAATTCATTATGATCGGCTCCAATGATAATGATATCTGAACCGGAAACTGATTCTTCTAATTCACTTAAACCATATTCACTTTTTTGAGGTTCTGAAATATGAGGATCATAAATACCTAAATCAATATTTTCTGATTCAAGTATTTCTATTATTTCAAGTACTGGACTTTCTCTTAAATCATCTACATTTCCCTTATAGGTGATGCCAAAGATAGAGATTTTAGGATCACCTATCCCAAATAATATTTCTTTAACATTTCTAACTACAAATTCCGGCATGCTGTCATTGATATTTCTCGATAATTCTATCAACTTTGCCTTCTCTGGTGCACTTTCTACAATAAACCAGGGATCAACCGCCAGACAGTGACCACCAACACCAGGTCCTGGTAGATGAACATTTACTCTTGGGTGTTTATTTGCTAAAGCTATTGCTTCCCAGATATCTATTTTATTTTCTTCTGCTATTTTTGCAAGTTCATTTGCCAGAGCTATATTAACATCACGATATGTATTTTCCATTAATTTTACCATTTCAGCTGTTGTAGCATCTGTTATGTACATATTAGCCTGAACAAAGCTTTTATAAATTTTTCTTGCTTTTAAAGCTGATTTTTCATTGATTCCACCAATAATTCGGTTGTTATTTACCAACTCCTGAATAATTTGACCTGGTAATACTCTTTCCGGACAGTGAGCCACAAACAGTTCTTCTCCTAATTCTAAATTAGATTTTTCTAAAATAGGTAAAACCACATCTTCTGTAGTTCTGGGAGCTATAGTTGATTCAATTATAACCAGATTATCTTTTTTAAGATAAGGTAGAATACTTTCAGTTGCATCTTTTACATATTCTAGATTTGCAGTTTTATTTTCAGTTAATGGTGTAGGTACTGCAATAATAAATACATCTGCTTCTACCGGTTCCAAAGAAGCACTTAAATTACCTTCCATTACTGCACCTTTAACCATTTCTTTTAAACCCGGTTCTTCTATATGAATATCTCCATCATTAATTGTATCTATCACATGGTCCTGCACATCTACTCCGACTACCTGATGACCATTTACAGCAAACATAGTTGCAGTTGGTAATCCAATATAACCCAGCCCAACACAGCATATTTTTTCTTTTGTCATTTTATCCACTCCAATTATTTAGATAATGTATAATTGATTGCTTCCAGAAAGTCAGCAGCAATTTTTTCTGTTGTATGATATTTTTCTACATACTCTCTGCCATTTTCAGCATATTGTCGACCATCTGTATCAATATTCTGATACAAGTTTCTAATAGCCCCAGCAAGTTTCTTAGGTTTATGTGGTTCAATAGTAATACCAGCTTTAGCCTTGGTGATTAAGCTTCCTCTCACATTAGATGCAAAGACAATAGGCTTTTTAGCTGCCATATAATCATAAAATTTATTTTTACTTATACCATATTTAAAAGCTTTACGGTCCATTAAACCACAAAATAAAATATCTGATTTTTTTAAAATTAAAGGAATATAATCACGAGGTTGTTTATCAATCATAACTACATTATCAAGTTCTTCAGCTTCAATAATATTTTCTAAATTTTCTTTTTCTCCCCCGCCACCAACTATCACAAACTTAAAGTTATCTATATCTCTTAAATGTTTAGCATTTTTAACAAAAGTTGACAACCCTTCACTTTTAGATAGTGCTCCTGTATATGTAACACAAAAATTATTATTCAATATATTATTTAAGCGCTCAGATAGTATTTCATCACTCATATTTTTGTTTTTATCAAATCTTTCTAAGTCCAAACCATGAGGAATATGGAACACCTTATCCCGATTAGTATTATATTTTTCTTCCATGTACTCATCAGCAAAAGGAGCAGTAGTTATAATTGCATCAGCAAGAGAATAATACTTTTTTTCTATTGACTCAAAATATGCAAATATTATTTTTCGCAATAATCCACTAAAATCTTCATACATACTCAAAGGCCAAAGATCTCTAACTTCAACAATAAATTTAGCATTATATTTTTTGCTTAATTTATAACCACTCATCCAAGCAAAGGGATGAACTGAAGAAGCAATTACTACATCAGGTTCTTCCTTAAATTCTCTATAATTAGCAGTTTTTCTTTTATAATCCTGATAATTTAAAAATCTCCCCAGTGTACCATTATAGGCAGGTTTTGTTTTAAATCTTATAAATTCAAATTTATCATTAAATTTCTTTTTATTTACTTCATCTTGAAAGTAATAATTTTTATTTCTAGTATCATATGATGAGGCCATTACACTAACGTGATGACCTTCTTCTGAAAACTGCTCTGCCAACTCAAAATGTCTTCCTCCACCACCAACATCAGGTGCGCTGGCATGATGATTAAGTAATAATATATTAATAAAAATCAACCCCTAACAAATTGATATTACTGACGTAACAAGTTATTATATATATCAAAAAGTTTTTGTTTTTCAATGTCCCAGTTATATTTATTTTTAACTGCCTTATATCCATTGTTTGATTTTTCATCTATTAGCTCATTATTTTTTAATAAATAAATAATTTTATTAGCTATATCATCAGAATCTTCAGGATTAACTAAGGCGCCTGCATCTGAAGAGCAAATTATATCTCGATATAATGGGAAGTCTGAAGCAACTACAGCAGTCTTAGTTGCCATATATTCAAACATTTTATTAGGTAAACATGATAAATTATTAGGATATGGAAGATATGTTACAATTCCTATGGCAGATTCAGCTAATTCAGCACCTAATTGTTCATATGGCATAAAATCCTTTTTTATAATATTGTTTTCCAAATTTAACTCATTTATAAGATTATTAATTTGTTGTTCTAATTTATTATTACTAATTCTACCTATTAACTTAAGTTTAATATCATTTTTATTTTTTTTTATTAGAGAAATTGCTTTTATTACTTGAATTATCCCTCTGCTTTTAGCAATTCCACCTACATAAATCAATTGATTATAATTAACTGATCTATTGCTCAAATCATAGTTCAATAATTCTAGTTTAGGATAATTATCAATTCTTCTTGTCTGAATATCTTTTTTATTTACATATCTTTCTCCAACAATTGGAGTTGTATAAATAATACCGTCGACAAAATTTAACAATATATTTTCAAACAAAACAAATAAATATTTTATAGATTTTCTTAGATATCCTGGAATCCAATTTTTACTCATAATTGAATTTGGGTAGTGTTCATGAACATCGTATATAATAGGCTTATTTTTTATTAAAGATAAGAAAGGCGTAATTAATAGTAACTCAGGATCATGTATATGAAAAATATCTGCATCACTTTCTAAAGCAATTCTTAAAACTAAGAAAATTGTTATTAAAAATCTTAAAATCCTATTATTATATTTTCTAACCCCTATTATTTTAATATTATCTTTTTCTTCGTTTTTATTATGTGGTGCTACTAAATTAACTTCATAACCGTAATTGTCTAAACTCTTAGCTTGTTTATGAAAAACTCTTGTATCAAAAGGTGAATGTACTGATGTCAAAATAAAAATTTTTTTCATTATTTAACTCTCCCTATTACTCTCCAGTCGATCCAAATCCACCGTCACCGCGAGAAGTATCATCTAAACTATCAATTCTCTCAACATTAACACTAACAGTAGATTTTATAACCATTTGGGCAATTCTCATTCCTTCAGTTATTTTAAATGTCTCTTCACCATGATTAATCAAAATAATTCCAATTTCACCTCTATATCCTTCATCAATGGTTCCTGGTGTATTAAGAACTGTAATTCCATGCTTTAAGGCTAAGCCACTCCGCGGCCTAATTTGAGCCTCTGTATTAGCTGGAAGTTGAATTCTAATACCCGTGTGTATTAACTTTCTTTCTCCAGGTTCTAGGCTTACATTTTCTATAGAATACAAATCCATTCCAGCATCCCCGTTATGAGCATATTCTGGAATTTGTGCCTTTTCGTCAATAGTTTCTATATACAAATTCAATATTACTCTCCTCCAAGATTTCTTTTTATAAAATTATTTAAGTATTTTATACCTGGTATGATAAATATAGAAATGATTGTAACAATTAACTGGTAATAGTTATTATTCTCTGGTCCAAAAAAAGTTTTTGAACTTAATGTTAAATATATAATTATTGATATAATAATAAGTCCTAATGAAAAAGAAAAAACATCTACCCACATATTCTTCTTTGCCTTATCTCGCTTTTGAACATGTTTATGAACAACATCTTTTAACTCTCCTAAATTATTTCTCCAAGGAATATCATACCAATCTTTAATATCTTTTTTTGTATTTGAAGCATTATTTTTATTATATTTAATATCATGTAAATTTATCAAATCGCTTCTAAATGGCTGGTTATCATGTCTTATTCTTGAAGATTTAGGCATTTTATGGAACATCAAACTTACAAATGTATCCCCAACATTAATTTTCTGAGTTTTTGAAGAATGATTATGTACTGCAATAAGTGAAGTGCCAAAATAACCAGGATCCAGAGTGGTTCCTATATGAGATAACCCATTACTTACAAGGGTAACTTTAGAATGATAAGTACCACAAATATCTTCTGCGACATAAATACTTTCATTTGTTTGAATTAATGCTGTTTCTCCTGATGGTATTATTATCTCATCTTGAGAATTAACCAAACATTCTTTATCAGAAGCATTCACTGCAAAACAACTGGCAGTTAAATTGTATGTAGCACCTTTTAATTTGCTTCGCTCAAAAGGCCAAATATAAATTTTCTTCCCAAGAAACTTTTCGATTTTTTTATCACTTAAAACTCCTGATCTCATCCAAAACATTTAAAAACTCCTCATTATACTTTCATTAATCAAATCTCATATACTTCAGCTCTCGTTCAAACCTCTCAACATCAAGCTGATCACTCTTATCATTCCCAATCTTACTTAAATAACTACCGCATCTCTCAGCCTCTATTCCATCTTCCTTCAAAATTATCAAAATCCTTGCCAGGCCTCTATTAACAACTTCATTCCCCTGCTCAATCAACTGATCAAGATAAGCCCAGATTTCTTCATCTAAAAACTTATCCTTCAAGTCAGCAAGCTCTTCATCCAGCTCATAAAAATCAGGTATTTCAACTTTATATAAATTCAAAACTGCCAGCAAAAGATTATTCTTATCAGGTCTCTGCATATACTCCTTTAAATACCTCAAAGCCCTATTAATTTTAATACTCTCAGTTTGAGTAATAACCCTGCAGATATGCGAAAGATCCAAAAGCAGCATTCCAGCTGTTAGCTCACTATCACCAGAATACAAATTCCCATGAGCAACTTTATTTCTTAAAACCGGAAACGCAAACTTATAGTATTCATAATGGGTAAAGTTCTTATCCTTATCAGAAATAATATCCAGCTTTTTATGTAAAGCAGCCGTATTCAACTCATCTGGCTTAATTCCAAGCTCCAGGCAGTAGTCGTTAAAAATACCTTCAATCTGTAATGGTACTGCATTAGAAAACAATAAAAACTTATCCTGAGAATAAGCCTCTAGCAGCTGTTTGAGAATCTCTTCCCTTTTATTTAACTGATGATGACCTGCGATTAATCTTTCTAGCCTTTCAATAATATAATAATCCTTTATATAAGACTGCATTTTTACTACAAATTCATCTTTATCATGATGATAACAGTACCTTAGCTCTTGATGCTCCAACACAGGCATATCCAAAAACTTGTTTTTTAGTTCACTAACTTTACCGCTCTGATATAATGAAGAAAGATTGTAATATTTATAGGGTTGATTTAGAATAGCTGATTGAAAACCAAGATTTTCTTGAGCCTCTCTTAAAGCATGTGCTCTAATTCCATGACTGAGAAAATTTGTAATTTCTCCCCTGGCTTCTTCGTTTAATTCTATGTAATATTGAAGCAGATATTTTCTATATGCCTCTTTATTGGTTAAGTTTCTTTTTATTTTATCAATTTGATTAATCTCAGCCTTGAATTCAGCAATAGTTTCTTCTATTTCTTTTAGATGTCCTGAAGCTTCCTGGTAATATTGAAATAGCTTTTTAGAAGGTTCAATCTTCAACCTGAGATAAAATGAACAGATTTTATTGTAGAATTCTTCTTCTTTTTCTGGTAAGTCTTCTTCTGGAAATTCAGTTTTAAAACTATTTTTTATTTCAGTAAAATCAGATTGAAAAACTTCTATATCTAATAATTTATCAAGAAAATGCCTAGCTATTGTTTCAAAAGAAGTGGTATATAAATAATTTTCTTTTCTCATCTCTTCATACATTGCTTCTATTGTTCTAAAAGTTAGTCTTTGGGACATAAATGACACTTCCTGATTTTAGTTTAAAACATCTTTTATAAACTTCAGTAATCTGTTCTGCAACACTTTCTGGTGAAAATTGCTCTACAGTCATTTTAGATATTTTTTGATTATCATAGCTGTCAATATTTCTATAAATATCTTTCATTGCTCCAGCTAATTTATCTATATTATTTTTTTCAATAATTAATCCCTGTTCTTTTTTTATGAAATGTTCTGGACCTCCACAGCGAGTTGCAATAACTGGCAATCCTGATGCCATAGCTTCTATAAATACTACACCAAAGGTTTCTCCTTTTGAAGCAAGCACAAAAGCATCACTTTTTTTGAAATATTCAGCTATTTTTTTTCTTTCTATTCTACCAGTTAATTTAATTCTACTCTCTAAATGCAATTCTTTAATTAATGACTCTAAGTTCTTCTTTTCAGGCCCACCACCAATTATTTTTAGTTTTGTTCTAGGATTATTTTTGAATGCTTTGTTGAAAGCTTTGATAGTCAGATCCATTCCTTTACGATCGATTAGGCCCCCAACAGATATAAAATTGAATTCTTTATTATTAGTCTTATTTAAATTATTAAATTGAAAAATTTCTGTATCAACTATATTGGGAATATACTTTGCTTCTACATTAAACTCCTTTTTAATTACTTTTTTTAGACCAGGACTAACTGTTATTACTTTATCAGCATTTTTATATGTTTCGTTACCAACATTTAATAATTGATCATCAATATTATCCTCCATTAAGCTTGATAAATGTTCAGTTATAACTAGTGGTAAGTTGTTAATCATTTTTAACTGAACAGCATTATTCGATTTATGTAAAAAATGAGAATGCATTAAATCTGGTTTGCCAAATTCTTTCTCTATTTTATTATATAATAATTTTAATCCCTGATACCCAAAAAAAGAAAGGACACTCCTGGGAAATCTTCCTAATGGAATATTAATTCCATAATGTAAGATGCCATCTTTTTTTAATTTTTCAAAGCCCCACTTGCGGGTTCTTCTAATTGAACGAAGATCTACAAATCCAAAAATTACATTATGTCCGTAATTAGATAAAGCTTTAGCCTGATCATATTCAAATATACCATGCATCGGATATTTTTTTGATGGGTAGCCTCGTGAAATAAATAAAATATTCATAGTATTTATCAACCCAATATACTTTTTTTTATTAATATCTTATTAACTAAAAAATTTGCCTTGAACTTATTTTTTTTAGTTATTTTATATTTAATTAAATTATATAAAAGCGAAATTGTTTCATCAAAGATAAATTTTCTATTACTAAAATATATTTCATAAAATATTTTGAGAGATTTACGTTTAGTAATTAATGATTCAATATTACTCCATCTTTTTTTTCCACTTTGATTAAAGTGATGAATAATACTTATTTGGGGAGTATACACTGTATTATAGCCATGTAATTTATATCTATAACAAAGCTCAAGGTCTTCTCCATATATCGGAAATTCTTCATTCCAGAATCCTAACCTTTCTCCCACATCACGAGATATCAATAAACATGCGCCTCTAGCCCAATCAATAATATGAGGATAGTTAATTTTTTTTGCTGATTTCGAAAATTTATTTTTAAATAATTTATAAATTTTATTAAAAGAAAACATCGGAAAACTATTTACAGAATGCTGAACAGAGCCGTCAATATTTAATAATTTAGGCGCAAGAATTCCTATGTTCATTTTTTTTTGATTATTTTTATAAAACCTTAACATTTTTTCTACTGAATTTTCTAAAATGATTGTATCTGGGTTTAAAAATAAAATATATTGTCCATTTGAATTATTTACTCCAATATTATTACCTTTCGAAAATCCATGATTTTCTTTTTCTTCAATTATTCTCAATTTACCTGTCGAACTATGATTCTTCCTAACTAGTTCTATTGATTCATCAGTAGAATTGTTATCTACAACAATAATTTCATAACTAAGATTCTTATTAATTTTATCTAATATAGAAGAAATACAATTATTTAATAAATCTCCAGTATTCCAATTAACAATTATAATTGATAATTCCAATAGGTATAACCTCATTTCAGTTAAAAATTTGATATTCTAGCTTCTCTCGTGATATCTTTTATTTCTTAATTTTTATTTTTTGATCTAAAATAATACTGAAAATACTTCCAAAAATTAAAATTACCCAAATTTCATTTCTTCGAAACCACCAAACAAAAAATGACATGAAAGCTACATAAGCAAGTGTTGAAGACCATAAAATATTAATATATCTTTTTGTGACTTTTGATTTTATATAATTATAACTAAAGATTCCACCGTATAATAAGGTAATTACTAATGATAATAATATTTTGAAATCTTTAAGTAATCCACGAATATATGTACCTACATTCGAGCTTACTGGAAAATAATAAAATTTTTGACGATTATCAAATTTTATATTAAATCCTAATTTTTTGTTTAGAATACTTATTAAAGGTCTAAAAGTTCCTCGACCAAAATCAAATTCTGGATTTTTTAAAAATTCATTTAATACTCCAATAGGAGAAACTAAATAGTGATAAATTTTATAAGAAGCAGGAGAAATATTCATCAACTTAATCATGAAATCACTAGTATATTGGTTAGGTGTAAGACCTTGAGATCTATTAAATGTTACACTAAAAAATAAAATTACAAAAATAAGAATTCCTATAATTAAAAAAAATTTCTTGTTTTTTTGACTATCAAACATATTTTTTTCTCTTTTCTTTTTTGACCATAATAACATTGTAAAAATCATTAAGAAAGGGGCTATAATAAAAGCTGTCCTCCCACCTGATATTAAAGAACCAAGTGCTAATATTATTATAGGAATATAGAGAAACCATCTAAAAGTATATTTTTTAATATATATTGCGCTAAATATTAAAGCTATATATATAAACTCTCCCAAATATGCTGTACCACCTGTAATTTCACCACTTTTAGTAGCTCTATATAATAAACTTGATGATGAAAATAGCCCTAAAAAACCTACATAGTTTATAGCACTATAAATACTTTCCAAAAATGAAATTGAAGCTATAAGAGTTAAAATGATTATTGTTACTCGCAACTTTTTTTCATCTGTATAACTAATTTTAAAATTACGATTATTTTTTTTTATTAATCCACTACCTAATATGCAGCCAATAATATACACAGATTGAAATATAATAATTATTAGCCAAGTAAACATTGTTAAGTCATAGTAATAAATTAATTTAGCATTATATAATGTCGTAACTATAACCCAAATAAAACTATAAACGGAAATAGGATTAATTATAAATCCAAAAAATTGAAAACTAAACAAAATATAAATAATATTTATAAATATATATAAATATATCATTTAATTATCCCTTCTAAATCTAACTTAATAAAAAATCAATTCAAAAATTTCTTTAAAGCTGAACTATAATCAGGTAAAGCTTCAAATCTATTTACACTCTTCTTACTTAATCTTGAATTATTAGGCCTCTCAGCCTCAGTTTCAAACTCATCACTACTAACAGGCTTAATATTAACATCTATATTTATAGCTTTAAATATTTCTTTAGCAAACTCATACCAGCTACAAAAACCTTCATTGGTTGCATGGTAAATACCAAATTTATCAGTTTTTATCATTTCAATAATAAGCTTTGCTAAATCACCAGTATAGGTTGGTGAACCATATTGATCAGCAACAACTGATATTTCATCTCTTGCTTTACCCAATTTAAGCATAGTTTTAACAAAATTATCTCCATGCTCTCCAAAAACCCAGGAAGTTCTAACAATAAAATATTTATCTAATAACTTCTGTACTTCCTGTTCTCCCTGGTATTTAGTTTCTCCATAATAGTTAATCGGATTAGGCTCATCAGTTACTTCGAAAGGTTCTTCTCCCTGACCATCAAACACATAATCAGTACTTATATAAAGCATTTTAGTATCTAATTTTTTAGCTGCTTCAGCAACATATCTTGTACCTTCAACATTAACCTGATAACATAATTCTTTTTCAACCTCAGCCTGATCAACATTAGTATAAGCTGCGCAGTGAACAATTACATCAGGTTGATAATTTAATATAAATTTTTTAGTTTCTTTCTCCTTGGTTAAATCAAAATCTTCTTTATCCATACCTATATGCTCTATATTAAGGTGCTTTAATTTTTTAATAACATCATACCCAAGCTGGCCATCAGCACCAGTAACTAAAACTTTCATTAGTCATTCACCTGCTTATCTTTATACATTCTTTCATAGTAATCCTTGTAATCACCACTAATAATGTTCTCCCACCATTCTCTATTATCAAGATACCATTTAATAGTTTTTTTAATACCTTCATTAAATAAAATAGTAGGTTCCCAGCCAAGTTCATTACTTATTTTAGCAGGATCAATAGCATATCTTAAGTCATGGCCAGCCCTATCTTCAACAAAAGTAATTAAAGATTCAGGTTTATCAAGTTTATCTAGAATAGTTTTAACTACCTCTAGGTTACTTCTTTCATTATGTCCACCTATATTATATACTTCTCCTTCTTGACCTTTATGTAAAATTAAATCAATAGCTCTGCAGTGATCTTCAACATATAACCAATCTCTAACATTTTCACCCTTACCATAAACAGGTAACTCCTCTTCTGCTAAAGCTTTAGAAATCATTAAAGGTATTAGCTTCTCTGGAAACTGATAAGGACCATAGTTATTTGAACATCTTGAGATAGTCACTGGGAGTCCAAAGGTTCTATGATATGCTTCTACTAATAAATCAGCGGAAGCTTTTGAAGCTGAATAAGGTGAAGAAGTTGTTATTGGTGTATCTTCTTTAAACATTAATTCAGGTTTATCCAATGGCAAATCACCATAAACTTCATCTGTAGATACCTGATGAAATCTTTTAATCCCATATTCTCTTGAGGCATCCATTAAAACCTGAGTTCCCATAATATTTGTCTCTAAAAAGACCCCTGGATCCTCAATTGAGCGATCGACATGAGATTCTGCTGCAAAGTTAACTACCAGATCAAAATCTTCTTCTGCAAAAAGTTCAAAAATAAATCCTCTATCTCTAATATCACCTTTAAAAAATCTAAAATTATCATTATCCATTACTGGTTCAAGAGTTTTCAAATTACCAGCATATGTTAACGCGTCAACACAGACAATTCTGTAATCAGGATATTTGTCAAGCATATAAAATATAAAGTTGCTACCGATAAAACCGGCCCCACCAGTTACTAAAATATTCATCTATTTAACCCTCACTTAATTTAATATTTAAAGTTACAGTCACTATCTTTTAATAAAGGAGCATTTTTATCCTTTTCTGATAAGATAGGACTATCTATTCCCCAGTCAACATTAATTTCCGGATCATCAAATCTAACACTTCTATCATATTCAGGTGCATAATATTCATCAACTTTATACTGCACCTCAGCATTTCCACTTAAAGTTAAAAATCCATGAGCAAAACCTTTTGGTATTAAAAATTGTTTTTTGTTCTCAGCACTTAATTCTACTCCAAACCATTCTTTATATGTAGGAGAACCTTCTCTTAGATCAACTGCTACATCATAAATGCTGCCTCTGGTACATCTAACTAATTTCGTTTGTGCTTTTGGCTCAAGTTGAAAATGAAGTCCTCTTAATACTCCTTTTTCTTTTGATAAGGAATGATTATCTTGAATGAACTCTATATCAAGACCATTATCTTTAAATTTTTTAGCTGAATAACTTTCTGTAAACCAACCTCGATTATCCTTAAAAACTTTAGTCTCTATTATGTATAAATCTTTAATCTCTGTTTTTATTACTTCCATACTTCACCTCTATATTAATATCTTATTTTACCTTCAGCTACTTTTTTAAGAAACTGCCCATAAGGAGAATTCCCATATTTCTCAGCTGATTCTAATAGGATTTCTTTATCTATCCAGTTATTTCTATAAGCTATTTCTTCTAAAGCAGAAATCTTGATTCCCTGACGATGTTCTATTGTTCTTACAAATTCTGCTGCTTCTAAAAGAGTATCCATTTTACCTGTATCTAACCAGGCAAAACCTCTACCCAATAACTGAACATCAAGATCTCCTTCTTCTAAATATTTCCTATTTAAATCAGTTATCTCTAATTCTCCTCGATCACTGGGTTCTAAATTCTTAGCAAAATCAACTACTCTATTATCATAAAAATATAATCCTGTAACTGCATAATTTGATTTAGGATTATCAGGCTTTTCTTCTATTGAAGTAACCTGTCCTTCTTCATCAAAATCAACTATACCAAAACGTTCTGGGTCATCTACATAATAACCAAAAACTGTTGCTCTATCTTCATTGTTAACTGCTTCTTTAAGCAGGGAAGTTAAATGATTCCCATAAAAAATATTATCTCCTAAAATCATTGCTACATTATCATCACCAATAAATTCTTCCCCGATTATAAAAGCTTGAGCAAGTCCATCTGGTGAAGGCTGTACTTCATAGCTTAATTCTATGCCAAATTGACTTCCATCTCCCAGTAATTCTTCAAACCGTGGTAAATCCTCTGGAGTTGAAATAATTAATATTTCTTGAATTCCAGCCAGCATTAAAATTGATAGTGGGTAATATATCATTGGTTTGTCATAAACTGGTAACAATTGTTTGCTTGTTACTAACGTTAATGGATATAATCTTGTTCCAGATCCACCGGCAAGTATTATCCCTTTTGTTTTTTTAGACATTTAGTTAATCCTCCTGAATAAATTATAGATTCCCTTTGTTTTTAAATTCATTAATTAAACCCATGAATTCTGATTTATAAAAACCAAATATTAAAATTAATAATCCAACACTAAAAACTATAGTTCCAGCTAAAAGACTAATAAAATTGCTAGAGTATATAAATAAAACAACAAAAATAACTAAATATAAAACTTCCTTTAAGCTAACAAATAATGTCTCAAAATGTCTAGAAGAAAAATAAAACCAGATATAAAAAGAAATAGTTGTTGCTATAGCAATTGCAATATTATTACCAAATACTGTGAGAGCAATAAAATTTAAAATAACAGATATTAAAAGCATATAAATAACTGTTTTTACATATAATTTATCACTTTTTCTCACTTTATAAAGATTAACATATAATGCTTTAATAGTAATCAGAGCTGGAAAACCAGCAAAAATAATTGCAATAATATTTAAAGCCGGTATATGTTTTGGTATAAAATTATTAACTATGAATGAAAAAATAAAATATGAACCACTAGCAAAAGAAGCAATAATAATAAAATAACTCTTTAATTTCTGTAAAATTTTATCATTACTATTACGAGAGAGATAAGGATAAAAAACTTTTGTTATAGAGTTAATAAATATATTAATCATTGCCATCATAGACATAGCAAAAGAATAAAATGCAAAATCAGAAGTTGTTAGTGCTAATTTCACAAACCATCTATCAATAGAATAAAATGCAATCGATGATAAATTGCCGAGCATAATAAAAAAACCAATATTAAATATACTTTTTATTTCTTCAAAATCTACTGTTGTATTAACTGATTTTGTTAATTTATAAAAATTATATTCTAAAATAAGAAAGATAGACGTATAGGCAAACAACCTTATTATAATAAAAAGCCAATAGTTTTCAATTTCAAAAATAAAAATTACTGCCAGATTAGCAATTAACATTACAATTGGTGGGAAAATTAAGATTTTAGAGTAAATATCAAATTTTCCGATTGCTTGATAGAAAAACTTATAAAAAGTGAGCAAATTAAATGGAATTATAGATAATGAAAATGCTAATAATATTTTATCATCTATAAAAAATGATGTGATAATAATAGCAATACTAATAATAAATTGGAAAACTAAAAAGAAATGGTGTTCTCCTTTTAATAAAGACTTATCCACTTCATCTTCATAAGAACCACCATATTTTATAAACAATCCATCTGCTAATCCAAAATGCAAAATCCCTACATAACCCAAATATAAGGTGAACGTTTTAAAATAGGCATATTGATCTAAAGATAAAAAAGATGGTATAATTAACCCTGAAACTATTCCAACAGCTAAAGTTATTACATTAGAGCCAAAAACCTTAAATAAATCTTTTCTTAAATCCAATTAAGTATCCTCCAAATTCCATCCTCTAAACACAAAAAAATAGTTTTTTACATATAAACTCAATCCCTAAGTTCATATAAAAAAAACTATATATCCTTTATCTACTTATTTCATCCCCCCCACCTCAACACTATGTCCACTTTGTTGAGATCAAAGTGTATTGCTAAAAAAATAACCTAATCCTTGAACTTATATCATAGTTTTTTAAACCTCTAACTCAGTTCATCTTAACCATATGAA